>Ga0207705_10000351_pt1 | contig 41581 bp, 45 predicted proteins | sample KBSC13metaG_FD_184314 | JGI IMG/M metagenome (GOLD analysis project Ga0207705, IMG submission 184314) | Corn rhizosphere microbial communities from Kellogg Biological Station, Michigan, USA - KBS C1-3 metaG (SPAdes) (version 2) | ecosystem: Host-associated > Plants > Roots > Rhizosphere > Soil ... | reverse complement strand
CCTGACAATGCACATCGCAACCCGCAACTCGAAGCGCCCGGAAGACCCCCGCTACGTCGAAATCGCCCAAAAATGGGGCGACAACACGTGGCTACGCGCCTACTTCTCAATCTTCCTGCTGCAGGGCGTCCTGATCTGGCTGATTGGCCTCCCAATCTCACTCAGCGGCTATGGACCGCTACGTCTCGATCCGTATTACCTGGCAATTGTCGGTACCCTGGTCTGGATCGCCGGCCAATGGATCGAATCAACCGCCGACGACCAGCTCAAAGCCTACCTGGCCGGCAGGCCCAAGAAAACCGACGTCCTCGACACCGGCCTGTGGCACTACTCCCGCCACCCCAATTACTTCGGTGAAATCGTCCAGTGGTACGGCATCGCCATCATCGCCTGCGCCCAGCCTTACGGCTGGATTGGCCTACTCGGCCCGACCATCCTCTACCTCGTCATCCGCTACGTCTCCGGCGTCCCGCCGATCGAGAACAAGCGCAAAGACAACAAAGCCTACCAGGCCTACGCCGCCCGCACCAGCGTCATCGTTCCGCTTCCCCCTAAAAAATAAGGATTACGCCCGAACAGGACGCCGCCGTGACTTGCTGGCCGCAATTGATGGCACGAACAGCGAGCCGATGGCGCCGAGCAGGAACGCCCCAAGCATAAAGTTCTTTTGGTTCACGTAGGCGGCACCGATGTACAGCACTGCCCACAGGCCGGTGCGCCCGACACAGACTGCCAATTCCATGGCGGCGATGTATGTGCCGCGCTGCTTAACCCCGGCATGAGCGTAGAATTCTCGCGTCCAGGGCACGCGAAATAGTGTATGTGTGATATCGCTGGCCAGGTTAATGAGCGTGATGCTGCCAAAGCCGGTAGCCAGGATGCGCACGCCATGCACCACAGCGCTACTAACCGCACCGGCACGCAGCAGTTTGGATTTACCGCCATTGTCGGTCAGCTTGCCGGCAACCCAATCAAGCAGGACAATCAAAACCATCGACAACGAAATGATAATCCCGACGGTGGCATAACTCTTCACAACCCAGAAAATAAACAGTGGCCAAATGATCGTCGCCACCATTTCGGTAACGCCGAACCCCATATTGCTCATCGAGTCGCGCGATTTGAGCATGGCGAATGGCTTCACGTACGAGAACACCTGCAGTCGCTCCTTTTTGGCACCTTTGAACAGAGGTACGAGCGCCAGCACGACGAATCCGATAGCTATCAACAACACAGCCTGCAGTCCATAACGGCTGGCCAGCAACCCGCCAACCAACGGCCCAATAGCCGCAACAATACAGACAATAATGTCCATTAGCCCGACCTGTCGGCCACCAGATTTGCGAGTTACAGCCGCCGAGAACATGTAGTGATACGGCAAAAAGAACAGGCTGATAGCGATCCCCTCTACCAGGGCCGTGTAGCCGAAAAGGTGTGGGTTGGTTGGCAATTTGTACAGCATCAGCAGCCCGGCCAGCGTCAGTAAGCTCCCGGCCGTATACGTCTGTTTGATACCAAACCAGCGCATCGCCGCCGACGTCGGCAACACCATAACCAGCTCCGCCAGCTCACGGATCAAAAAATACAGGATAATGCTCTGGAACGAATAGCCCAGCTTGTAGAGAAAGGCCGGCACGAACACCCCGACCAGGCTCACAGCAAAGGTTTTCAATGCCATCGTCCAATACATCCGATTGCGCTCGATATATTTGACGTTATGAACGTGGTGGCGAACCATATGATGCATGCTTATGCTTATTTTACCACTTACACGGTGTCCCACCTGCCATAAAGCGGGAACCTATGTATTTGCTCTAGCAACCATTCACCGATCGGAGTATTAATACTAAAGGTTAGAGTGCGCGGTTCTGTATTAGTTGTTGCAGCCGCGTAGAAGGTATTTCTTCGAGTGAATCGAAGAATTGGACATAGTGTTCGGCATCGTGATCAGTCCTATCAATGTCAATCACCGTCAAATAGGTTCCGCCAATTTTCGAACTCGCATAATCCATCGAGCCACTCATGCGAGTTATATACACGGGGCGACCACGAGGCGTGGTCACCGTCGGTTGCGGTAATGATCCGGTATTCTTAGTGTTGCCGGATCGGAGGGAGCAAGCCGAGGCATTTGGACCAAATGTATCAAGCGTTGCACTTTCGTAGAGCGCAAACCTATCATAACCATTTAATGTGAGCCCCGTACTCTCTTTGCTGCAATTTGGGTACGCACGCTGGATCGACCACCCGCTTCCCGCTTTCGGGCCATAAACTTTATACGAAATTTGTTGCACGGCCTTGCCTTGTGCAGCATACTCTCGATGCTTCAGAATCGCAGCACCGTTCCGTGCATAGTAGAGGTTCACTTTTACCGCTGGGACGAGCACTGCGCATCCCAAAATTATGACAATGACTAATCCGTATGGCCGAGTTAGAATTCGCGTCAATGCCAGAATGATGAGGATATATAAAGCTAGCGCCACCGCTAACGCTAGCATGAACGCTAACCCTTGGCTGACGTTCAAATAGACCAATGCAATAAATGGAATATTTGCGGCCGCCACTGCAACTACGTATGCCGCCATATTCTTCCACTGTTTCGTTAACCGAGCAAAAACTACCCCGCCAATGACTGCCATTACGCCAACGTCTACTTGAGCCAGTAATGACATGAACGCCTTATCACCGGATCTCAGCCCGGTATCCATATGCACCACCCCGAAAACGGCAATAAACAATAACAGTAGCGAAGCCACACCAATGGCAGCTCCAATAGCAATGCATGCATGCTTGAATGTTTGTTCTAGACTAGGTTGAGGTTGCTTAAAAGCAGCAACTGTCACGGATTGATCGGACGATGGCCCCATACAAAATACACTAGCAGAATGGCATACCCGACACAACTAAGCCAGCCCTTACGTGTGCAGGCATTGAAAAAAGGCTGCCGAAGCAGCCTTGATTGCAAATTGGTGACCCAACCGTCGAAAAGTTAGCACTAATTGTCGAAGAATTTCAGCGTTGGGGTTCTATTCTAGCCACCTCTCCGCTTGCTGATTACTCTATTGGCTCGAAGCCGGCACCCAATTCCCCGTCTTTATGGATAGCATAGATTGTGTAGCTACCAGGTTCGGTGCGCTGAATATCGTGAACGGCTGGTGGCGTGTATTGGTCGCCATGCCAAATGAGTGTACGAGTGCCGGGTGCGATATCACCTACGAAAACATCTGCCTTGCGGGCTGCTTTCATAGCCATCTGGCCGATAGCTGCCCGGTTTTGCGCCAAGAGATCATCTGATGCCTTTGTTTCTGGCAATGATTGATACAGCGCCTGATACCCAGCAAGCATCCTACTGGGCAAGAATGTAGCCTTAATAATTCCTGTACCCTCTGTGTTTTCGTGCAGTGTCCAGGGGAAATAGTTGTAACTCGGTAATCGGTCACTGCCTGTTGGATGTGCTGAGGCATATGCATCGAAGTGCGGGCCTACGCTTTTTTTATTATGACGAACAGCTTTGACATTAGGAGCTTTAGATAGCCGTTCAAATACCTCGGTCGTATCTAGCTCTGCCGCGAGCTGCAGCGCTGGAAATTTCAATGATTGCACCATACCCGTAAACGAAAAATCACTCGGGGCTTTAGTAGTGTAGATTTCGACATCTTCTAAGCTTTTTAGAATAGGTATACGCCCCGCAGCTTGCGCTACACGATCACGGGCTTCTGCCCATTTCTTACGATTAGCTTCAATAGCATCAAACTGCATCATCTGTCGCTCGCGAGCCCCACCGGCATCAATGCGAGGAGCGTATCCTCGTCTCCTGGATGGTCTGGTCATACGTTCTCCCTTTGCATTCTATTATCCTCAGAGCGAACCATTACGCAAGTAAAAACAAAAAGGCTTCCGAAGAAGTCTTTGTATATCGTATGTAAAACAATGAGGAGGTCTTGGTGTGGCCGGGGGCGATGCATCTGCATCAGCATCGCCCCCGGCGTACATTCAGCTCTCTTCAATCCAGAGCGTTCCCTTGCGGGTGCGCGTGCTGTAATGGGCGCTGAAACACCTCCAACCCGAGAACATTGATCGATTGCGAGCGAAGCCGCTAATCTTCCAGAAGGTTCCCAGGTGGTCAATTGCCTGAATGCCGTCCACTTCAAGCTCTACCTTGTGGCGGCTGCCATTCTGGGCAATTGCGGTTACATCAAACGTGGGTCGCCCCTCGATTCTCCCGATGTCAGTGAGCTGAGCAAAAAGCTCGAATTTACTTTGCCCATCTTCGATCTCGAGGCATTTTCGTTCTTCGGTGGCCACCAGGCCTCCTCATTGTGAATGTGTCACGGTCTAGGTCCGGACCCCTGACATGCGCTTAAGCGCACCCTTTGGCACCAGCCAAATACCCTTTTCAGGATGTGGCCATTACATCACCTACATTATGGGAATGCAAGCATAAGAAAGAAAGACGCCCCTCAGAGTTTTTTGTCATAAGCAGTTTGACCACTGCGCGCGCATGTGAGATAACATAATTTTACAGCATCTTTACGCGGTCAATAATGCTATATTGTCTGCATTACTGCGGGTAACACTAGTCGGCGATGACCGTTGGCGCGTACGGGAAGGTGCCGATTTAGATCATCGATTAGATGATGTAAGCACCCCAGTAATAAAACAAAGAGGAGACACACGCAATGTGTGTACTACTTAAAACGTCTGCTTCGATAAGCACGGGTTGGAACGACCTTAGATTGCTTATCGAAACAGACGATGTTGAGCCTCCGTAAGGATGCTCGGAGAGGTATTCGATAATTCGGATACCTCTCTTTTGCTCTTTACTACTTATGCTGTAAAGGGACTTGTACACATAGAGTATACACATTGTCTATATACATACAATAGAAAGACAATACTTAAACTATTGATTATCAACTTATTACTAACGAAAACTCCTACATAAACTCTCTTGTCGACATCTAGTCGACGAATATAATTCAGTCTTTAGATCCTCTATAAACTTTCTTATTGTCCTAAAGTTTTTTTAATTCTCCAAAACCGATACAGGCATCAAAGCACGCGCCGAAGGCGTGTGCTAAACTGCGCTGTTCGGTTTTGGGGATTCGCCTCCTCTCCCGGCATAGAAGATAGCCCGGACTTAGAATCGAAAATAAACATTACCAATTTCATTCCAATAATAGCAAGCGTAGAATAATACTTACGTTTTGGTTCAACTCATTCTGAAGTGAGCAATAAGCCTGCAGAATTGAATCAAAACGTTAGACCTAGATAGCTAGGCGACACTTACAAAGCAAGCCCGACGCGCACTTATCCTGAGTGCATACATAGCGTGTAGATAAGACGACCGGAAACGAGTCCCTACCTAGTCGGCACACCCTTTGAATCAGAAAATAGTTGCGGACACTGAAATCAAAGCGCAGACAACCAGATGGTGTGGTCTGCATATCCCATTCTGGGATATAGCTCAATCACAGCGATTGAGTCTGCTTTGAAGTGTCAAAACATAGTATTAACCGTTTTTTAAACCACCCAGAAATGGGTGGTTTTTTTATGTCCCAAAAACGGGAGAAAGGTTAATGCAATGTCTGAGATATTTGCAAACTTCAGTTCAGATAGAAATTCAGCGCGCGTGGCTGCTAAGCGAATCTCGCTGCAGCCGCGCTGGCTGACTAACGGGTGTGGGTATTACTTGATAATACCCACACATAGCAGGTAGCTATATGGAGATAACTTCATTGCCTGATTGGCTACCAGATGAGGACGGTTTAATAACACATTACATCAAGTTATATCCGGATAGGATCAAGGTGATCCGTTACAAAACACCTTATGCAAAAGAACAGAACCAAATACTCACAGCACACACTCGGGCTGCGTGGTTACAGGACGAAGAAATTACAGCAGACAGCTTGCTGAGTTCTATCCAACGCTCGAAAACCAGATTAGCTGACTTGGTAATTTGTAATGAATTCAATTTATTTGTAACGCTTACCCTGAATTGCATCGGCTGCGTACCTAAATGTAAAAACAGACCTTGTACATGCGATAAGAAAACCTGCACTCGCTACAATCTCGACTACGCCATCAGAACCGTAAAAGGCTGGTACAACAATCAAATCAAAAAGCATGGTCGTTTTCCCTATGTCCAAGTCATGGAACTACACAAGGACAAAGGCTACCATTTTCACGCCTTGTTTAAGGACTATCCCGGAAATCTAAAATATTGGAAACGCGATAACTCCGATGGGCGTCCGCTCTACAATCTCCAGAGCTACAGAAAAGGCTGGACTACTGCTAAAAAGATCTACGACATCTCGGGTACTTCAAGTTACATCCGCAAATACATCATGAAAGATATGCCGCTATTTCCGGGACAGAAGCGCTACTGGTGTTCGCAAGGTCTCAAGCGACCAATAATCGTGCAGGATGACCAGCTAGCAGAGCAGATATTATCCGATCTAAACAGCGAAACATGGAAACCAGCACATATAGAATTAACGGTTAACGACGAGCTAAAAACCAATACGTCCAACATTGAATCAATCACTACCCTGATGGTCGACAACAAACAGAACTACGAATATGAGCTTCAAGTGCTCGAATGCCTTGAAGATATCACTAAGAACTTCGGTAAATAAGCAGCATGAAAGCCAAGCGCAGTACTAAAAACGTGATCCATCAAAACCCACCCAGTATGGAAGCACTGCAGTGGGCGGAATTTCTATACGACGAGTACTTGCGCAAATCGATGAAGAATACGAGAATAAGAGGTAACAAACAGGGTGGCGAGGGTAAACAATGAACTACGGAATCGCACTCTGTCGAGTCTCCACTACACAGCAGAAGCTTGAGGGCAACAGCCTGAGTGCTCAGGAAGTGCGCATTAATACCGTCGCCCGAGATCTCTTTGACTGCACTATTGAAAAGACGTGGAGTCTGAGTATTTCTAGCCGTAAAGGCAAGAACTACAAGCGTAAAGACCTTGAAGAAATGCTGAGCTATTGCAAAAGGCATAAACGCATAAAGTATCTCTTCGTAGATGAGCACGATCGCTACATGCGCTCAGTCGAAGAATACTATGGTTGGAAAACTCGGTTCTTCCATGAAGCAGACGTTGAGTTAGTCATCGCTGCTAAGCCAGAACTAACTCTGCATCCTAACAGCGCTTCTATAGCGATGGAATTTTTTGGAGTATGGCAAGGTGAGGTCAGCAATGAAGAGCGCATCACCAAGACCACCGAGAAAATGCAGGCAAGAGTTGCAGCCGGCTATTATCCCGGCAACGTCCATACGGGATATCAGCAAACCAAAATAGCAGGTTTACATGCACCTCTAGAGCCACAATGGAGTTTATTGCGAACAGCCATGCACCGCATCATTTATGACGGTTATAGCGTTCGTAGTGCCCTCTCATGGCTTGAAGATAATGCATTTACCACACCTTCAGGGCGGAAAATTGATCTCAGTCGATTTAAACGCATTTTATTAGATCCCTACTATGCAGGTGTAACCAAGTTTAGCGACTGGGACATTGAGGGTGTTGGGCTTCATCAAGCGATGCTTAGCAAAGAAGAATACGAAGCATTAAGGGCTATTGTTAAGGCCGTAAAGAATAAGTTCGTTAGGCAACAGCACAATCCCCTTTTTCAAATGTCTAGCCTTGTGGAATGTGAAGAATGCAGTGCAATGGGTAAGAAGTATCCAAAGTTCGTAGGGTATCGTAATCATAACGGAAGTAGGACTGAGAATCGGAAGTACTATGAACGATATGCCTGTAGGAGCTGCCGCATGGGAATCACGAAGGCTGATCTGCACAACCAAATCTCTGAGAAGCTCGCTGAGCTTCGCTTAGACTCTGAAGCAAAAGATGAGCTCACTCAAGCCATGAAAATTGTCTGGGAACGTAGAACTGTCGATGCGCAGCAAACGAAAGACTTGCTCGCGGATAAATTAGCAAAGCTGAATATTGAAAAGTCTAATCTGATCCGTATGATTGGTACCAATCCCGAGCTAGCTTCCGATATTGCAGACTCTGTTAAGCTGATCAAAACTGAAATTGCATCGACCGAACAACAACTCTCATCGTTGGGTGACGATGATGATGGATTCTTAGAGTTTATTGAATACGCTTTAAATTATGTCGATAATTTGAATGCACAATGGTGGGATCTCACCCCTGATAAAAGAGAAAAGTGCAAACATTTAGTTTTTCCGGGCGGAATATTTGTCACAGCTGATAAAAAAGTTAGCACTCCCGAGATAAGCCCAATTTACAGTAGTCAGACATCAAAAAAAGGATACCGAAGTATCCTTGATTCAGATTATGGTGACCCCAAGGAGAGTCGAACTCCTCTTGCCGGGATGAAAACCCGATGTCCTAACCGATAGACGATGGGGCCAAGTATTTGGCTTGACCTATCCTACCACAGATACGAGCCCATGAAAATCCCCCGGGAGCCGCGAGGGCCCCTGGGGGATTCATGTGAGGTTACTGTTTTGGAGCGGTCAGTCTGTAGCTCTTCAAACTTGACCTACTGTAGCATATTCAGCAACATAGCGCTACTGCTTATCCACAGTCCACAATATGTGGTGGTCTTAGCCGCGAACACGACGAGCTACGAACAGGCTGCGAGCTGCAGCGGCAGCAACAGTAACAGCTGCGAACAGACCAGCAACCTGGCCAGGACCGGTGTTAACCAGCTTGGTAGGAGCGGCTGGGGTAGCACACTTCGTCAGGTCCTTGCTGTGCTTGCTAGCATTGAAGTCACTCTCGTTGATAGTAATGACTTTCTTGGTAGTCAGGTCACAAACCTGGATCTGGGTTGGAGGTGTGGTTGGCGGACAGTTAACCTTGACCTTGAAGGTAACGAACTCAGTGGTCGAGCCATTGAGGTCGCCTGCATTGACGCCACCGGCGGTGATACCGTCAGGCAGAGCCTTGATCAGGTTAGCGCTACCGTCGTAAAGGGCGGTAGAACCGGCTTCGTAGCTGACCGTCTGAGACGAGCTCAGGGTGACAGTGGTCGAACCGGTAGTGTTGACAGCCGTACCAGCAGAGTTGGTAGCGGTAGCAGTAGCGTTTGAAACAACGCTGGTGCCAGCGGCGCTAGGCAGCGTAGCAGTGACGTTGATGTTCGACAGTTTGCCGAATTCGGTGTTGTGCAGCTCAACGCTGTACTTCAGTTCTTCACAGGCGCCTGCGGTCGCAGTCGTTGCGTAAGAACCACTCTGGGTTACGTTTTTGACCAGGTAGGTGTTAGCACCACCCTGGAGTTGGCCGGGACTGTCAGCAATAGCTGTAGCAGAGATGGCAAGAACGGGAACTGCTACCAGACCGGCAGCGATGTTAGTAAGTTTAGACATGTTCTGTCTCCTTCGTGAATTATTAGATTATTGGCCGACAAACTAGATAGATACTGGACTTCAATATGGTGTTACTTGGCTGTGGCTGTCTGGGGCTCCCTGAGGGGAACGAGACAGGCCACAGCCAAGTTGTACGCGGTACAAGTGTGAACCCGGAGGTCCTCCTTGCGCGGCGTACCACCAACTACAGAACTACTGCTTACGCGGGCGGCGCAGGCGGGGTGTTGATCGGGAAGGACTCCGACTGCTGGGCTGAAAGACCCGTGGAGTTGTCCCGAACGAACACTGTCACGCTGTCGCGACCACCAGAGGGGACCTCTGTCGGCGCGACGTACGTCGTGCACTTCTGGACCTGACCGTTGACCGCGAAGGTCGTGATCTGGAACGTACCGTACTGCGCACTGAACGTGAGCGTGCCCTGGTCAGACCCGGGAACGTTCACAGTTGCGCAGAAGTTCGGCGAAGTTGCACCTGCGTCAACGTCGTTGAGCTGTGTCATGTTGACCACAGTCGGCGGCGTCTGCTGGGGAGTGCTGCACTGCTGTACTGCGACGGTGAAGTTCGTCGACTGGCCAGCCGTCTGGAGCGTTGCTGATCCCGTGTAGGAACCAACAGCGAGACCAGTGAACTGGAACGCAGCCGAACTGTTCGCCGCGACGGAAACCGTCTTGGTAACACCGTTCAGCGTGACCGAAGCCGTGTCCGCGATCCCATTCGGGTTCGTGACCGTGCCGTCGACCACACCAGTGGTGCCACCCTGTGCGACGCAAGCCTCAGCCTGAGCTGAAACGCTGGGCGCGTTGTACTGCGGCGGAGGCGGCGTGCTGCTGCACGAAACCCACGCAACGGAGTACATCGCAACCTGAGCGGCAGCGTAGACCTTGGCGTTCGCGTCAGCGACAGCCGAGCTCTTCGCCTTGCTGGTCGCCGAGGACGTGGCCTGCGTCTGGGAAATGGCGCTCGCCGAAGCGGTGGCCGTTCCAGTCGCGGAACCGTGTCCGTACGCCGAAGCGTAGGCGCTGCTGTTGCTCGTCGCGCACGACGCGGTGGCGTAGACGTCCTGCGTAGCCGTCTGGGTCGCCTTGACGGTGACCGTGACGTTGCTGAACGACTTCACCAGCGCGACCTTGCTGACGGGCAGACCGGCAGAGCCACTGAACTTGACGTAGTTCCCGCAGTTCTGCTTGCGCCATGCCTTGTGGGCCGTGTCGTAGTAGAACCGCGTTCCCACCGGCGAGTATTTGCTGCCGATGTAGTCGTCGAAGTAGTGGCGAACCTTGTTGCGGCTGAGTCCCGAGTTCTGGAACTTGTAGCCCTTGGTCGTCGCGATCCAGCAGTGGTAGCCGCGGGGCACCTTCGTGAACGAGGCGGCCTTGTAGCAACCAGCGCTGGTGGTGTAGCCACGCGTGGTCTCGAACTCCAGGTTGGTCATGCCCTTGGCATCGCTTGAGGCGACGCTGACGACAGACGTGCTGGCCGAGCCCATGCTGACTGCACTGGACGTGGTGTTGCAGTACTGCAGGTCGTTGTTGACCGTACAGCTGGTCTCAGCGAAAGCCGCAGCCATGTTGGCGTTGACCCCCACTGCAGCCAGAACGCTCATGAAGAGCGCAATGAATGCCTTACGCATATGATCTCCTCCTTCAAAGGGGATCTGTAAGACGAGCGATTTGCCCGAATGACGATCCCACGTGGGGGTACGACTTGCTACCGACAAACATTGTCAGCAATAAGCCGTACCTCCGCGGATGGAGATGCGTGTAGTTGTAGTTGGTGTGGGCTTTAATCGCGAGCGGCAAAAAATGTCGCTCAAGCGGGTTTAAAGACCCATATCTATCTAGTTTGTTCATTGGTATTAACAAACTTGATTTTTGAAAGTTTCAAATTGTTAAGCTACCCACCGAGGTTAAGGACCTCTCCCAACACCTTGATGACTATTGCATATGATAGCACACTTGACGAATTTTGTCAATTATAACATAACAAGTATGGCACGTTGGCAATAGCATAAGCGTTTTGTATTTTTGATGAATGATAAACAGGGGTGGTGCGGGGAGGTCGGAATGAAAGATTGCTGGCGATTACCAACGCTCAGTCATCCGACCAACCCCTTGTGCGACGCTGCACGTGCACCCACTGAACCTTCTCAGTCCCCTGTTCAGCTCGAAAAGCGGCTCTTGAAGCGGTCGATGCGATCAGCGAAGTCGATCTCGAGCGTTCCGAAGTGCAGAACAGCCAGAACGACGACGATGGCGATGACCGTCACGAAGAAGCCGACCGCCGACCAGTGCAGCCCGAGGGCGGCAACCACACCACAGACCACACCGAGGATCACAGCACCGATGGTGATGGGCCTGGACGGGTCCGCGAGGATGATCGCAGCGATGGCGACGATGGCGATGACCAGGCAACCAGCCGAAACGATCTGGCGGGTGCCGACGTGCTTGTTGACGTAGTCCTGGTTGAAGTACCAGGCAGCGAAGCTGGCGATGCCGGCGATGTACGTCAGGAGCCAGAAGAAGGCCCTGCGCAGGTAGTTCCGAGTCTCGTCAGTCATGACGAATCTCCTTATCTTGAGTCGAGATACGAGTTGGCGGGTGCCAATGTACGGACGTGCAGACGTGCTAGGTGTAGCTGCAAGGCCACAAGGATTGTGGCGTCGTAGCTACACCCAGAGGAGATGATGAGAAGATTGTGGGTTGTGAAGCGTCTTTCTGAATCGGGAGTATGAATTACTTCGGTGACTCAACCAAGCAGAATGCCAGCATATTACCACAAATTAGCTAAAAAGTCAATTACTTTGCAGTACTCGAATTAGGTGCAGTAACAGACGTGGTCGATGTCACAGCAAGCTTGTTCTTGGCAAAGCTGAATCCAAACGTACTCCCCTTGCCTTCTTTACTTTCAAAAATCAACACACCGCCCGAACCAATTACCACTTTTTTGGCCATAAATAGCCCAAGGCCGGTGCCATCCGGCCGAGCTTTACGGGCATTACCGGCGCGATAAAATTTTGTGAACAGATGTGCCTGCTCAGCTTTCGGGACACCAAGACCATTGTCGACCACTCGGAATTCTATGGCATGTTCTTTGTTCAGCAACTGAACTTCGACTTTGCCACCGGCCGGCGTGTAGTGAATAGCGTTATCGGCGAAATTCATGATCACCTGCCGGATTTTGGTTTCATCGAGGCGTAAGTCAGGGAAATTTTTTGGCTCTTTATAGATCAGTGTCAGCTGGTGAGCCCTGGCTATTTCCGTCAGTTGTGACAGCTCTTCACCGACAATTTTTGCCAGATTAACATCAGTCGGTTCAATGATAAATTTGCCGGTTTTCAAGCGCGAGACATTAAGCAAGTCAGCGATCAGATAGACCATGCGCTGTGAGCTCTGAAAAGCCTGTTCCAGCATTTCTTTTTGCAGTGGCGTCAGCTTGCCGGCATCACCCTCAAGCACCAGACTAATATAGCCTTTTACAGAGGTCAGTGGCGTCCTGAGCTGGTGCGAAGCCATACTGATGAAATCATCTTTGGTCTCGTCGAGCGCCTTCAGCTTGATGTTTGATTCTTTGAGCTGCAGCAACACGTGACGGTTTTCTTCGGACAGCAGCTTGTTATCCAGGGCGACGCCGACGGTTTCACTGAGACGGTCAACTAGTTGGGTGTCACTGGCCGCCACCTCTTCAACTGGTTGCATGAAGCCAATAACTAATAAGCCAACAAGCCGTTGCCGGGCGTACAGCTTGACCGCATACATCGACTGTAACGGCAGGCGCTCCCGTACATGATGTACCTGACTGGTGGTTAGGCCAAGCAACTGAGCCAGCTGGGCGTTTGGCAAGGCGTGCGTCGACACCAAGGCTTTGGTTCCCGGTAACCCGATCCAATTTTCATCAGTCCGAATTTTGACTGTGTGCGGCATCGTAAGTGGGGTTTTACCCGCTGGCACCGCACCCTCACTCCACCCCTGTAGCATCAGATATTCCTCATGGCGGATCGTACGGGTGAACACTCCGACAAAGCTGTAGCCAGCAGTCTCAGTGATAGTTTCAGCGATGTGCGTACAAACCGTTGCCAGCGAAGCATGGGCATCGAGCACCAAGGTATCGATAGTCCGCAAAATAGACAGCGTCTTATTGGTATCGATCAGCTCTTTATTACGTCGGTACATCTCCTGCGTAATGTGGTCGAGATCACTTTGCAACTGCTTACGCCGCTTCAACAGCGACGGGCTTCGATTGGGGGCTGGTTGGGGCGCCGTAGTCTTTTCCACCTCTACAGCCTACTATTTCAGATGATGCGGGATCTTATCGGACGGCAGTTGCAACATGAGCGCTTTGACTGCATCTTTTGATACTTGGACAGAAATTTCCCCAAACAGTTCCTTATACTGGTCAATCAGGTCTTCGACAGCACGAACTTTGTCACCGGTAATTGAAACAGCATGATTAGCCCAATCAAGGGTCATGCCGTCAACAACCTGGGCCCGCTCAATCGCAACCGGGCCAATGATACCTTCTTGGCTCTGAATGATCTTCACCGCGATCTGCTCGTAAATGTCCATCAGGATTCCTCGCTGGCAGTGCCAATATCACGAACTCTAGCAGTGGCACGTGGGGTTGTCGCAAACGCCAGGATACCGTATGTCATCAGGAACAGACCAAAAGCAAGCAGCAAATCACCCCAGTCGGCGTTGTAATACGTTCCTTTGGTAGTGGTGTAAGAGAACACCGTGTCGGCAGCATACATTACGGCGAGACCACTGAGCAGGAATATTACCGCCCGACGGTATACGCCACCGAGGTATTTGTGGGACAGGATAAAAATAACGGCGGCAAATGTCAGTGCCAGAAAATCACCAAATGGATAAGCAATATCGAGAATAGCTTTGGTCAATGTTTCGCCTTGCGGAATGAGCTCACCGCCACGTGCCAGTTTCACTTGCAAGAAGTAGGACGGGATCAACAGCAAAACTGGTGCCGCGATCGCAACAAACTTAGCTTTGTGCGATTTTTTGAGTGCGAACATGGCCCCGGTCGCCTGGGACAAATAGGCAGTCCCTAGAATCCAAAAGAAGATGCTTGGCGCGAATCCTAGGTCCGCCAGCGAGGGATAAGGGGCAGCCACACCAACAATAAAGTTATAATACGACCATATTGTCTCGCCAATTCCCCACAGTGTTAAGCCGAGTGAAAAGAAGAAGATTGCCTTACCGACAGCGCTTTTGAAGCCGCCCCAGAGCCAGGCTTTTTCCATACCAATGAAACCGCCGAACAAGGGCACAAAACCGAATACAAGCGAGTACCAGTAGTCAAGATTTTGTGACTGATGGTGGTTGAGAGACAGATAACTCCAATAGAGCACTAAGGAGGCAAAGAATGCGATGAACGATTTTTGATAGATGTTGATGTTTTTCATGTTGATATCCTTGACTTAACCGTAAGCCTTTTAGGGTCACTTGTCAATCAGTCACCAATGTAGAGCTGGGGCTCAGGGAAACCGTTGAATCGACTGGCAAGTGCCAGACTATAAGCGCCGGCATTTTCGAACAGCAACCGGTCACCAACATCAGTGTATGCTGGCAGGATGACATCGCGCGAAATAATGTCCAGGCTATCTCCGGTGGGGCCAGCCAAGGTGAATTTTTGGGTTTCAACGTCGTCGGTTGGCGGATTGAGTGGATAGACCGGAAAACCTGTTGAACCCTGATGGATCATCGCTTCATATAGGGCGTTATAGATCCCGGCGTCGAGACAGAGCCAGGGTTTGCCGGCCCGGTCATTTCGGGCAATTACTTCCGCAACCAGTACTGTTGAGGTCGCTACAATACCGCGGCCTGGTTCCATAATAATCTTGAGACTATAGGGCAGCTTATGCAGAGCATTATGCGTTGCAACCACTATATCGTGCAGTCGTGGCGGTTGCGCATGATTGTCATAGCGAACCGGAAAGCCACCACCAATATTGAGGACTTCGAGGGTAATTCCCTCCTCATATAATGCTTCGATGATCGGCGTTACTGTGTGAACACCATTAGCCCACATGTGCTCGTCGGTTGCTTGCGAACCAACATAGAAACTTAAGCCATAGGTTTTCAATCCCAAATGCTTGGCATAGACAACCAGGTCTTTGACCATACTGACGGGCGCGCCAAAACGTTCAGACATCATGAATACGCTACCGGCGTCGTCGACAATGGTACGAATATACACTTTTGAACCAGGTGCATATTTCGCAAGTTTGTCTAACTCTTCTTTTGAATCAGCTGCAAAGCGCTTGATACCCGCCTCATGACAGAGGCGAATATGCTCAGCTGGCTTGATGGATGTACCGTAGACAATTTTGTTTGGGCTGACACCCAGATTCAACAGGATTTCAACCTCAAACCATGAGGCGGCTTCAAAACCACACTCCAAAGAATCAAGATACGTCAAAATTTTAGGGTCTGAGTTTGCCTTGAGGGCATAGTATATCTCTGAATTGTCGAACAGATTCGTAAACAGTTCATAGTTCTTTTTCAGCACGTTGCGGCTGGCATAGAAGAACGGTGTTGGATGGTTCTGGAGCCGGGCTTCAGCGAGCAGCTCTATCTCTTGTTCAATTTGCAATGGAGGCATGGAGTTTTTATGTTATTAGTTAAGATCTATATGATAGCAGATTTTAGCCTAAGCGCAAGCACTATAAGAGGGCCAGGCCTACACCGCCAAGGATGACACATACTACTCCGGCTACTTGCAAACGACCGATTTTTTCGCCCAGGAACATTCGCGCCAAAATGACTGTTGGAACCGAAAAAGCTGAGCTCAGCACTGCAACAATGCTGGTGTGACTGGTCTGACCATACCCCCAGCTGATACCAGCGTAGGCGACGACTTCACCGATACCGATCAGCAAGAAATATTTCCAGATACTGCGGTCAGGTACGGTCAGTTTTAGCCGCTGCGCTGCCGCAATCGCCAGTACTGTCAGCGACATGAAGGCGTACATGAGTGTGGCATAAATAAGCCAGTCCTTACCGTTCACGAAACGCGCCCAGAATAAGGTCCAAATTGAGGCTAGTACGGTAGCAATGACTATATCTGACATGCCATGCATTTTTTTGAAGCTGAAACGACGTAGCGCAGCACTGTCTTGTTCGATGCTCATTAGCAACACACCGACAAAGACAAGTGCCAAAACTAGCGCTTGGCTGACATGCAGCGTCTCTCCAAAAATAAGCACCGATAATAGGACGACAAAACCTGAATAGGTGGAGAAGACCGGATTGAGCAGCGATACTTTTCCAACCGCAAACGCCCGGTAGACGAAGAAGTAGACAATTGCCTGTAAAGCGCCAAAGAATGCCAACCCAGCCCAATCTTTAGCCGTTTGAGGCAAAACGCCACCCTGCTGCCCAAAAACGGATGGTTTTTGTAACTCAATAAGGCACAGTCCTGACATGAGTACCAGACCTGCAAAATGAGCCCAGGCCAGAGTTACCATGTCACCAACTACATCAATGGTTTTTTTAGCAAAGAAATCGCCAAAGCCCCACCCTAACATGCCACAGAGCCCGGCTAATGTGGCTAATAAGAATGATGTCTGCATGGTTGGTCTCACGTATTACGGTGGTGTTGCGATCATAGTAACACTATTGTGCAATAAATGCTTGCGGTAAAGCGGCGTATCTACTACAGTTAGCGTATGGCGACCAAGATCGCAATCATCGAAGATGACCAGGCTATTAGCCAAATGTATCGTTTCAAATTTGAGGCGGAGGGTTTCGATGTGCAGACTGCCGAAAACGGCAAGATCGGCCTCGAACTGGTCGAGACATTTGCGCCCGATATCATCCTGCTCGATCTTATGATGCCGGAAATGACTGGCGATGTCATGCTGGCCAAGATGCGGGCCACTCCTTGGGGGAAAGACCTCAAAGTTATCATTCTGACCAACATGGGCGAGCAGGAGATCCCGCATGCCGTCAAAGAGCTCGGTGTCTCGGCCGTCATCCTCAAGGCCGACATGACTCCACGGCAGGTTGCCGAGCTGGTCCGCAAGCAGCTCGCCGCCTAGGCGACTGGTATACTGGTCGTATGAAGATTGCAATTATTGGTTTTGGCCTGGAAGGTCGCGCGGCTTATGACTACTACGCTGCTGGCAACGAAATTACGGTTTGCGACCAGAATGCCGAGCTGACCCTGCCTGACGGCGTCAGCGGACGGCTCGGCGACGATTACCTCGCGGGACTCGACGAGTTCGATGTCATCGTTCGCTCGCCGTTCGTCCACCCGCGCCAGCTCGTCGAGGCCAACAGCCCTGACATCTTAATGAAGGTCACCTCCAACACCAACGAGTTTTTCAAAGTCTGCGGCAGCAAGAACATTATCGGCGTCACCGGCACTAAGGGCAAAGGCACCACCAGCACCCTGATCGCCAAGCTGCTCGAAGCCAGCGGCAAAACCGTCCACCTCGGCGGCAACATCGGCCGCCCGGCCCTCGACCTGCTGAAAGACGGCATCGCGGCTGATGACTGGGTGGTGCTCGAACTCTCGAGCTTCCAGCTTATTGATCTCCGGACCTCACCTCACATTGCAGTTTGCCTGATGGTTGTATCGGAGCACATGGATTGGCACGAAGATTTCGAAGAGTACGTCGCTGCCAAGCAGCAGCTGTTCATTCACCAGGATGAAGACGATATTGCCATCTACTATCCCGCCAATGAGACGTCTGTCAGCATTGCCGATGGCTCGCTCGGTCGCCAAATACCGTTTTACGAGGCGCCTGGTGCGTTTGTCGAGGATGACAGTATCAAAATTGGCGATACGTTGATCTGTAAAACGTCGGAACTGAAACTACTCGGCGACCACAACTGGCAAAATATCTGCGCCGCATTAACCGCGGTCTGGCAAGTCGTGCAAGATGTCGACGCCGCCCGCCAGGTTCTGACCAGTTTCACCGGGCTGCCGTACCGCCTGGAATTCGTCCGCGAGCTCGATGGCGTCAGTTATTACAACGACAGCTTCGGGACTACGCCTGAAACAGCGATTGTCGCTATGCAAGCGTTCGACCAGCCAAAAGTCATCATTTTGGGAGGTTCTGATAAGGGAGCAGCCTACGATGAACTCGCTGCAGCCGTAACCAAGAGCAATGTGCGCCGCGTTATCCTGATTGGCGACCAGGCTGATCGGATACAGGCCGCCCTAGAACGGGTTGACTACACTGATTTCACGCCTGGTGGCGATACCATGACTGACATCGTTGATGCCGCCAGTGATGCCGCGGAGGCTGGCGACATCGTGCTGCTTTCAACCGGTTGTGCCAGCTTCGATCTCTTCAAAGACTACAAGGACCGTGGCAACCAATTCACCCAAGCCGTCCAAGCACTCGCTGCAGCTGCTTGATAACTGCCTGCTCCGGCTGCAACACTGTTGCCCGTTCTCCTGCAATGCGCCGGATATCATCTTCAATCCAGTGATAATGGGTGCAGCCAAGCACAATGACATCCGCGCCCTGCTCCAGTGTTGCTTCCAATCGGTCACGAATTTTGGCTTCGTCGATAGCGTCGTGCTCGATCATGTATGACCAATCGCTGCAATCCGGTTCAAGTACTGCAAGCTCAGCAGCATAGTTTTGCTTCAACCAAGCATAGCGCTCACTCGCGAGAGTTGCCGGTGTAGCGCAGACCGTGATTACGCCGTTTTTCGTGAGCTCTGCCGCCGGTTTGATCATTGGCTCCATCGCAATCAGGGGCACCGTAAACTGATTTCTTAACGTGTGAATTAACGTTGTTGATACGGTGTTACAAGCGATCACTATGACGGTGCAGCCTTCTTCAACCAGGGCCTGTAGTACCGGCACGACAAAACTTAAAACTTCTTCCGGACTTCGCGTGCCATAAGGGACATGTTCACTGTCGTTCTTGAATACAACAATCTGCTCTGGCATGGTTTTTTCAATTGCTTGCGCTACTGATAATCCACCTACACCCGAGTCGAAAACACCTATTTTCATGAGGCAAGGGTGTCTGCCTCGCGGCGAGCGGCCAGGATGACGTTATCGAAGAGGGCGCAGACGGTCAGCGGGCCAACGCCGCCTTTGGCGGGGGTTATTGTCAGATCATCGCGCTCGTAGACATCGGAGCCCAAATCACCGACGGTTTTGCCGTCCTCGCTCGCGACGCCGGCATCGACGACGACGGCTTTTGATTTGATCATATCAGCCGTGATGATGCCGGGCATGCCGGTGGCGGTAATGATAACGTCGGCTTCGGGGCAGGCTTCGGCCAGGTCATTGGTCTGCCTAGTGCTGACACGGGGCGTAATGCCGGTACTAAGCAGCAGCTTTTCAAGCGGGGCACCGACCAGTTTGCCGCGACCGACAATCAGGACTTGCTTGTCGCGCAGTTCGATATTATAGCCGGCTAGCAGCCATTGGATGGCTAAGGGGGTAGCGGGCACGAAGTCCGGGGCCGCTCCGAGTCCATCGACATCTTTTGCAGGGTCTACCAGTGCCGTCAGTGTATCGGTTTCGGCCGTGTCTGCCAGAGGTAGCTGAATTATTATGCCGTGGACTGAGGAATCGGTGTTTAGTTGTGCCACCAGATCGGCAACGATTGGTTGTTCGACGCGGTGCACCTCGACATCAACCAAGATATCATCACCATAGCGCTGCTTGAGCCGGACATAGACATCGATCACCGGATTGTCGACGGTGACGATGATTGCTAGCTTGGGGGCAACGCCGGCGGCCTGGCGCAAACCGCGCACCTGGTGGGCCTGGCGCTCTTTGATAAAGCCGGCTAATTCGGAGCCATTGAGTGATCGCATACCTCTGATTGTACCATCTGATCAGCGGTGTACTTGCGTTTACAACGTTGTGCAATATAATAGGCCTAATAGCACTAAACAAAAAGGAACTATAAAACTATGAAACACCGAAGCCCCGCAGCAGTCTTTTTCCTGCCGTTTGTCACCTTTGGCATCTACGGCCTGGTCTGGGAAGTCAAAACCAAGAACGAGATGAAAGCCCTTGGCGCTGACATCCCAACCGCCTGGCTACTTATCGTCCCCATTGCTAACCTCTACTGGCTCTGGAAGTACAGCGCCGGCGTTGAAAAAGTCACCGGCGGCAAGATGTCAGGCGTCCTGGCCTTCGTCCTGCTCTTCCTGCTCGGTATGATTGGCGCCGCCATCCTGCAGAACGAGTTCAACAAAGTTGGTGACAGCCCGGCCGTAGCCGACGCCGGTCCTGCCCCTGTTGCAATCACCGAACCACTGCCAGCCGGCCCCAACCCGTTCGCGCCCGTTGAGCCAACCGCTCCGGTCGCTCCGGCTGCCGAAGCACCAGTCGCTGAAGCCGCAGCTCCAGAAGTTGTGACCCCTAGCGATCCCGCCGCCCCAACGGCTCCACAGGCCTAACATGCTCAATAGTCCCAGCACCAAACGCATCATCCTGCTCCAGATCGTCACCTTCGGATTCTATTTCTTCCGCTGGTGTAGTGTCAGTCGCCGCGAGATCAACCAGGTGCTGGGACGTGCCAAAATCCCGACCACCTGGCTAGTCGCCTTGCCCGCCGGCAACTACTGGTGGATGTGGCAGTATGCCGAAGGCTTGGAAGCCGTTACCCGCGGCCGTCTGAAGCGCAGCGACACTTTCCTGTACTACATCCTGGCAACCTGCTTCAGTCTGGTTTTCAGTAACTTTGGTAATTTCAACTTCCACAGCAGCAACTCCTCAACTGACTTACACCTGAGCCACAATGCCATCATCGGCATTGTCGTTGGTATCCTGGTACTGGTCTATTTGCTCGTTTTGACCGGAAACACCTTCTTCATCTGCGTCACCCAGCGCCGCATCGACAAAGCCCGCGGCAAAACCACCGCCTAGGAACCTCTTGTCAAAACAGAGGTAATTTGCTAAAATCTGACAAGTTCCCCTTATGAAACCATAGGGGCCCGTAGCTCAGTTGGTTAGAGCAGTGGACTCTTAATCCACGTGTCGTGGGTTCGAATCCCACCGGGCCCTCCAAACCGTTATCCAGCTCCTCGTCATGGGGAGTTTTTTATTTTGATATACTTGGGCTATGGAAATGAAAATCGAAGTCGTCATGCTACCTGTCACGGATATTGAGGCCAGTATCAAGTTCTATGAACGGACGTTGGGGTTTCATCTTGATCACGACGTACAACCGGCTGAGGGCATGCGTGTTGTCCAGCTGACCCCTCCTGGGTCGGGCTGCTCAGTGGTGTTTGGTACTGGTATTGGCGAGCTTGCCGCGCCAGGGTCAGTTAAGAACACCCATTTGGTCGTAGAGGATATTCAGGAAGCTGTTGAAGCGCTCAAAGCCAACGGGCTTGAGATTAGTGATATTACAGATATGGGCGGCGTCAAGTATGCCTTTTTCGCCGACCCATCGGGCAACACCTGGAGCCTTCAGGAAAAATACAAGCAACGCTAATCTGGTTAGAACAAGCGCTGGTAGCGGACCGCCCGCCAGGACAGGTCGGTGGGGATTTGGTTGACCGGGAAGCTGGTATTGAAGCCAAGGTCGAATGGTGAGCCGGAGTTGGTAGAGATGTAGATGTTCTTGCCAGCGACGCCGCCCATAGCTGGAGCGGCACCGAACTTGGTTTTGTCGAGACAGACACCATTGGTGGCAAGAACGAAGAGTGCGGGTGCAGCGGTTTGGCCGCCGTTGCCGAGATAGAATGAGCCGCCGTAAGGGCAAACACTGGTTTTGGATGCCGGGTCGGCGCCGTAGAGGATGAGGGTGATCGGGCCGCTGCCGCTGGCGGTCTGGACTGAGTCGAAATTCACTGAACCTTCAATGAACATGTATTTCATGGTCGAATCAGGATTATAGAAGGTGGGGTTGCAGGCCGTGGCTGCGCAGAAGCTGGCACGGACGTGGACATTGTCAGCAATGTTGTACTGGTTTGAGCCAAGCGCCAGATCACCACTACTACCGCAGCTGGTACTGATGTTGCTGCCACTGTCGGGGTACTGCGTCTTTTTGCTGGCGCTAGTACTAGGGATGGTGCGGGTGGTACCGCCCGTGGTCCAATCGCTACAGTTGCCGGAGGTGTAGCCATTGTCCATGTACTGGCTCCATGGGATGTAGGTCGACTGGACGGTAGTGATACTGGTCTGGTTGGCACTGACGTTGAAGTCGCTGTTGCTGCTGTTACCGGGTGGGCTGATGCAGTTGTTATAGGCGACATTGATGTTGGTTTTCGTCTGGCCGCTGTTGGTGAAGCTCGTCGGTTTGATCAGATTGCCCGTTCCCCCGATTGAGCAGTTACTGGCGCCAGTATTTTTACCGGCCACAGTTATATTTTCAGCCGTGAAGTTCGTGGTGTTTTTGGCCATGGTGATGTAGCCGTTGACGAACACGTCCTTGCCAGTGACATTCTTGACGCTACTGTCGATGGCCAGGATGTTGCGGCTGAGCATCGACGAGGCTGTGGTGGTCGAACTTCGCTGGGCGGTGACGCGGACTTTGTGGACAAACTTTGCAGTGGTGGTGTTGGCCGGCTGGTAGACCTTGCCGGTAGCATTGATGATGATCTCTTTGCCGTTTGAACCAGGGCTGACTGTTGTTGTGTACGTCGAGCGGTACGTATTGGTACTGAGCACCTGTGTTTCGCCGGCGCCCGTGCCAGTGTAACTAGTGTTGCCACCATTATAGACGGCGATGGCGGCGTCAGCGCCGGACTCGGCAGAATACTGGGCCTGCAGTGATAGCACCCTGCTCTTGGCGCGCGCCAGGTTAGCATTCGACAGACCGAACATACCGAAGATGATGAGGCACAGAAAAATCATCATCGCCATCATAGCTACAACCAAAAATCCCTGTTCATTGCCGCGTCGCATACTAGGCATTCCTCAACGCCACACGGATAACCGTCTGGTTCAAATTAGTCTTGCTATTGTGGACAGTGGCTTTCTGTGAAAACTTAATGGTCAGCTCGACAACTTCGACCGACGGGAAATCAGGACCGATGTAATTACCGGTGTTCGGATCAACGATCGAGGTGTAATCGATGGTATTGCCAGAGCGTGAAAAGTATCTGGTGGTAATGCTGAGGACATTGTCAGCCAGCACTGCGTCAGCCGGGCATGACGTCGTGGCAGACGACTTCGGACAGGTCGTCTTAGCGCGGTTGTTGGCAGCAGAACCATTAGCTAAGGTGCGGGCCAGCAGCTGTTTGGTGCTGCCGTCGAGGTACAGCACTACGTCATCGTTATACGGCAGCGTGCCGTTCATGACGATATTCTTCGAGGTATCTATGCTGGGTCGGTCGAGATAGAAAACGGCCGCCTTGCTACCACTGGCCGGCATAGTGATGGTCTGCGGCACGGCGTGCAGCGGAATCCAGTACTTGCCGGTGCCGTTCGAAGAGTCGACCACGCCAACATTATTGTCCTGTAGGTCATTCTGATTAATCATGCCGGAGGAAGAGTCAAGCGCGTCGCGCAGGAAGTCGCCGGAATTGAGGCGTGAAACCAGGCTCGCCTGGCTGGCCTGCAACTGTGACGACTGCTGCCACAAACGCAGTGAAAACGGTGCGATCAGACCCATCAGGAGTCCACTCACTGTCGCCACAATCAGCAGCTCGACAACGGTAAAGCCGCGCTGGTTCATTGCTGCCCAATCCCGTTACGGGTGATCAGCATGCGTAGCTGCAGCGGAGCCAATGACGTGTTTGGTGCCGGATAGCCGACGCTGATCGAGACGACCTTGGAGTCCGGGATGGTTTGCAACGGATCCGACGACGTCAGGTTCGGAGTGTCAGTCACCGTCAAGGTTGGCGTATAACTGACAGTGGCCGTACCGCCGTTCTCGGACGGGAAGCTATTGTTCGGATAACAGTTACTGGTGCTGCTCAGCGAACCAAACTCGTGGGCGCGGTCCAGTTCCGGGCAGGCGCTGAGCACGGCATACATTTCGTTGAGCTGGCGGGCGACCATGTAGCTGTGAGCCACGGCATTGTAGGCGACGCTGAGCGTACCAACCATCAACGGGAATACAACGGTGGCCACCAATAACTCGACAATACTGAAGCCCTGCTCACCCAACCGAACGTGCTTAATCATACTTATGCTTAATTATAGCAGTTTCGTACTCCGGGCCCATCACTGCTAGTATGAATACATGCTCGATCATCATATTCAGCGCGCGATCGTCTACCGTTTGGCCTTCTCTGACGGCTTGCGTTTCAGTGAACTGAAACCCGACAGCTTGGAGAATAAACTGTTTGATTACCATCTGAAGAAAGTCGTCAGCGCCGGCTATGTCAGCAAATCCGAAGACGGGCTTTATACGCTGTCGGCAGAAGGTCGACTGCTCGGCATTCGGGCCTTGGACAAGCCGGGAGCGCTGGCTGATCAGGCCGAATCAGTACTGTTTTTGATCGTCCGCCGGGCCAGTGATGGCGCTTGGCTATTCTACAAGCGTAATACCCATCCGATGCTCGGCTTCAGTGGCTTCATGCACACCACCCCGAATGCCCATGAGACCACTCCCGTTACGGCTGCACGCAGCCTGACCGAAAAAACTGGGCTGACCGGCACCTTCACCGCACTTGGCGGCGGCTATTCCCGGATTTTTGATAGTTCAGGCGAATTACTAAGCTTTACGCACTTTACGCTGCTCGTTAGCGACGACGCGCAGAGAGAACTCGCGGCGCACGACGAATTCGCCGAGTATTATTGGGAAATACGTCCTGATTTTGCGGCCGACCATTTCTTCCCTACGACTCCTCCGTTAGTTACACATTACGAGCGGCGTGAACCGTTCTTCGAAGAATTTACGTTTATGGTCTAACGGCTGCCCGGGTATTGTAGGCGTCGGTAAACGCCTGTTTGGCAACCCGCGGTGCGGTGCGACGGACATGCACTGATAGGTAACTATCCGGATCAGCCAATTGCTTCAGCGATGGGTGGCGGCCGATGACTTCGCCGAGATTGCGCGCCGTATCGAGCAGACGGAGGCTTTGCATGCGAGCCCACAGTTGCGCATCGAAAGCTGAAGCTTCGGCAATCAGCTTCGGGTCTAATTGACTACCGACCAGCTCTAGTGCAGCGTTACCGAGCTGGCGCATGTACAGCTTCTTGTACTGATTGAGGCGACGATCTTGGTTGTGGGTAGCGCGAACAATAGTATCAGCGACTTTCAGAGATCCACCAAAGGCCTGACGACCGAGTTGCCAAAAATCTGAAGGTAACTGATTACCATGCGGTAGATCGAAACGCGGCAGCTTCAGGCGGCGGCGCTGGACTTCCATGCCAGCGGCCTGGGCACCGTTGTACCAAGCGGTATTGAAGGCGGCGGGAGCCAGGATATCAACGGCATAGCTGATAGCTTCCGGGTCAGTCACGGTGTTCAGAACACCATACGCTACCCCGTGCCCGAAGAACTGAGCTTCGGCATTGGCAGTACCGGCTGGCATGCGCTTCAAGTATGCGATGCGTTCTGGATCCTGCGACTTCGGCAACACATCGTGCAGCAAGGCATCGAGGTGCTCGACCGGCATATCAAAATCTCGGAATGGTCGAGGCTGGGGTGTTTGGGACGGTAAAACTTCTTGTGTCATGCGTCCATAGTGCGCTTACACACTCATGAAAGCAGTGAAGACATTTTCACCAATCTATGAGGACTGTATGAAAAATTGCTCAAGACAGTATGTCCATTTCGTATACTTAAGTCATGAAAACAATTATTGTCTGGTTTCGAAACGACCTGCGCATCCACGATCACCCCGCTTTGGCGGCCGCCTGCGCCGAAGCTGATCATGTGGTACCAGTGTTTATCCTGAACGACAAGCTCCTACGCGGAGACCGGTCGAGCGCCAACCGCAACCGTTTCTTGCTCGAATCATTAAGTGATTTAAAGCAATCATTAATTGAACGGGGCGGTAATTTAGTCATCCGTCATGGCGACCCTGCCAGTGAGCTGCAAACGCTGGTCGAGGAAACGGGTGCCACAGCCGTCTACTATACTGCCGACTATACCGCCTACGCCGTCCAACGCGATAAGGCCGTAAAGGTCACGCTCGACATAGAATTCCGGGGCTTCCCGGGACGACTGGCGGTCAGTTCGCTCGACAAATTAGCTACTAAGACCGGCAAGCCACACAAAGTTTTCACGCCCTTTTGGAAAAACTGGCAACAGATACAGCGGCGCGACATCGCTTCTCTACCCCGGGAAATAAAACTACCTAATAAGATACCTGTAGGCGCACTACCAAAACTCGAAGCGCTCACTGCGTCAGGCGAATTGTCACCCGATGCCCTGCCCGGTGGTGAGACGGAAGCCCGCAAACGCCTCAAGGCCTGGCTGGACGGTGGCATCCACGACTACCACCAAGGCAACAATGACATGGCCGCCGACGCGACGTCGCGTCTCAGTTCTTACCTGCATTTTGGTTGCCTCAGTCCACGCGAGATCGAGACGATGTTGCCGCGCGGCGCCGGCGCAGAAGCCTGGCACCGACAGCTTGCATGGCGCGAATTTTACCACTACATCATCTACAAATTCCCCGACAACACGGCGCAGGAATTCCAGGAGCGCTACCGAAGCCTCAAATGGGATAACGATCCGAAACTTCTGCGAACCTGGCAGGACGGCCAAACGGGCTACCCGGTCGTCGATGCTGCCATGCGCCAACTCAAACAGGAAGGCTGGATGCACAACCGCGCGCGACTCATCGTCGGCTCCTTCCTTACCAAAGATTTATGGCTGGATTGGCGGCTCGGCGAGCGTTACTTCATGCAGATGCTCATCGATGGGGATCAGGCAAATAACAACGGCAACTGGCAGTGGATTGCCAGTGTCGGAGTCGACCCGGCACCGGTCTTCCGCCGACTCTATAATCCATCCTCACAGCAGGCCAACTACGACCCGAGCGGTGCCTATGTCCGGCGCTACGTTCCTGAGCTCAAAGATGTACCGGACAAATACCTGGCCGAGCCATGGAAGATGCCCAAAGATCTCCAGCAAGAAATAAGCTGCTTCATTGGCAAGGATTACCCGGCCCCGATCGTCGATCACGCCGAAGCCCGTAAGGCCGCGCTCGAGCACTACCGCAGTGCAGCCTAAGCAGTGTCGGCGGCGTGGGCTGGCAATGCTGCTGTTGTTGGCGAGCGGAAGGGTACTACCTCGGCCAGTTCATCATCACCGGCTTGGTAACCATGGATCGCAAGCTGAGCCCGAGCATCCGATTCGGATATGGTTACCTCGCAATAACCAACTTCACCCTGCGGCGTGACGCGCATGGCATGTGCTCCTAACGCAGCAATCCCCAGCTCAGGCAATCCGGCACGATAGGTCTCATCCACAAAGTACACCCCATGAACTATCTCATCACTATCGGTCAGACCATCATAATAAATTGCCAGGGCACCTGGCCCTGACTCACGGATACGGTTGCGCGCTTCAGTAACGATAACTGCTTTGAGTTGATTATTACTGGCGATCGCATCGGCAACCTGGGTGTCGTTATTATCGAATTTTTCCTCTTCATTGAACTTCGCGCCGCTACCGTTGGCAAGCATAAACGGCCCGGCAAGCACCGCTTGCGGACCTTCGAAATTTTGAGTCATTTTGTTTCCTTCTTTCTACACTCCATTATATGCCTGCCTGTAAAGGGCTCTAGGCAATAGTAGTGGATAACTGCAGCTGTGCCAGATCAATCGGCTGGATTTTGAGCTTGTCGAGCTTGCTGGTCAGGAACTGCTGCAGGATTTTGTAGGTGTCCAGGTCGAAATGCTTGGTTTGGGCTTCGACGACCGGCTCGCAGTACTCATCCTGGCGGATTTCGGCCATCACACACCACTGGTCAACGACGATGCCATGGAACTCCGGGCTCATCTTCTCTTCGATCAACACCGCACCTCGGTAGGGCCAGGCCTGGATGCGTTGACGACTAAATGCCTCTTGTAGCCGGAGGTTATAGGCTTGAGCAGGCTCTTTGCCGACACAGGCGCCACGGCATTTGCGCAGCTGGTAGGCGAAGCACGAGCCTTTGGACTTCTCCATACCCATCAGTTTCGGGCACAGGTCGTAGGTTTTGACGATGATTTCCAACGACTGTCGGGCGGCGGATCGGCGAGGATAGACGGCGACGATATCGCTGGCCGACTCGGGTTCGATCGACGTTGCTTCCTCAAGACTGATCGCTTGGTAACCCTCGGGTGTACTGTTTTGACGGGCTAACAACAGGCGCTCGGTTTTGCGTAATTTGCGGTTATGCAGTGGCTGTAACTCTTTGACAAGCCGTGACTCCAGCAGCAGCGCTGACAGTTCACCCGGCGTCTCCTCTGTCCGGATATGTTTGATGGCTTGGGCAATCTTAAACTCTTTGGTCTCGGCGTGGTCACGGCCAAAATGGCTCATTACCCGCTTCTTGATATTGATACTTTTGCCAATGTACAGTGGCTGACCGACGGCGTCTTCGAAGATATAGACGCCGGGGCCTTCCGGCAGGTTACGTACCAGTTCGGGCTGTAGATCTTTGGGCACGGCCGGGCTCTTCAGTTGCAGTGCAATTGCCTTTTCTACCTGCTCCGGAGGAAACTGTTTCTGCACATACTGGACAAACTGCCACAGGACATGGGCGTCATCGTAGGCCCGGTGCCGGGCGCCGTAGCTGAAGCCGTAACGCTGGATCAAGTCAGCCAGTTTGTGTGTGCGCTCGTGGGGATGCAGCGCACGCGACAGTTTGACCGTGCACAGCTGTTTCGGTAAAAACGGCTGCCCAACTCTGCTAAATTCCTGCTTCAAAAACGAGTAATCAAACCGTACGTTGTGGGCGACAAAGATTGCTCCGTCCAATATCTCGCGCAACTCATCAGCGATCTCGTGGAACAGCGGTGCACCGCGCAGGTCATGCGTCTTAATCCCCGTCAAGTTGGTAATGTAATACGGCAATTCGCTCTCCGGATCGATCAGCGATTTGAAGCTGCGGACTACCTGCCCCCGCTCAACCCGAATAGCAGCAACTTCAATCACCCGTCCCCGGACATGATTGAGTCCGTTCGTCTCGATGTCGACGAACACCAGCGGCCCATCCAATACACTCACCATTTACTCTATTATACCGCTAATGGCAAATCGATGATATGCCAAGCAAAACGCCCCTGATATACTCAGGGGCGTTCGGTGTGGGAGGTCCCGAAGTGAATCGGTAAACTCAGACTAGACAGTCGTGCGGCGTGGGTGAGAAACAGCGTTCATGATGGCGACTAGGATAACTGAGCCAACCAGTGACCAGAAAAGACCCATCCAGCTAAAGGCCAGGAATGACTTGTCACTACCGGTCAGAACACCAGAGATCAGACTACCAATGAATGATCCGACGATACCGATGATGATACTCATCACGATACCCTCTTCACGACCCATCAGTTTAGATGCAATGTAACCTACCAAACCACCCAGAATAATCGCAACGATAATGCTCATAGTTTTACTCTCCTATTTACCTAATGTTGTTTGTACGAGGCGATGCGGTAGCATCTGATATGTGCCTATACTGTCGCAACGTGACCAAATTGACGGTTAAAGTCAAAATACGATCGGTTGACTGGACGGCAGTGCAACTCTAGATCTTTCGACATTTGATCGCCTCCTTGCTTACGTTGATAACACTCTAAGCATAGGTGTTTGCAACAATACCAACTATGAATTATCTAACAGTTCGGCTATTTGGCAGCTTTTGCATACAGCTGGTAGGTGTAAATGAAGCCGTTCTGCTCATGGAGATCCGATTCGGAAATGAGTTGAAACTCCGGCCCGGGTTCCGGAAAGAACTGCTGACAACCGAAATCAGCCGCAATCGCCGTGGCATAGATTTCATCTGCCAGACCCATATCAAGCGCTTGGCCATAGACATTAGCGCCACCAACAACCCAGATATCTTTGCCTGTGCCCTGATAGGGTTTGAGGAATTTTTCAAGATCATGCACCAGCTCCACCCCTTCTATTGCTGTTTTGTCGCGGGTTAGGACATAATTTTTGCGATCCTTGAGCGGACCGTCGAAGGTTTTATAGGTTACACTTCCAACCAAAATTTCAGCCCCAGCGGATTTCGTCTTTGCCGCAAAGTAAGCTTCGTCGTCAGGGATACTCCAGGGTTGATAGCCGTGCTTGGCAATGCCGCGCTGGCGGTCATAGGCAACGATCAGCCGGATCACGAATGCAACTCTCTACGGAGTTGGCTCAAGAGATAAAATGAACCGGTTACAACTTTGATTATGGCGGGATTCTGCATAAGCGTATCGTACGCCATCCGGAGATCAGGTACAACCTGCACGCTTTGGGCGCCAGCGTGCCGGAGCGCTTCCGCCAATACCTCAGGATCCATCGACACCGACGGCAAATCTTGTGAGGTTGCGAAACTGGTCACAATAATTGTATCTGCGAAGTCTGCTAGTAATGGGCTGACTGTTTCATATTCTTTACCCTCTTTGAGCGCGAGTAATACCGCCGGCTGAACACCCGGAAATTGCTTCTGAAAACTGGCGATAAAACTGGTCATTTTCTGAGCGTTATGGGCACCATCCATGACTACCGTCAGATCCTCATCCTCAATGATTTCCATACGGGCCGGCACCTGCACATCCTGGGCATACGCGAGCTGCGACGGCGTCAGTTCAGGCAGCCCATCGCGTCCAGCCACGTACCGATAAACGGCATAGGCCAGTAGCCAATTACGTTGCTGATAGGCAGGTAAATGGTCGATCGGCAGGTTCAGACTCTTGCGCTCTGCTTCCTCTGATAGAATTGTCAACTGGGCCTCATGCGGTGTCACCCAATCGGCGAAAGCTTGCATAACTTCAGCCGGCTGCTGGAAGGTCAGACCGACATTGGCGGGATGCATGATGCCGATTTTCTGGGTCGCTATCTCCCGTAACGTATTGCCAAGCACCTGCATGTGATCGAAGCCAATATCGGTAATGACGCAGACTTTGTCAGCCCGCTGAGCCACATTGGTCGCGTCGTGCAGACCGCCCAACCCCGTTTCAATAACCGCATAGTCGACCTCTTGCCGCGCGAACACCCACATCGCAAAGGCATATAACAATTCGAAATACGATGGCTGTTGCTCAGCCCCTTCAATGATCTGCAAAAACGCTTCCAGCTCACTACAAAACAGCTCATCACTGATAGGCCGGCCATTAATCTGCACCCGCTCCGATATCTTATCGACGTGTGGCGACACCGTCAGCCCGACTTTCTGCGACGCCTGCTGCAACAACGCAGTTGTGTAATAACTGGTCGACGTCTTACCACTGGTCCCGGCAATATGAATGATCTTCAATTTCTGCTCAGGATTACCCAGTAAATCCATCAATGGCTTGATCCGATCCAATGTCGTATCTGAACCGGTCAGCTGAGCCACCAGCGGCACATAGGGTCGCAACGCCACCTCAGCATCATGCAAAGTCTGTAATCTGTTAGCCATCTCTGATAAGATAGTGTAACAGATACACGCACCCGTAGCTCAGTTGGATAGAGCACCAGGCTTCGAACCTGGGTGTCGTAGGTTCGAGTCCTGCCGGGTGTACCAATTATGAATGTAGTTTTATAGGGTTGAGCAGGAAATGCGTGCCAGCTCAACAGGTGACGACGACCGCGTTGTCATGACGAATGTGTAGTATACATGAGGGGTAACCGTACCGGTAGCAACCGGCGTGTTAACGGCACTTGTAGCCGTTAAACCGGTGAGCAATGCACTGTTTTTGTAGATGTAGACTCCGGAAGTAGTATTCGAATAGTTGACTACCAAAGTAATCGCCGTGGAATTGTGAGCACAACTGAGCGTTCCTGTGGGAGCACTTGGCGCAGGGAACCATGCCGACTGTGCTGTGAGCAAGTAGTTTCGATCAGTTGAATTGAGATTACAGTTGCCTAAAGACTGTCCCCCACAGACCGTTCCAGCGGCTGAGGTAGAAGTATAGGAGTTCATTAGTGTTCCATCAGTGCGGTGGATTGCACCACCGGACACTCCATCAGCCGCCATTCCAAAACTATGGCCGAGTTCATGAGCCATCAGGGCTGGCTCAAGCGTCGAGTTCGGGCAGGCGACTGGATCTACTAGCGGTAATGAACCGGGGACCGCAGAATACCCACAGTAGAGGTGTTCAACTTGAAAGCCCATAACCAGCACGGTTTTGGTAGCATTTGCACTCGAATCGCTGAGACCAAAATCGGAAGCGATTTTCGAAATCGGGGCATAATGCGCGGCAGTATTTGAAGGATCTGAGCTGGTATCGTTGTAATAGGAAGGCGCATGGAGAACGCGCCGCATAGTAACAGAGCCCATAGAGAACGTCCTATTGTTGCCGAGTTTAGCCGCATACCAGCTACGAACACTGCTAGCCTGGCTAGCGATTGTCGAGGTACTGCCGGTACAGGTATACCCAGAGGGAGGACAAACCAGCACAAAATTAACTCCCACGGGGGTAGCTGCCGAGCTGAACAGGGCCGATAGCACACCAATCAGTGCAACACCGGTAATTACGATACTGGCAATCAGTTGGTTTTTCGTTAGGCGATGCAGAAACTGGGGTTGTGAGGTGTATTTAGGTGCTTTTCGGGTTGGGGTTTTTGATGTTCGGGTCGGTTTTGTGGCCATGACTTATCCTGCCGTTTTAATGGAATGCTTGGAAATATACCTATCAATAAGTAGACAAATCAGGCTTACCGCTAACGCAAATAAAAGTGCCCAGAGCACTTTATGGTAAACGTGATAGGGGTGTTTTTTCGATTTTGTGACTTTTGGCATAAGGTAGATACCCGGTTAATACGCTTATGGTATCACCACCTGCTCCTAGAAGCTATGTGCCATTCGTCACACTCTAAGCATCGGCGCCGACGAGTTCAACTTCTCGCTCAGTCGCTTGATGACCCAGATATTCCGCTTCAGTCCGACTCACCGCTTCTTCGAGCGCATGCAGTGTGGCCTCACGGCCCAGGGCTTTGACCTCAGCAAATAGCTTTTGTTCAGCTATCCGAGTTTGGAGGCGTTCATAGGGACCGCCGGCCGTCAGTCCACGGCCAATAGTAATTTGTGCCGGCATAGGGCGACGGCCTGGTCGAATGGACAATTGGTCCGGTGTAAATGATCTGCTCATATCTTTTCCTCCACTTTGTATGATGAACTGTATGCCGCTTATGCAAAATTCTCAGTAATAATTACTACCCTGTGTACAACAACGATTTTCGACAAACCAAAAGCTTGATGATATATTGAGGTCATGACTAATCCGGACGCCTCTGGACCCCAGAACTGGCACCATCAACACAAACAAAAACTAACGACTGGCGAACGCGCCGCCGACCGAATGCGTAACGGTATGGGTAGCTGGGCTTTCGTACTCCTTTTTATGCTTTTCATGGCAGTGTGGGCATTTATCAATACCCACACCAGCATCCACCACTGGGATAACTATCCTTTTATTCTTCTTAACCTCTTCTTGTCGATGCTGGCCGGTCTTCAGGGCGCCATACTGCTCATCGCCGCCAAACGCGCCGACGCCATCAGCGCTGCCATGGCCGAGCACGATTATCAGACCAACCGCGAAGCCAAGCGTGAGATTGAAGCGCTGCAGCAGATCAACCAGCAGCAGCTCGAAATTTTGCAAGAGCTGCACAGACAGCTCGATTCTAAGAAGTAATTAGGGTACAATGCCCTTCATGCACCCGTAGCTCAGCTGGATAGAGCGTTGGTTTCCGGTACCAAAGGTCGGGGGTTCGAATCCCTTCGGGTGTACCAAGCAGTATATTTATGAACAAAATGAACAAAAATTCTAAAAAAGAATTCGCATTTGAACAGCTTGTCCTGTTCGTTTCAGTCCTATACCCGCTGACAGCTGTGCCGCAGATCATCAAAGTCTTTAGTCGCCACAGCGCCCATGACCTCTCACTCGTATCCTGGATTTTTTATGCCGTCCTCGAAGCAGTATTGCTAGTGTACGCAGTTCGTAAGCGGCTGGTGCCCATCATCGTACAAGGCAGCTTGTGGCTCATCGTCTATCTCGTACTTATTGTTGGCATAATTCTTTATGGCTAAGCTATGATTGGGGGATGGCGCAATCTTTGAACTATGCTTCTGAAGGTGACGGCGGGGTTGTTGTCTTCCTGCATGGCATGGCTGCGTCCCGACATTACTGGCAGCCGGTGCTCGACCTGAAGCCGGCCGGCCGTTTAATCACAATCGATCTGTTAGGTTTCGGCGAATCGCCAAAACCACACGACGTGACTTACGATTACGAAACCCACATTGCCGCCATTATGGATACGCTGGAGGTGGCTGGGGTTCATGGCAAATTTACGCTCGTCGCCCATTCGATGGGTGCGCTACTAGCGCTCAGGCTCGCTGCCACCAACCCGGATCGCGTTACAAAACTGGTTCTTTTCGGGCTACCTTATTATCCAGATATAAGAACGGCGCGAGACGACATTACACAGTCCAAACTACTATGGCGGCTGGCTTACTATGGCCCGACTTCGAAGGTTTTGTGTACGACGTGGTGTAAGTGGCTTCGCCCGGTTACACGATTCATCGCGCCCTTGTACCTGCCTCGGTTACCCCACCGCGTTGCCCAGGATTCACTGAAGCACAGCTGGCAATCATATTCTCAGTCGCTCAGGTATGTCATCGAGGAACAGCGGGTCGCAGATGACTTAGATAAAATATCAGTTCCTATTAGCTTGCTCTACGGAGCATACGATAAGCCCGGAACGTTTCTCAAAGATAGCCGATTGCTGGAGGATCGACAAAATATCGAGATGACTATATATCCAGGACTCACCCATCAGCTGCCACTCGAAAAGCCACAACTCATTGTTGATCAGCTAGAGAGATAGTGTCGCAGGCCGGCTTGGCTGCGACGCATTAAATAGCGGTGCGCGAGCTTTAAGAATGGTTTTAAAACCGGACCGAAGACGTTCATCCAGACTTTTGTCGTTGCCACATCCCAAGTAATGACCATTTTTGTCGTTTCCGAGTTGAGTCGCTCGAATGACCAGCTGCCCTGTCCAGTCAAATCGCCTGAACTTGTGAAACTAATTAACTTATTTGGCAAATAGCTGTCGATCGTAATGTCCAGGCGCAAATGGTAACCAAATAGGCTGCGCCAGCGGGCTTCGACTTTGCTGCCCTCGATTCCCAGTTTTGGATGCGTTAGCTCACCGGCTACGAACCCGTCCCACCACAGAGGCCAGTGATCAATATCGAGTACCGCCAGCTCACATTGCTCTAGCGATGCAGGTATCGCCCAGGTGCTGACGAAGTAGTAGTGATGCTGTTTCATATCCGATAAGTATACCTGCTGTTGACATTGGTGGTATAGTTAAATTAGTTAAGCTTACATGCTTAATATAATCTTAAAAGGAGTTATCAAATGTTAAAAACACTCGGTTATGTTTTCGGTGCAGTCTTCCTGCTCGTAGGCGTATTGGGTTTTGTGCCAGCTTTCAGCCCTGAGCACAGTGATGGTATGCGCCACTTGCTCGGCCTGTTCATGGTCGGCGGCGTGCACAACGTCATTCACCTGCTCTCCGGTGCGGCTGCCGTCCTCGGCGCTTCCAAGGGTGAAAAATACGCACAACTGTACTTCCGTGTCTTTGGTGCTGTCTACGCACTGGTTACTGTTGTCGGTTTCATCCAGGGCGACACCGTCCTCGGTCTGATCCACGTCAATGCCGCTGACAACTTCCTGCACCTCGTGCTGGCCGTTGCCATCCTCGGTGTTGGCTTTGGTCTGAAGCCAGCTGCTAACGAAGCCTAATTCAATACTTCGTAGATTATGGAGCCGTTCACGGCTCCATTTTTTATGGCTGTCATTATTTTCACACCTTAACTAAAAGGAGTAGAATATAGTGAAGTAGCCCATTCCGCAGACAGGAGTATCAGACATGCTAAGTAAAGAGGTGGCTATGGTCCCCCAGCAACATTATCCCGAGCAGTATCATGAAGAGAGCGAAGCTCCTTTTACTTTTTTATGGGTGCCTGGCCGGGCTCACACAGCCGAACACATGCAGCCAGCCGTAGAGGCGACTATTGCAATGGGGCACAGGGCGGTAGCCGTCGAACTGCCCCGGGCTGAAGATAAACCAACCTTAAATGACTATAAAGAAGTAATCGCTGCAGCAGCCCATGATTATTCAGACGTGGTTTATGTCGATTGGTCACGCGCCGAACATTTCGTTTCGCACGCGGTGACACTATTGCCACGCGAACAGTTGGTGGCCAAAATTGGATATTGTACGGGCGGTGCTTATGGCGTCGTCTTGGGCGAACCCTATGATTCATGGCAGGATCGCCATACAGATGCATTAGAGGGCTGTTTTCTTGATATGGGCAACGGTACTGAGAATCCCATCGGAGACATGATAGCCAAGAAGATGTATCCCCGCATCAAAGATAGTGCCGCACTTCGCCGTGCAATTGAGTTGCTGGTGCCTGTACAATTACTTAATGAGGACCTGAAGCAGGCCCCCAGCAAAGTTGAAGGACTTGCTTGCTTTACATTCCTGGCAGCACATGACGAGATTATCAACAATGAACGCGCTGCAGCCGTCGCACAGCTCAGTGGTGCAGAAGTGGACTGGCTACCCACGGGACATGTAGCCCATTTAGAAGAGACGGCCTATTTGGTGCGTAAGGTAATAGCAAAAGCGCGCATTGCTCGCGGCAGGTTGGCTAGCGAATAACCCTACAGATAGACGTCTTTGACGAGATTCATATCGTTAATCGACAGGTAGCGATCTTCGATGTCCAGCAGGTCTTGTTCTTGCAACTTTTCGAAGGCCTCTTGGACGGTTTCAACTGACAGGTTCAGCTGTTCGGCGATATCGATGGCCTCAAGCGGCACCTGGATGCGAAGTGATGGCCGTACGCCGTTCTGCTTGGGTTCACCAAACTCATCGGCCAAGCAGACTAATTGGTGAGCGACCTTTTTATAATCGTCTTTGAGGGCGTTGCTGGCCAAACGGTTAATGTTTGCTTTGAGCCGCACACCAGCTTCGAGCAATAAGTCCGCATAGACTGCCGGATCGGCGGTAACGGCCTCCTCCAAGGCTTTGCTGCTGATGCCCTGGATCTCGAGATTGGTCATGGCCTGGTAGACGTAGCGCTTGTTTTCCTGGCTGAGGTTGAAGTCGAGCAACTTCTTGAATACGGGCGTCAGCGGGAAGAAATAACCAGGCCCATAAATAGATTCGATTACCTTTTGCTCGTCATCCATGGCGTAGCGTTTCACATATCCGGATTTGACGATGTACAGTTCTTCTTTGAAATCGAGCGCATAAAAAATGTCACCGGCCGCGTGACGTTCGACAGTACCATTTTCAATCAGTTTCAGAAGTTTCCGGGGAACCACCTCATCATTGTAGTCCAACCGGTCAAGGATAGCGAATTATTGACGCACTAGACCAGATTCTTTGAAGGGATAGCCCAGACTGCCGATATCTTTTCCAAATCGTAAAATATCGAGATTGCCGTCGGGATATTCAAACAACGTCTTAAATCCCGCTTCGGGGTGATCAGCATCCAACGACACTGTGCGGCACAGCCAACCATCCCCTTCCCATCGATTACGCAGATGTATTTTTTGTGGGTCTTGGGCATCAACCTCTACGTAATCTGTTATGAGCAATTTACCACCCTCGGCTATAGTCGGCAAAATTGCTTTCACTAATTCATAGGTTTGACCTGGATTTTGACCCAGCACAAAGTTGAGCATAGCAATGTCACCTTTTTGGGTATGCAGTCGTTTCCGTAAACCATTAGGTAGCATCAGCATGTCACCCTTCACGAGCTTCGTTCTTTGAGGCTGTGCCATTGACAACAAATCAAACTCCTCTTCTTCTGCGCTGGGTTTGCTATCTGTGCCGAGCTTGCTGGGGCTCAAGGTACAAGCCTTTATATGGAACAGCTCCTCCGTAGTTTTGGGCACCAATCTGTCGATGCCTATTCCTTCACCGTATCGGGCAGTGTGTAGCAAAAAATCAAACAGCGCCGTGGCGGTCTTGTCCAACTCCTCATTCTCGCCGACAACTGGCACTTTAGAGAAGCGACGGAGCTCCAGAGCTTTCAGGGTTAGACCCGCAGCTGCCCCCCAGTCACGGAATACCGTGGGTCGCTTTTGACTGAAACCATCCCGAGTTTGCATTGCAGCAGCGACCGCAGCGGCAGCCACATCACGACGATGAAGATTTTTGTTATAAGGAAGATTCATGTGCGTAGCCCATCGCTCAAACTGATGATTATCTGAGCTTGTCCAGTTTTCGTTAGCAAACGTATTCCATTTATCCGGGTCGTCAAATCCGGATGGAAAATCTTCTCCGTAGCGAATCGTCTCATGTATCATGACAGCCCTACCCGCAGAGCGAATGACGCGCTTGCGGTATGAGAGATTAGTGATCGGTTCATGTTGAAGCCAATCCACTACTACATTTTTAGCAACGGGATTTTTCGCTAAAAACTCAGGCAGCATTTGGCCGTAGGCGTCATCAACCGGCTCACCTGAGTTGCCTTCCGATGCCTCGGCGCTCAAACCTTGCATCAGTTTGTCGTATTCGCATTCTAGCTGGGCTTCACTAATCTGCCGTTGCTGCCTCATGTACATATTCTAACATATTTTGAAGTGTTTTACAGGTGACGGAGATCGCGGTGAAGATCAAACGGCGAGGCCGGCTCCAGACGACGGTAGCGGATCTGCTCATCGACGGCAGTTGCCGGATTGCGCTGGGCTACCAGCACCAGGTTCTGTGGTAGCCACAATGACAATGACTGGCTGGCAGGGAACAAGGCCACATCCGCAAACTGCTGGTCATAGCGATTGATTAGCCCCCGAAGCGGCTCAGCCCGTCGACCGAAGTACGCCGCAATCACGTTGGCAGCCACAACCCCTTGTGCAGTCAGACTACGGGCTAGAAATTCGACTGCCGTTTCGTCACCCAGTGATGGATCCGCCAGGTCATGCGTATAGGCATCTATAATGATCAGATCGTATTGCTGCTGATTCTTTTCTAAAAAATGACGACCGTCATCATAGATAATCCTGAGGCGTGGGTCCGACTGTAGGCCAAAGTGTTTCTTAGCGACCGGCACCAGCCCTGGGTCGATCTCTACGACGTCGATAATTACATCAGGCAGGTCCTGAATCAAAGCCGCGGGCAAGGTAAACATGCCGCCACCAATGATAAGCATCTGCTTCGGTCGGATACCAGTCGCCAGTTCGTACAACCGTTGGTTGTAATCAAAAAGGAGATCGGGATTGTCATCGAGAGCCAACCCTGATTGCGCTGCTTGTTGCTGCCCACTGAACAGCACCCTGGCCTTACGGCCATCATAGATCATATCAATGACCTGGAAGTGCCCATGATCAGTGTCAAATTCGAAGAGGATATTCTGGGGCTCACCCATACCTCAAAGTATACGCTTTAGTGATTTTTGCGCGGCTTGATCTTGACGATGGGTGCCGCCTCAAGGGGCATGGAGGTTTCTTGGGACAACTTGTGTAGGTCCCGGAACATTTGTTCGATTGTCATTTTGCGTGCCTTTCTATGTTGACCTGATGCAACAACTATAGAACGAGTACACCGCTTAAGCTGTAAGAATTCTTACCTAAAGTTTGTGATATAGATTAAGAAATGTGGCGATGTAGCAAACTAAGTAGCTGCTGGTAGTGGGATGCGTACAGCCAAATGATAAGCGCGACCAGCCCGGGGAAAATCACCAACGTTTCAAATTTTTTGCCGGTGGTGACACGGAGCTGCCGTAGCGGCGGAAAGCCAAAGCGCAGCGGAATCGGCAGCAGCCAAGGCACTCCCTCGCGGGTGAACGAATCCATGATCAGGTGCGACAGCATGCCGATCATGAAAGCCCACCAGACATAGCCGGTGTCGACGTGGGGTGTCAGCGAGTGGGTTATCGCTAGTATGAATTTGGCCGCATAGCCAGACAGCGCTACACCCAGCAATGAATGCGTGAGAAAACGATGGCCACCAGTCAGCTCTCCGAACGCTTTACCGAACAGCCCGGCGATCGGCAGATTGCGCCACAGTGGTGCAGTCGGCTGATCAATATCAGGCGCCACGCCGCCGATTTGGTTGGCCAATAGTCCCAACAATACCGTCGACAATGTATAGGTCCGCGCCGGTTGCGTCAGGACCACGACACTCAGCGCCGCAAAAGCGGCCAAATCATGGGTTCGTCCGGTCATTGCAGGCTAGTCGTCTGAGCCGATAGTCGGCGGCAGGCGTTTCGGACCACGGTTGTATTTGTGTTTGAGGAGAGCTTGCTGCAATTGGGCAATAACCTTCTCGGTTTGTTCATAACTCATGCCGATCCGGGCGACCGACGAATCGACCTGCTTCAGTGAAACTTGCGTAAAGTTGAGCGTCAGACCAGCGTCGGTCGCTTCAATGTCGAGGCCGTCACTGTACATGGTGCGCATATCAACAGCCAGGAGCATAACCATGTTTTTGCTGTTGAGCGGCAGTTCCTCCGGGCTACGCAGCTTATCCGGCACGTCGCCATCATATCCGGCGAGTTCCCAAAGCTGGACTGCTTCCTGGTCCTGAATGTCGAAGTAACTGATGAGTAATAAGAGGATGTCTTCGTGCGGCCGTTCGGCTCCGGCTTCGATGCGCTCGAGCGTATCGGGATCGATTTCGACGGCACCCGAGACCTCAGCCAGGGTTTGCTTTTGCTGTTCACGCACATATTTGAGGTGTGTGCCCAGCGTCACGAATGGCAGTTTTTGAGAATCATTAATATGTGAGTCGCTCGTAATAGTGATCCTCCTTTGATTCCATAATACGCCGCCCGTCCAGCCCTCGCAAGCGTAAGCACCACACCACTTCAGGTATACTGACTATAGTATGAATATCGCCGATAACGCACCTCTGGCCGATTTATCAACCATGCACCTGGGTGGTAATGCAGCCCATGTCGCCACAGTCACCACCCGCATGGAGCTGCTGGAAGCGCTCACCTGGGCGCAACAGCAAGGCAACCTTCCGGTGATCATGGTTGGCGGTGGCAGCAATATTATCTGGAAAGATGAAGGCTTCAAAGGCCTTGTGGTCGTCAATCGCATCGAGCGCTATGAAGTCTTCGAAGAAGACGAAACCAATATCTACGTGACTGTTGGTTCGGGCGAAAACTGGGACAGCGTCGTACAGCGGACTGTCGAAGGCGGTTATAGCGGCATTGAGTGTCT
>Ga0207705_10000350_pt1 | contig 41599 bp, 42 predicted proteins | sample KBSC13metaG_FD_184314 | JGI IMG/M metagenome (GOLD analysis project Ga0207705, IMG submission 184314) | Corn rhizosphere microbial communities from Kellogg Biological Station, Michigan, USA - KBS C1-3 metaG (SPAdes) (version 2) | ecosystem: Host-associated > Plants > Roots > Rhizosphere > Soil ... | reverse complement strand
TGCCCCCGGCTGCGCCGGCGATTGCCGCATGACCACCGAAGCTCCCCGCAAGCCCCGCCCCAGCCTCGGCCGCGGCCTCAACGCCCTGCTCGGCGATATCGCGCCCGAGGCGGTGCCGACCGCGGGGGGTGGCGAAACGCCCGCTGGCATCCGTATGCTCCCGGTCGGCGCCCTGACCCCGCAACCGGGCCAGCCGCGCCGCGTGTTCGACGACGCCGCGCTGGAAGAATTGGCGCAGTCGATCGCCGCGCGGGGCGTGCTCCAGCCGATCCTGGTTCGACCGCACGGCCGTAATTACCAGATCGTCGCCGGCGAACGGCGCTGGCGTGCGGCGCAGCGCGCACGGCTGCACGAAGTGCCGGTGATCGTCCGCGAGCTCGACGATGCCGATACGTTCGAAATCGCGCTGCTCGAAAATATCCAGCGCCGCGACCTCAACGCGGTCGAAGAGGCTGATGCGTACAAACGCCTGATCAACGAATTCGGCCATACCCAGGAAGCGCTGGCCAAGCTGGTTCATAAATCGCGCAGCCATATAGCTAACCTGTTGAGATTATTGGACCTTCCAGAATTCGTTCTGTCGCTGCTGACTGAGGGCAAGATCGACATGGGCCATGCTCGCGCGCTGATCGGCGTGCCCGATGTCGAGCGGCTCGCCGCCGACGTCGTCGCCCGCGGCCTGTCGGTGCGCGAAACCGAGCGGCTGGCCAAGGCAGCGAAGGACGACGGGACATCCGGCGGCCATGGCGGCGGCAATGGTGGTGGCCATGGCGGGCGCAATGCCGATATCGCCGCGCTCGAACGCCAATTGACCGACGTGATCGGGCTGGGCGTGAAGATCACCTATGGCGCGAAGGGCGGGACGCTGACGGTCACCTATTCGACGCTCGACCAGCTCGACATGGTGTGTCAGCGGCTGACCGGCGAACCGCTTTAAGATTTTTCGCGCACAAAGACGCAAAGGCACAAAGAAGAAGGTTTGATTGGGTTCGCGCAGAGGCGCGGAGGGCGCAGAGGTGTTTTCACTCTGCGCGACGGCGGATACAACGCGACGATTCAACCATGAGCCTCGCATAGCGAGGCTCTCTAAAAATCTCCGCGTTCTCTGCGCCTCTGCGCGAACCTTCTTTGTGCCTTCGTGTCTTTGTGCGAGCCCAACTAACTACCGCATCCGCGCTGCGGCGCGTGTCGTCTCGGTGATCGCGACGTCGGACAGCAATTCCCCCGCCCCGCCTGGTGCCATCAACTGGCGCTCGGCACGCCGCAACCGGTCGATCGCCGCGACGATGTCGGCCGATTTCCACTTCTGGACCTGGCGGATCATCCCCGGTTCCTCGCGGAAATGGACTCGCCGCGCCTTGACCACCACCGATGGCTGTTTGCCGGCATCGACTTCGGCCCGCATCGCCGCCAGCGTCATCAGCTTGCGGACGATCTGGCGCAGCAACGGGATCGCAGCACCGCCCGAATCGGCGAATCGGGCGAGCTCACGCGCGATATCGTGCACGCGCCCCTCCAGCGCGGCATCGACCACGTCGGACATTTGCGATTCGCCGAGATCGGCGCCCAGCGCGTCGAGCGCCTCGTCGTCGAGTTCGCGCGGCCGGTCGGTGGCCGCATCGAGATAGAGCGCGAGCTTTTCCACTTCGCGCGCGATCACGCTGCGGTCGCCGCCCGATGCCGCCATCAGCCGCCGGATCGCGGTCGGGGTCGGGCGCAGGCCATATTCGCGCGCAATCCCGACCACCATGCGGTCGGCATTGGCGCCATCGGGAATGTAGCAGGCGAAGCTCATCGCCGCGGGCTGGGCGATGGCGAATTGGACGAGCTTCGACGTAGTGCGCAGCCCCGGCCCGATCATCACCACGGGGTGCTCGACCTGCGTCTCGGCGAGCAGCAATTGCGCGGCCTCGAGCGATTCGTCGCCGGCATTGGTGACCAGGATCCAGCGCCGCCCGCCGAACAAGGCGAGTGAGCGCGCCTCGTCGACGAGCTTTCCGGGATCGCCGCGCAGCAAAGGGCCCTCCATCGCGACCTTTTCGGCATCGGCGCCCAGCGCCCGCCCCAGTCGCGTGGCATAATCCATCGCACCCGCTTCGTCGGGACCGTGGAGCAAATAGAGCCGGACCGCGGGAGCCGCTGAATCCAGCGAGTTAACTAGCTGATTTTCCGACGCTTTCACTTCGCCGAGGCGGCAGCGCGGCGCTGATAGACGGCGATCCGCGTGACGATCTGATCGGCGACGATCTGCGACAGGTTTTCGAGCGCGGTGTTCTCGGCCGCGATCGTGGCATATTCCGAATTGACCACGTCGATGCCGGCATCCGACCCTGCGGTCGCGTCGACCAGCACCTCGCCGCTCGATGCAGCGACCAATTGATACCGCGCGCGCAGCGACCGGCGCTCGCGGGTGATGGTATCGTCGCGCTTCACGCCCAGACCGGTGATCGAATCGTCGAGCTTGACCTCGAGCCGGTACAATGCGGGCTCGCCACTGCTCTGGGGAAGCCGGTCGCGCAGAGCATTCGACATCAGATAGCCGTTCTTGCCGGGAATCGGCGCGACCTCGATTCGCGACAGGCTGGCCGCGACCGGGCCCGAAGCGCCGCCTTCATAGAGCGGGTGGAGGCCGCAGCCAGCTGTCGCCAGCGCGAGGAGGAGCGCGAGTCGCTTCATGCGACCAGATTGACCAGTCGATCGGGCACGACAATCACCTTCTTCGGTTCGGCGCCGTCCAGGATGCGGAGCACGTTGTGATTGGCGCGCGCAGCGGCCTCGACCAATGCTCTGTCCGCGCCCTTGGGCATGACGATCGTGTCGCGCAGCTTGCCGTTGACCTGCACCGCGATCGTCACTTCATCCTCGACCAGCAAGGCCGGATCATAAGACGGCCAATCGGCATTGGCGACCAGGCCGGATCCGCCCATCGCGGCCCAGGCTTCCTCGGCGAGATGCGGGGTCATCGGCGAGACCAGGCGGACGAGCGTGCGGATCGCATTGCTGCGCGACGCAGACGGCGTGGCCTTCTCGATCGCGTTGACCAGTTCGTAGAGCTTGGCGACCGCCTTGTTGAATTGCAGCGCCTCGATGTCGACGGCGACGCCGGCGATCGTCTGCGCCAGCTTGCGGTCGAGCGCGACGTCATCGCCCTCGCCCTCCTCGATCCCGTCGACCAGGCGCCACAGCCGCTGGACAAAGCGCCACGAGCCCTCGATCCCCGCCTCGGACCAGGCGAGGTCGCGCTCGGGCGGCGAATCGGACAGCATGAACCAGCGCGTCGCGTCGGCACCATATTGGTCGACGATCGGCTCCGGATCGATCGTGTTCTTCTTGGACTTGGACATCTTCTCGGTGCGGCCGACCGTGATCGGCTGTCCTGTGGCGATCTCCTTGCCGTCGCGCACGTCGTCGGGGCTCAGCCATTTGCCCTCGACCGATTTGTAGGTCTCGTGTGTGACCATCCCTTGCGTGAACAACCCGGCGAACGGCTCGGCGATATCGAGCATGCCGATATGTTTCAGCGCGCGCGTCCAGAAGCGTGCGTAGAGCAAGTGCAGGATCGCATGCTCGACGCCGCCAATATATTGCCCGACCGGCAGCCATTGCTCGGCCATATCGCGGTCGAACGGTCTGTCCTTGGGCTGGCTGGCGAAGCGGATGAAATACCAGGACGAATCGGCGAACGTGTCGAGCGTGTCGGTCTCGCGCACGGCCTTGCCGCCGCACGACGGGCAATCGACATGCTTCCAGGTCGGGTGGCGGTCGAGCGGGTTGCCGGGAATGTCGAACGCGACATCCTCGGGCAGCACGACCGGCAGCTGATCGCGCGGCACGGGCACAGCGCCGCATTGGTCGCAATGGATGATCGGAATCGGCGTGCCCCAGTAACGCTGGCGACTGACGCCCCAATCGCGCAGGCGATAGACGGTGGTTCCGGTTCCCCAGCCGCCCGCCTCGGCGCGGACGATCACTTCGCGCTTGGCGTCCTCGATGTCCATGCCTTCGAGGAAATGCGAGTTCACGATCGTGCCCGGGCCCGAATAGGCTTCGGCCTCGGTGAAATCGGGATCGGTCTTGTCGCCGTCGGAGACGACGCGGCGGATCGGCAGATGGTATTTGGTGGCGAATTCGAAGTCGCGCTGGTCGTGCGCGGGCACGCCGAACACCGCGCCCGTGCCATAGTCCATCAGCACGAAATTGGCGATATAGACCGGAATTTGCCACTCCGGATCAAAGGGATGCGTCGCGGTGATGCCGGTATCGTAGCCCAGCTTCTCCTGCGTCTCGAGCTCGGCAGCGGTGGTCCCGCCCTGCTTGCACAATTCGATGAACGCTGCCGCCTTCGGATCGCGTGCGGCGGCGCCTTGCGCGATCGGATGGTCGGCGGCGACCGCGATGAAGCTCGCGCCGAAGATCGTGTCGGGACGCGTCGAGAACACCTCGACCGAGCCACCGTCGGACAGCGACCAGGCGAATTGCAGCCCCTGGCTCTTGCCGATCCAATTCTCCTGCATCACCCGGACCTTGTCGGGCCAGTGCTCGAGCCCCTTCAGACCCTCGAGCAGTTCGTCGGCGAATTGGGTGATCTTGAGGAACCATTGGTTGAGCTTGCGCTTCTCGACCAGCGCCCCCGATCGCCAGCCGCGGCCGTCGATCACTTGCTCGTTGGCCAATACGGTCATGTCGACCGGGTCCCAATTGACCGCCGATTCGCGGCGATAGACGAGCCCGGCGGCGAGCATGTCGAGAAACAGCGCCTGTTCCTGGCCGTAATAATCGGGCTCGCACGTCGCGATCTCGCGCGACCAGTCGAGCGCAAAGCCCAGCCGCTTCAGCTGCGCCTTCATCGTGGCGATATTCTGGCGGGTCCAGCCGCCGGGATGGACATGTTTTTCCATCGCGGCATTCTCGGCCGGCATGCCGAACGCGTCCCATCCCATCGGATGGAGCACTTCCATCCCCTTCATCCGCCGATAGCGCGCGAGCACGTCGCCCATCGTGTAGTTGCGGACATGGCCCATATGGATCCGCCCCGACGGGTACGGAAACATCTCGAGCACATAGCTTTTCGGCTTGGGTGAATCGTCTCGCGCGGCAAAGGTCTGGGAATCGTCCCACACCTTTTGCCAATGGGCGTCCGCCTTCAGCGGGTTGAAGCGCGACATTTTTATTTATCCTGCTGGGCGGGCATTACCCGCCCGCCGGGTTCTAGCTTATTTACCGGGTGCGATCGCCTGGCGACGAAGGTCGCGGGCGCGGGTAAGGATAACGTCCTCGAGCTTCTGCACCGTCGCCGCCTGGACCGGGGCCGCAACCCACTGACCGTTGGTGCTGACCTCGCGCAGCGCCGCGACGCGGACCGCATCGGCGCGCAGGTCCTGGTCGAGAATCGAGACCGTGACCTTCATCCGCTCGCCGGGCGAGCGCGGATTGACGTACCAGTCGGTGACGATGACGCCGCCGTTCGAATCGGTCTGGAGCAGCGGCATGAAGCTCAGCGTGTCGAGAGTCGCCCGCCACAGATAGGCGTTGACGCCGATCGTCGTCACCTTCGATGCGGCGATGTCGGCCTTGGCGACTCCTCCCCGGTGGTGCGCGCACGCCATCAGCGAGAGCGGAAGGGCCAGATACGCGGCACGGCGCAGAAGGGTCATCGGTCGTTCCCTGATACGAAAGGGGAGAGTATCGCGCATCTATAGACACAGGGCCGCCCGCCGCAAGCGCCGACAGACCAGAACGAGTCTGTGGACGCGATGCAACACTCGGTGGAAAAACGCGATCAGATGTGGCGAGTCGGGATCGAACCGTGTTAGGGCTCGTATGACTATTGGAGTCGCAAGGAATCAATCGTGGTCGCGAAGGGGGCAATTTTCGGAACCGTCGTGGGGGCACTCGCTGTCACCGCCGCGTTTGCCGTGCCCGCGATCGGCGCACCCGATACCGCTAAGCGACTGATTTCGCGGCCTGTCGCGTCTTTCTTCACGCCGGCGTCGGCCGATCCCAAACTTGCCGCGCTGATCGCGCGCAACGGGCTCGACGCGACTCCGTTCCGCTTCACGCCGGCCGAATCGCGCGGCACGCAACGCCCCGTGACGCCGCCGCCGGCGGTCAAGACCGGTGTCGTGACGCTGCGCGGCGCGCCGTCGGTCGATACCGACTCGGTCGGCCTGGCGCCGATCGCCTATGATCTTGGCCGCAACGCGCCGGTCAAACATGTCGTGACGCCGAGCGATCTCAAGATCGATTTGGCCGCGAGCCCGGTCGGCAGCAAGCCGATCGATATCGGCACCAGCTTCTCGGTCCGCCGCGCCAACAGGCTGAAGGCGACCAGCGAGCGGACCACAATCGGCGATACGCGCCTGGTGGGATCTCTGCCGAAGGATTCGATCGATGTCGGCGGGTCCTACTCGCTCAGCCGCAATCTCGATGTGACCGCGGGCGTCCGCTACAAGTCGCAAGATCGCGATCGCCTCGCCCCGCTGCCCGATGCGCAGCGTGATAGCCAGGCGGTATATGTTGGGACTGCGTTTAGGTTCTAGGTTTCTGCCGCGATTTAGCGGCAGCTAAATCACGAAGAGCAGAAACCTCGGCCGGCCTCGAGCAAGCGAGGACCGACGGCGCGGATTTACTCCGCGCCGCTACCGCCCGCACTCCAAGCGTCAATCGCCGCCCACCCATCGAATCCAGCAATCCCCCGAAACCGCCGCGCATCCATCCCGCCCAGCGCAATCACGGTGACCGGCAAACCCTGGGCAATCCGTCGTGCCTTGCGCACCCCCAACCCTTCGGCCACAGGATGCGACCGCGTCGCGAACACCGGCGACACGAACAGCACGTCCACCCCGCGCCGTACCGCCGCGACCGCCTCGCGCCGATCATGCGCCGGCGCCGTCCGCAGTCTGTCCCCGCGAGCCGAGCCATGCACTCCATCCTCGCCCAACCCGGCCCGCTCCCCGGCTCGAACCATCACCAGCCCGCGCGCGCGCGCAACGCGCACCACGCGCCGAAACAGCGCCCGCCGCTCCCGTACTGGAGTCGCATAATGCCGAAACACCACGCCGCTGCCGCGCGGCAAGCGCCGCAGCGCCGCCCACAGCCCGTCGCCGATCCGCTCGTCGGTCATCAGCCACAAAACTGGGATCGGGGACTGGCGATGCGGCACGACCCTGCCTATAGCGCGCGGCATGACGACCGACGACCCCGCCGCGCGGCTCGCCGGCGTCCGCGATGCGATTGCCCGGGCGGCGAAGCTCGCCGGGCGCAGCGACCCGATCGAGCTGATCGCCATTTCCAAGACGCACCCGTCCGAGGCGATCGAACCGCTGATCGCCGCGGGACAGCGCGTGTTCGGAGAGAATCGCGTGCAGGAAGCGCAGGGCAAATGGCCGGCGTTGCGCGAGCGGCACCCGGATCTCCGCCTCGCCTTGGTCGGTCAGCTGCAATCGAACAAGGCGGCCGATGCGGTGGCCTTGTTCGACGAAATCCATTCGGTCGATCGCGCGTCGCTGATCACAGCGCTCGCCAAGGCGATGGAGAGCGGCCGCCGCCCGGATTGCTTCGTCCAGGTCAATATCGGCGACGAGCCGCAGAAAGGCGGATGCGCGATCGCCGATCTTCCCGGCCTGCTCGTCGAGGCGCGTGCCGCCGGGCTGCCGATCGTCGGGCTGATGGCGGTGCCTCCGCTCGAGGTCGAACCGGCTCCCTATTTCGCCTTGCTCGCCAAACTGGCGCGCGACAACAATGTGATCGGTCTCAGCATGGGCATGTCGGGCGATTATCCGACCGCGGTGACGCTTGGCGCCACCCATGTCCGTGTCGGTTCCGCGCTATTCGGGGCACGCTTTTGAGCGGCGGCGGCGTGGTTCCGGTCCGGTTCGCGGCGTTGCTGTTCGACTTTGACGGCGTGCTGATCGAGAGCGAATATATCGGCAACAAGCATATCGCCGATTTCCTGACGTCGATCGGCCACCCGACCACGCCCGAAGAGTCGATGGCCAATTTCATGGGCTATGCGGGCAAGGACTTTTTCGACCGCGTCGAGGCGTGGATCGGCCGCCCCCTACCGGAGGATTTCTTCGCCGCGCGCGAAGCCGAGGATGCGCGCGTGATGGCGGAAGGAATCGAGGAGGTCGCTGGTGCGATCGCCTTCGTCCGCTCGCTACCGCGCGATCTGCCCAAGGCGGTAGTGTCGTCGAGTTCGACGCGCTGGATCCGCCGCCATCTCGAGCATATCGGCCTGTCCGACGTCTTCGGCGATCAACTCTATTCGGGCCGCGAGCATGTCGAGCGCGGCAAGCCGGCGCCCGATCTTTACCTCTATGGCGCCGATAAGCTCGGCGTGGCGATCCAAGATTGCGTGATCATCGAAGATTCGCAGGTTGGCGCGACCGGTGCGGTCGCCTCGGGCGGGTACGTCATCGGATTGTGCGCGGGTAACCATTGCGCGCCAGACCACGCTGACCGACTTCGTGCCATCGGGGTTGCCGCGGTGGCGTCGAGCTTTGACGAAGTGGTTAGTCTGCTGGGCTGATCCTCGAAGTTTAGGCACAGGATCTGCCATCAGCGTTCTCCCGCGAAAGCGGGAGCCCAGGATCGCAAGCGCCGTACATTGCGACTCTGGGCTCCTGCTTTCGCAGGAGAACCGCGATTCCTGATCCGCGCGAAGGCGCTTAAAGCTGGTGCCCCGTGCGATCGCGCTTGGTCGCCAGATACTTCGCGTTGAACGGATTGGGCGGCAGCGCGATCGGCACGCGTTCGGCGACCGTGATTCCCGCCGCCTCGAGCACGCGGACCTTTTCGGGATTGTTGGTCAGCAGCCGGATCTTGGTCTGGCCGAGCAGATCGAGCATGCGCGCCGCGACGCGGAAGTCGCGCGCATCGACGGCAAAGCCCAGGCGAGTGTTCGCGTCGACCGTGTCGAATCCCTGATCCTGCAGCGCATAGGCGCGCAATTTGTTGACCAGTCCGATCCCGCGCCCTTCCTGGCGCAGATAGAGCAGGATGCCCCAGCCGGTGTCCTCCATCGCGTGGATCGCGGCATGGAGCTGCGGTCCGCAATCGCATTTGAGGCTGCCGAGCACGTCGCCGGTCAGGCATTCGCTGTGCAGCCGCACCAACGGCGGACGGCCGTCGGGCTGGCCGATGATCAACGCGACATGCTCGCCCGGCGAATCGGGCGATCGGAACGCGACGATCTCCGAATTCTCCGATCCGGCGACCGGCAATTTGGCGCGCGCCGCGATCGCCAGGCTGATCGGATCTTCGAACGCCTCGATATCGGCGATGGTGATGACCTCGTCGGGCGCCTGGCCGACGAAGAAGGCGGGAAGGACGCCCGCGGTGCGTGCGAGCGACAAAGCAGCCGCCATGACGTCGCGGTCGTCGACATGGATCGCGCGGAACGGCCCCTTCATCGGCGTCGCCATGTCGAGCTGCGGATCGGCGAGCGCGACCGCGCAATCGAAATCGATCCAGAAAGTGCGTTCGACCAAAACCGGCGAATCGGGAATCGCGGCCTCGAGTTGGTTGGCGAGCTTGAGCGTGGCGGCGCGTCCGGCCGAGAGCAGGATCGGCGACTCGCCCTCGGGGTCGAACGCCTTCATCCGTCCGGCATCAGCAGTCTCGATCGCGAGCAGCCCGACCGGCGCGCCCGCACCCCGGATGGCGATCGGCCAGCCGCGGCGCAAAGCGTCGATCGCGCGGGCGACGTCGCGCGCGCTCATCGCCGCACCTTCACAGGTCGAACTCGGTCATGATCGGGACGTGGTCGGACGGTTTGAGCCAGTTGCGGCACTCTTCGAACACCTGATGCGAGCGCGCCGAGGCGGCGACGTCGGCGGTCGCCCACATATGGTCGAGCCGCCGGCCGCGGTCGTTGACAGTCCAGTCCGGCGAGCGATAGCTCCACCAGGTGTGGAGGCGCGCCGGCGCGGGATAGAAATGGCGGCCGAGATCGACCCAGCTGTTCGACTCCTTGAGCCGGTTTAACGCATCGACTTCTACCGGCGTATGGCTGACGACCTTGATCAGTTGCTTGTGGCTCCACACGTCCGATTCGAGCGGCGCGATGTTGAAGTCGCCGGTCAGGATGGTCGGGCAATCGAGCGTCGCCGACCAGGCAGTCATCCGCTCGACAAAGTCGAGCTTCTGGCCGAACTTCGGGTTCACCTCACGGTCGGGGATGTCCCCGCCCGCGGGCACATAGACATTCTCCAACCGCACGCCGTTCGGCAACCGCACGCCGACATGCCGCGCCTCGCGATTGGCCTGCCAGTCGAATCGGTCGTCCTCGACCAGCGGCACGCGGCTGATGATCGCGACGCCGTGATGCATGCGCTGGCCGTGGAGGAAGATCGTGTCGTAGCCGAGCGCGCGGAACGCGCCTTCAGGGAAGTCGGCGTCGATCACCTTGGTTTCCTGCAGGCACAATATGTCGGGCGCGACCTCGCGCAGGAATTTCTCGACGATCTCGATGCGGAACCGCACCGAATTGATGTTCCAGGAGACGATCTTCACGGAAGCGCACTTAGGGAGTTCATGTCGGTTCGTCACCTCTGCGCCGCGGCAAAGCCGCGTCGTTGACGTCGAACGCCGCGTTGCGGCGCCGGCCGTGCTGGCGCGAGATCGGCGGCGGGGCGCCGCCGTCCGCGCTGCGCATGGAAAGGCCCCTGTTCCGGGGGCATGGAACAGGGGCCGACCTAGCGTTCGTCACGCAGGCGGGAAGTGGTCCGTTTCAGGCAACAGGGGGAAAATCCTGAACCGCCCCACATCCGCGAGAACTGTATTAGGCGGGCGAAGCTGTCGCCCAGATGAACGGTCCGTTATTTTCTTGGGCCGCCGCGCACCGGGTCGTTGAAGCGGAACGTTCCGTCGGAAATCGGCACGTTGAACTTGGGGTCCGACAGTCGAATCGTCGTGCGATTGTTCTGCGCGTCGAGCGCCACCCAGCCGCGCAGGATCAGCCCGGCCGGCCCCGCCGCATTGCGCTCGAACACCAGGGTGATGCGGCCATATTCGGGGTGCTTGGGATCGCTGGCGTCGACCGAAATGACCGAAGGGTCGGCGGTCGGCATTACCTTGGCGAAGCGGCTGATGTCCTTGCTGGGATCGAGCAGCACGCCGAGCGGCGATCCGCCGATCGGCCAGCGCTGCTTCTGTCCGACTTGATAGTCTAGGAACCATAACGACTTGCCGTCGGCGACGATCAGGATCGGCACGCCCTTCTGGTACTGGAAGCGCAACTTGCCGGGTTGTTTCAACGAGAGGGTGCCGGTCAGCATCTTGCCGTTGCGATCATACTGGCTGAACGCGGCGGACATCGACTGGACCGCGCGCAGATGCTCCTGGACCTTGGCAAGATCGGGCGAGGTCGCCGCCGGCGCGGCGGCAACGATAAAAGCGGACGCCGCGACTGCGGCAATGGCTGGAATTTTGATCATGACGATCTTCTAAGCGTTTTGGCGATTGAATGTTTCCTGAATTCACCTAGCCGAAATCCAATCGGCATCGTCCCGTGCGATCGATCGAAAAATCGCATTCGCTCAATACGTCCATGCCGAGAACGGCGTCGATTCGTCTTTTCGGATCCGCGGACAGATCGCCGCCCAATTCGAATCCCAAGGTAACGTCGAAGACGAACGGAAATGCCGGGGCGGCGCTGTCAGACGGAGATTCTATCCCAATCCTGAAGAGATATCGCTCAACCTGAACGATGGCACGGGCGGACAATAAAGGCCGTTTCCCCACCGGCGCCAGATCGAGTTGCTCGGCGACGGATTTGGTTATGCCGCTGGTGCTCGCGCCGGTATCGACAAGTGCGGTGACCGTGACGCGCGTCATGTCCGCGGTCTCAGGTCGCATGACGCAGATGGGCAGGACTATGCGGCGACCATCATGCTGCCACTCAATTCGCGACATGCGAATAGAAGCCGAGGTCGATCGGCTCGTCGGTCACTTCCTGGATGGAGAATAGCTGATCGGGAAATCGCTGAATCCCATCGCTATATGCCGCGCCGGGCTTGGCGTAAAAGGCAATGATTTCTCGATCGCGCATCAGCGCGAACTCGTTGCGGTGTGCCGGTAGTAGCGTCGACAGGACGCGCTGAAACGCGTCATAATTCTGGTCGACCTGCTGGTGTTGTAAATCTCGATTCATCGTCACACCCCAACGTTCAGCACAGCACATTGCGAGACGGGCCGCTCTGAAAGAGCGACGACCCGACTCGAAAACGAGTCGGGTCGACGATGGGACTCAAAGCGGATTGCCCTCGCGGTCGCGCAGCACTTCGCGGCGGCCGACATGGTCGGGACGGCCGACGATGCCGTCCTTCTCCATTCGTTCGATCAGCCGCGCCGCCGAATTATAGCCGATTCGCATCTGGCGCTGCAGCCAAGAGGTCGATGCCTTCTGGCTTTCGACCACTAGCTGGATCGCGCCGCGATATTGCTGGTCTTCGGCCGAATCCTCACCCAGCGGCGCGCCATCGAGGGCGAAGCCGTCCTCATTCTCCTCGGTGACCGACTGGATGTAATCGGGCTGGCCTTGCGCGCGCCAGTGATCGGCGACCGCGCGGACCTCGTCGTCGCTGACGAACGGGCCGTGGACGCGGCTGATCTGCTTGCCGTACGCCATGTAGAGCATGTCGCCCTTGCCGAGCAGCTGTTCGGCGCCCTGTTCGCCCAGGATGGTGCGCGAATCGATCTTGCTGGTGACGTTGAACGAGATGCGCGTCGGCAGGTTCGCCTTGATCACGCCGGTGATGACGTCGACCGACGGGCGCTGCGTCGCCATGATCAGGTGGATGCCGGCGGCGCGCGCCTTTTGCGCCAGCCGCTGGATCAGGAATTCGACTTCCTTGCCGGCGGTCATCATCAGATCGGCAAGCTCGTCGACGATGACCACGATCTGCGGCAGCGGCTCGAATTCGAGCTGCTCTTCCTCATAGACCGGCTTGCCGTCCTCGTATCCGATCTGGACCTTGCGGCCGAGCGGCTGGCCCTTGACCTTGGCGGCGCGGACCTTGTCGTTGAAGCTGGCGAGCCCGCGCACATTGACCGAGGCCATCATGCGATAGCGGTCCTCCATCTGCTCGACCGCCCATTTGAGCGCGCGGACCGCCTTGGACGGATCGGTGACCACCGGCGACAGCAGATGCGGGATATCGTCGTACATGCTCAGTTCGAGCATCTTGGGATCGATCATGATCATCCGGCACTGCTTGGGGTCGAGCTTGTAGAGCAGCGACAGGATCATGCAGTTGAGCCCGACCGATTTGCCCGAACCCGTCGTGCCGGCGACGAGCAGATGCGGCATCGGCGCCAGGTCGACGATGACCGGATCGCCGGCGGTGTTCTTGCCCAGCACGATGGGGAGCGACGCCGATTGATCTTCGAACGCGTCCGATGCCATCAGCTCGTGCAGATTGACCGTCTCGCGCCGGGCATTGGGCAGTTCGATGCCGATCACGGTGCGCCCGGGGATCGGCGCGATGCGCGCGGACACAGCCGACATGTTGCGCGCGATATCGTCGGCGAGCTGGACGACTCGGCTCGCCTTGGTCCCCGCGGCGGGTTCGAGCTCGTAGATCGTGACGACCGGCCCCGGATGGACCGCGGTGATCTGACCCTTGACGTGGAAATCGTCGAGCACGGTTTCGAGCAGTCGCGCATTGCGCTCCAGCGCGGCCTTGTCGATCGGCCCGCCGGTCGATGGCGGCGGCGCCTTGAGCAGATCGAGCGATGGCAGCGGATAATTGTCGCGCAGGTCGAAACTGCCCTGTTTGGGCTTGGCCGGTTTGGCTGGCGCCGGCGCGGCGTTGCGCTCGGCGATGACCGGGGCGGGGCGATTGTCGGGCAGGGCCACCGCACGCGGCTGGCGAATCGACGGTTCCGACTCCATGTCGATCACGCGATCGCCCGGGCGCTGGTCGGTCAGGCGCTGCACTTCGGCCGATCGGCCGATTCGCGGCATCGCCGGAACGCGCGGGATGCCGACTTCCAGGCTAATGAACCAGATCACCGCGCCCGACAGGCCCGCGAGCGCACCGACGACGCGGTCGGTCCACAGCATTGCGACCGGATTGCCGATCAGCGCGATCAGCCATTTGAGGCCGTCGGCGATCAGCATGCCGACCAGCCCGCTTTTGCCCGCTGGCCAATCGAGGCTGGCACCGCTCGACACGAATCCTTGTGCGGTCGCGACCAGCACGAGCCCGAACGCGGCGGCCAGCGTCATCCGGCCCCAGCCGCCAGCCCCCTCGCCGCGCCACAATCGCCAGGCGATCACAGGCCCGACCGCCAGCATGCCCCAGGCCGGCCAGCCCAGGACGGTATAGGCCAGGTCGGCGATCACCGCGCCGGGATAGCCGACCAAATTCTGTGCCGGACCGCCAGCCGCTGTGCTGAGCGACGGGTCGCCCGAATGGTAGCTGGCGAGCGACAGGACGAGCAGCAACGACAATGCGGCGACTGCCACCGCGACGATCATCGCGCCCGATCGGGCCGCGCCCGCCTTCACCGTTTCCCGCCAGAGCGGCGTCTGCGCGCGGCTGGCCATGGTCGAATCCCCCGAAATGTACGCTGTGCGTTCACGATGGATTCTCGCGCCAGCGGAGTCCGACGTCAAGGCAGCATGGTCGGAGCGAGGCGGGAGCGCGTTGATTACGCAAAATCCTCCCTGCGCGAAGCGTGGGGAGGGGGACCATTCGCGTAGCGAATGGTGGAGGGGCCGCAGCGGCGTAGCCGCGAGGACAGGACATTTCCCCTCCACCGTCCGCTGTGCGGCCGGTCCCCCTCCCCATCTGTGATGGGGAGGATTTGTGTGTAGCGCGAATCCTCGCCCCCATTGCCGCTCGGAACCTCAAGTCGTAGGGCATTCGGCATGTCTCAGGCGGATCTCCTCATCCTCGGCGGCGGGCTGGTCGGCAGCGCGCTTGCGGTCGCGGCCGATGCGCATGGCATCACCAGTATTGTGGTCGATCCGGCCGATCCGGCGGTGATCACCGCAGCCGGGTTCGACGGCCGCGCCTCGGCGATCGCCAGCGCGCCGATGAACATGTTGCGCGCGATCGGGGTGGCCGACCGGCTGGCCGGCAAGGGCTGCCCGATCGAAGGGATCCGGGTGTCCGACGGGCTCGAACCCGGAGCGCTCGATTTCGTGCCGCAGGACGGCGAGGGCGCGCTCGGCACGATGTTCGAGAATCGCGATCTTCGCACCGCCTTGCTCGATGCCGCCGGCGCCGTGCCGGGCATCGACCTTCGGATGCGGACGCGCGCTACAGCGATTGAGCGCGACGAAGCTGGCGTTCGCGCGACCTTGAGCGACGGCAGTCAGATACGCGCCTCTTTGCTGATCGGTGCTGAAGGGCGCAACTCGCCGACGCGCGAGGCGGCGGGGCTCAACGTCGCGCGCTGGACCTACGACCATGTCGCCTTGGTCACCTCGATCGGGCACGAGCATAGCCACGAGAATGTCGCCTACGAGATATTCTATCCGGAAGGGCCGTTCGCCATCCTGCCCTTGAACGATGACGATCGCGGGCATCGCTCGGCGATCGTCTGGTCGGTGCGGGGGGCGCAGGGGCCGGGCATGCAGAAGCTCGGCGATCGTGGCTACATGGCAGAGCTCGAGCGCAAGATGGGTGGGTTCCTCGGCGCAATCACCTGGCTCGGTCCACGTTTCACGCATCCACTGGGGTTCCATCACGCCGCGACGATCACCGCCGAGCGGCTGGCATTGGTCGGCGACGCCGCGCACGGCATTCATCCGATCGCCGGCCAGGGCGTCAATGTCGGCTTCCGCGACGTCGCGGCGCTGGTCGAGGTGCTGGTCGACGGCAAGCGGATCGGACTCGACGTCGGCGACCGTGCGCTGCTGAAGCGCTACGAACGCTGGCGCAGTCTCGACACGTTCATGGTCGCGGCGGCAACTGACGGTTTGACCCGGTTGTTCGGTATTCCCGGCAAGACCGCCAGCGCGGTGCGGCGGTTCGGGCTGACGGCGGTGCAGCACGCGCCGATGTTGAAGGACCGCTTCATCGCCGAGGCGCGCGGCGAATCGGGGGCGCTGCCGAAGCTGTTGGCGGGGATGGTGGTGTGATGCGTTGGACTCCTCTCCCGGAAGGGGAGAGGAAAACAGGGCTCACAACCGATTGATCAGCCGCTGGACCGAAGCGTGGTCGGTGCCGGCGCCAACCTCGCTGCATTCCCTTTCCAGCTTCGCCTTGATCTGCTCGAGTTCGTCCTGGGTCAGATGTTCGATCCCGACGAATTCGTCGCGCGGCCCTTCGATCGAGCGGATCAGCTCGTCGAGCTTGGCCTGGATCGCCGATCCGTCGCGATTCTGCGCGTTCTGGATCAGGAACACCATCAGGAAGGTGACGATCGTGGTGCCGGTGTTGATGATCAGCTGCCATGTGTCCGAATAGCGGAAGATCGGTCCGGTCACGCCCCAGACGATGATCACCGTCAGCGCCAGCACGAAGGCGGGCGGGCGTCCGGTCCAGCTCGCGACCTTGCCCGCGATCGTCTCGAAAATACGCTCCATTGCGACCTCCTCTTGATCCTGCGACGGGGACTGCCACTTTCCACCCTTCCCCGCTATGGCAGAGGTCATGACTCAGATCAGCGTCGCCGCGCTCCAGCTCGCTTTCTCCGACGATATCGAGGCGAATATCGCCAACGTCTCGCGCCTCGTCCGCGAGGCGGCGAGCAAAGGCGCGCAAGTGATCCTGCCACCCGAATTGTTCGAGGGCGAATATTTCTGCCGCGTCGAGGATGAGGGGCTGTTCGCCAATGCGCGCCCGACCGCCGAGCATCGCGCGGTCCAGGCGATGCAGGCACTCGCCGCCGAGCTCAAAGTGTGGATCCCGACCAGCTTCTTCGAAGCCGATGGCCCGCATCATTATAACAGCCTGGCGATGGTCGATCCCGACGGCAAGGTCGCCGGCGTCTATCGCAAGAGCCACATTCCCGACGGCCCCGGCTATGAGGAGAAATTCTATTTCCGCCCCGGCAATACCGGGTTCAAGGTGTGGGACGGACCCCAGGCGAAACTCGGCGTCGGGATATGCTGGGACCAATGGTATCCCGAAACCGCGCGCGCGATGATGCTGATGGGCGCGGAGATATTGTTCTACCCAACCGCGATCGGCAGCGAGCCGCATGACGAGGGCCTCGACACTGCGCGGCTGTGGCGCCGGGCGATGGTCGGGCATGCGGTGTCGAACGTCGTGCCGGTAGTCGCCGCCAACCGTATCGGCACAGAACACGGCCAGACTTTCTACGGCACCAGCTTCATCACCGACGAGCGCGGCGACATTCTGGCCGAACTGGGCCGCGAGGAAGAAGGCGTGATCACCGCGGCTATCGACCTGGACCGCGTCAAGCGCCACCGCGCCGCATTCGGCTTCTTCCGCGATCGCCGGCCGGAGCTGTACGGGCGGCTGGTGCAGGATATCTGATCGCGAAACCGGGCGCCGCTCGATGGCGACGCCCGGCTGACGTCACGCCGCGACGGCCATCCGCGGCTGGCCCAATGCCTTTTGCCACGCCGGCAGCAGCGCAATCGTGTCGTAGAATCGCTGCACATGGGGATAGGCGTCGAAATCGACCGGCATCGCGTCGCGATACGGCTCGGCGGAGGCGATCGCGAAGTCGGCGAAGCTCAACCGGTCGCCCAGCATGAACTCGCGAGTCGCGAGGTGAGCGTCGAGCACCGGCAGCAAGCGCGCCGTCTGCACCAGCGCATCGTCGACCAACGGCTGGTTGGTCGGGCCCCAGCCCAATTGCGGGCGCACGACCGATTCGAAGAAGATCGTGCCGAGCGCCTTGTTGTAATGCATGCCTTCCCATAGCAGCCAGCGCAGCATGTCGAGCCGCTCACGGCGGTCGGCCGGGACCATTGCACTGCCCTCGGCGAGATAGAGTCCGATCGCGTTCGATTCCCACAGCACGAAATCGCCGTCGACCAGGGTCGGGGCCAGGCGATTGGGATTGATCGCGCCATAAGCGTCGGATTGGACCTGCTCGACGGTCATGGCATCGATCTCCACCGGCAGGTCGAGATGGTGGATGAGCGCCAAAACCTTGCGGGAATTCAGCGATTTGGTCAGCGCATAGAGCTTCATGTCAGTCTCCGTCGAACGGGGCAGCCCAGCGCCGCCCGCTATCGCCAAGGACGGGGGCTCGGCGAAAAAGGATTCGCGGGGCCGAATCTTTTTCCACGCCGCCACCGTCTCTCCCGATAGAAGAATGGCGGATGGCGACGGACATGACGGACGAGAAGGATCGGGCGCGGGTCGAGGCGCTGCTGGTCGAACTGCGGCCGGTGCTGCATCGCTATGCCGCGCGGATGGTGGGATCGGTACTCGACGGCGAGGACGTGGTGCAGGATGCGATCGCGCGGGCCATGGCGGCGCTCGACCGCGCGCCACCCGAGGGCGACGCTACCGCCTGGTCGTTCCGCATCGCGCACAATGCCGCCATCGACCATTTGCGCGCGCGCGCCCGCCGCGCCGGCGAGCAGGAGATCCAGGAGGGGGACATGGTTTCAGACGGGGACGAGGCCGCGCGCCGGGTTGCCGCCGGCGCCGCGCTGGCGGTGTTCATGCATCTGCCGCCGCTGCAGCGCGGGACCGTCATCCTGAAGGACGTGCTGGGTTATTCGAACGAGGAAGCGGCGGGCATTCTCGACACGACCCTGGCGGCGACCAAGGCGGCGCTGCACCGCGGTCGCGCGCGCCTGCGTCTCCTGGCCGACGCGCCGTCATCCTCGCCGCCCGCCGATCACGGCGACCTGATCCGCCTGCAGACCTATGTCGACCGCTTCAATGCGCGCGATTTCGACGCGATTCGCGCGATGCTCGCCGACGACGTGCGCTTCGATCTGGTGGCGCGGATGACGCGCGACCGCGCGGCATTCGAAACCTATTTCACGCGTTATACCGAGATGACGTCATGGCGCTTGTCGGTCGGCATGATCGAAGGCCGCGCCGCGGCGATCGTCCACGATCCCGCCGATCCGGCGGGGCCGCCGACGGGAATGATCGTGATCGATTGGGCCGACGACCGCATCGTCCGGCTGCGCGACTTCCATCACGCGCGCTACGTGCTCCGCGACGCGGTGATCTCGCCGCTGGCCGGCCGAGTTGCAATCTGAACGCCTCCCCGGCGAAGGCCGGGGCCCAGATTCGATGAAATGGAGATAGTGCCCCTATCGCCGCGAACACATTGCGACTGGGCCCCGGCCTCCGCCGGGGAGGCGGTTCTGCAGTCGGGCACACCGAGTTCCCGCAGTTCCGATCAGCGCTTCCGCTTGGGCTTCGGTGCCGCCTTGGGCCGCGACTTGCCCCGGCGGAGCAGGAATGCGGTCAGGCCGCCGATCGCGGCAATGCCCGCGGCGACGGCTCCGCCAACCAGCAACATGCGCGGCGGACCGGATTGTTCTTCCTCCGGTTCGGGAGCCGGCGGCGGCGCGTGGTGCTCATGCGGCGGCTCGGCGATCGGATAGGGCGACTGGTTGTCGGGCGGGACAGGCGGTTCCTGGGTCATGGCCGAAACAACCGACGAGTATGGACGAAGTTCAACCGCGCAATTCGATCGCGCGCGCGAACACCGCTTCGAACATCTCGGCGGTCAGGCGGCCGGTGTTCGTGTTGTAGCGCGAGCAATGATAGCTATCGATCAGCATCCGCCCGTCGGGCACGCGATGTTCGGCGAGATGCGCGAAGCGGCATTTGGGCAGCTTGCCGCCAAGCACCTTCACCGCCGATTGGTGCGCGATCTGACCCAGCGCTACGAACACCCGCGCTTTGGGCAATACATCGACCTGGCCTGCCAGGAATGGGCGGCAGCTATGGATTTCCTCTGGCGTCGGCTTGTTCTCGGGCGGCAGGCACTTGACCGAATTGCAGATGATCACGCCGTCGAGCGCCAGCCCGTCATCGGGGCGCGACTGATAGGTGCCGCGGGTGAAGCCGAACTTGGCCAGCGTCGCGAACAACAGATCGCCGGCATAATCGCCGGTGAACGGCCGCCCGGTGCGGTTGGCGCCGTTCTTTCCCGGCGCCAGGCCGACGATACACAGCCAGCCATTGGGATCGCCGAACGCCGGCACCGGCGCGTTCCACCAATCGGGATGCTCGCCCTGCAACTGCTCGCGGAACGCCACCAGTCGCGGGCAGCGCGGACAATCGTGCGGCGGTTCGGTGTCGGGGATCGGGCCGGGTGTAAAGTCCATGCGCTTGCGGTAGGCCGGGCGACGTCATGCCGTCCAGTTATGTCATCGCCCTGGGTTCCAATCGCCGCGGCCGCCACGGCACGCCCGCCGATGAGGTGCGCGCCGCGCTGGCGGCGGTCAGCGGTGTCGTCATGACGTCATCCTTGGTCGCGACCGCCCCGCTCGGCCCGGCGCGGCGGCGCTTCGTCAACGCCGCGGCGCTGGTCGAGAGCGAGGACAGCCCGCCCGAACTGCTCGCGCGATTGAAGGCGATCGAGACTGCGTTCGGAAGGCGCCGCGGCCAGCGCTGGACCGACCGCGTGATCGACCTCGACATCATCCTGTGGTCGGGCGGCGCCTGGGCGAGCGATGGGCTGACCGTGCCGCATCCCGAATTCCGTCGGCGCGACTTCGTGCTTCGGCCGGTCGCTGCGATCGTGCCCGACTGGCGCGATCCGGTCACGGGGCTGACGATACGCCAGCTAGCGGCGCGTATCCGTTAGAAGGTGCGCGCGCTTCCGACCGACGCGATCGCCGCGCCGAACAGGACCAGCCACAACAGGCAGACGATCAAAGCGAGCCCGCCGGTCACCAGCCCGCCGATCGCAAGCCCCTTGCTGGTCGGGCTCTTCAGCCCGATCCCGCCGGTGATGAGCGCGGCGGGGGCGAGCAGCCAGGAGATCAGCCCGATGATCGGAATGATCGAACAGATCAGCCCCAATATGCCGAGCACCAGCGACGCGGTCGCCGCGCCGGACCCTTCCGACGACACGGGTTCGGGATAATAAGGAACCGGGCGCACTGACGGGCGCATCGGATCGGGATCGCTGGCCATGATGCCCCTTATCGCTGCAATTCGGCATGGCTAGCGGCGACGGCGCCCGATGCCAAGCGGCGCAATGGTTGACCGGGCCTTCCTCGCCCCCTAAGCGCCGCGACCTTGGGGCTCGTAGCTCAGTCGGTAGAGCAACGGACTTTTAATCTGTAGGTCCCGGGTTCGAATCCCGGCGAGCCCACCAATTCCTTCCCCGGGTCGCTTACCCCTGCCGTTCGGCGAGCACCCGTTCCCACGCCAGCGCGTCGCGGACGATGCGGTCGAGATCGTCATATTGCGGGCGCCACGGCAGGGTCGCGAGAATACGGCGGTTATCCGACACCAATTCGGCCGGATCTCCGGCGCGGCGGCCCTGGAACACGCGCTTTACCTCGTGATTGGTGACGCGGTCGACCGCGTCCAACACCTGCAGCACCGAATAGCCATGACCATAGCCGGCGTTCATCGTCAGGCTCTCGGCCGGCTCGGCGATCAGCCGATCGAGCGCGTGGACGTGCGCGGCGGCGAGATCGCTGACATGGATATAGTCGCGTACGCCCGTCCCGTCGGCAGTGGCGAAATCGGTGCCGAACACGCCGACATGGTCGCGCTTGCCCGTCGCCGCCTCGACCGCGACCTTGATCAGATGCGTCGCGCCCGCGGTCGACTGGCCAGACCGGCCCTGGGGGTCGGCGCCGGCGACGTTGAAATAGCGCAGCGCGCAATAATTGATCGGGTGGGCGGCGGCGACGTCCTTCAACATCGCCTCAGTCATCAATTTGGACATGCCATAGGGATTGATCGGCAGCTTGGGATCGTCCTCCGCCACCGGCACGCGCTCGGGCGTGCCATAGGTCGCAGCGGTCGAGCTGAAGATGAAATGCTTGACGCCGCTGACCACTGCGCTCTCGATCAGCGCGCGGCTCGCGACGGTGTTGTTGCGGTAATATTTGAGCGGGTTCTCGACCGATTCGGGCACCACCACCGATCCGGCGAAATGCATGACGGCAAGAACGTCGTGATCGCGCATCGCGGCGCGGACCTTGTCGTCATCCTCGATGTTCGCGACTACCAAGGTAGCGCGCGGATCGACTGCCCAGTCGAACCCGGTGACCAGATTGTCGACCACGACGACATCCCAGCCCGCATCGAGCAAGGCCAGCACCGCATGGCTGCCGATATAGCCTGCGCCGCCCGTAACCAGCACCTTGCCTTTGCTCATTCGCGCATCCTTTTCGTCCGCCTCTTTGCCGCTGCGCGCGCCGTACCTATCTTTGGACCAACTTGAAAAGGGAGTGAGACGAATGTCCCTCGAATTTGCGACGCTTGCCGGCGGCTGCTTCTGGTGCACCGAGGCGGTGTATAACGATGTCATCGGCGTCGAGAGCGTCGAAAGCGGCTATATCGGCGGCCATGTCGCCAATCCGACCTACAAACAGGTGTGCGGCGGCGATACCGGCCATGCCGAGGCGATCCGGGTCGGGTTCGATCCCGAGCGCATCTCCTATGCCGACCTGCTCGACATCTTCTTCGCGACGCACGACCCGACCACGCTCAACCGCCAGGGCAACGATGTCGGCACGCAATATCGCTCGGCGATCTTTCCGCACGATGCCGCGCAAGAGGAAGAAGCCAAGGCGGCGATCGTGCGCAATGCGGGCGAGTGGCCGAACCCGATCGTGACGACGATAGAGCCGCTCGGCACCTGGTATCCGGCCGAGGATTATCACCAGGAATATTGGGACGGCGAAGGTCAGCGGAATCCGTATTGCCTGGCGGTGATCCCGCCCAAGCTCAAGAAACTGCGCAAGAGCTTCGCCGCGCGGTCGAAGGCCGAAACGGCGGCGGCCTGACCATCAACCGTCATCCCAGCGCAAGCTGGGATCTCAGGCAGGGAAATACTGCTTGAGACCCCGGCTTTCGCCGGGGTGACGGTGATTGGTTGGGACCATTTATTAGAGCGCCTCACCCTCGACCGGCGGCCTGACCGTCGCATCGGCGCCTAGCGCCTTGTAGACGACGCCACCCAAAATCCCGCCGATCAGCGGCGCGACCCAAAAAACCCAGAGTTGCTCGATCGCCCAGCCACCGACGACCAAAGCCTGGCCGGTCGACCGCGCCGGGTTGACCGAAGTGTTGGTCACCGGGATCGAGACGAGATGGATGAGCGTCAGCGCGAGCCCGATCGCGATCGGCGCGAAGCCGGCCGGCGCGCGCTTGTCGGTCGCGCCCATGATGACGATCAGGAACATGAAGGTCATCACGATCTCCGTCGTCACGCAGGCAACCAGCGAATATTTGCCGGGCGAATGCTCGCCGAACCCGTTGGTGGCGAACCCGCCCATCTCCCAGCCGGGCTGCCCCGAGGCGATGAAGTAGAGCAGATAGGCGGCGATCACCGCGCCGAGCACCTGGGCGACGACATAGAGCGGAATGTCCTTGCCGGCGAAACGCCCGCCAGCCCATAGCCCGAGCGTGACCGCGGGGTTGAGGTGACAGCCCGATATATGTCCGATTGTATAGGCCATGGTCAGAACGGTCAGGCCGAACGCCAGGGCGACTCCGGCAAAGCCGATGCCGGCGGCAGGAAAATTACAGGCCAGGACCGCTGCGCCGCAGCCGCCGAAAACGAGCCAGAACGTGCCGATAAGCTCGGCGAGTCCGCGTTGGATGTTCGTCATACGCCCCTCTCCTTGGTCGCGCCGCCTTACGGAACGAGTGCCGGAACGGCCCGATAGCGAGAGACTAAGCCTCGTTTCGCCTGTGTAAAGACGTAACGGCTTGTTTTGCAGTCATTCCCGATGCGATGCGCGGCGCAGCCGATCGTTGATCGCGACGCCGATCCCTTCATTGGGGACGGGGGCGATCGCGATTTTCGGCTGCGACGAGGCGTCGCCACGGTGCAGCGCGTCGAACAGATTGGCGGCCGCCTCGGCCAGATCGCCGCTCGGCGAGAGATTGTCGTTGCCCCCAGTCGCGGCGAATCCGATCATCCATTCGTCTTCGGCGCCCCGCGGCGCGTCGATCCGCAAGGGTTTGCGCGGCGCATAATGCGCGAGCAGCTGGCCCGGCGATTCGATCTGCTCGGGCTGGCCGTCATCTTCACCGGTATCGAAGCGATCGAGCTTCACGCCGGGCCGGGTGATCGCCGCGCGCACGTCGTCGATCGTCACCGGCCCGTGGCGCAGGATGCGCGTCATCCCGAACACTTCGCGGACGATGGTCGATTCGATTCCCTGGCTGGTCGGCCCGTCGTCGAGGATCAGCGGGATGCGTCCGTCGAGGCTGGCGGCGACATGCTCGGCGCGAGTCGGGCTGATCGATCCCGAGGCATTGGCCGAGGGTGCTGCGAGGGGTCGCCCGCTCGCCTCCAGCAGCGCGCGCATCGCGCGGTGGCGCGGCACGCGGATCGCGATCGTCTCGAGCCCCGCAGTCACCAAAGAGGCGATCTGCGCCGACGGCTTGAGCGGCAGGACCAGGGTCAGCGGCCCCGGCCAGAACGCCTCGGCCAGCGCGTCGGCGCGCCGGTCGAACGCCGCCAGCTTCTTCGCCTCGGCGATATCGGGGACGTGGACGATCAACGGATTGAAGCTCGGCCGCCCCTTGGCCGCATAAACCGCCGTGACCGCCGCGGCATTGGTCGCGTCGGCGGCCAGGCCATAGACGGTCTCGGTCGGCACCGCGACGCAGGCGCCTTGCCGGATCAGCGCCGCCGCTTCGGCGACAGAATCGGCTCCGTAAGCTAAAGTGCGGGTGAGTTGCGCGTCCATCGCCGGGGGCTATAGCGCGTCGGATCAGGAGAGGAAGCCGAATGCCCTTCAATCCAGCCGTTCGCGAGCAGCGTTTCGTGCTCGACCATGTCGCGCAGCTGGCCGAGCTCGCCGCGACCGAGCGCTTCGCCGACGCCACGCCCGATCTGGTCGACGCGGTGCTCGAAGGCGCCGGCGCCTTCGCCGCGGGCGAATGGGCGCCGCTGGCGAGGGCAGGCGATACCGACGGACCGAAATGGACTCCCGAGGGCGTCAGGATGCCGGCCGGCTATCCCGAAGCTTACCGCGCTTATGTCGAGGGTGGCTGGGGCACGATCGGTGCGCCCGGCGATTTCGGCGGACAGGGCCTGCCGTTCGTGCTGGCCAGCGCGGTGCTCGAAACCCTGGGCGCCGCCAATATGGGGTTCGCGCTGGCGCCGACCCTGACCGTCGGCGCGATCGAGGCCCTGCTCCACCACGGCACCCCCGAACAGCAGGCGGCTTACCTCCCGCACCTCGCGACCGGCGAATGGACCGGCACGATGAACCTGACCGAGCCGCAGGCGGGGTCGGATGTCGGCGCGCTGCGCAGCCGCGCCGAGCCGGCCGGCGACGGCAAGTGGAAGATTTCGGGCACCAAGATCTTCATCTCGTTCGGCGATCACGACATGGCCGACAATATTGTCCACCTCGTCCTCGCGCGCACGCCCGGGGCGCCCGAGGGGACGCGCGGCATCTCGCTTTTTCTAGTCCCGAAATATCGCCTCGACGCCGAGGGCAAGCCGGGCGAGTTCAACGATGTCCGCGTCGTCTCGATCGAGCACAAGATGGGGCTACATGCGTCGCCGACCTGCGTGCTGTCGTTCGGCGACAATGGGGACTGTATCGGCGAACTGATCGGCGCGGAGAATGGCGGCATGCGCGCGATGTTCACGATGATGAACAACGCACGGCTCAATGTCGGGCTACAAGGCGTGCAGGTGGCGGAAGCCGCGACGCAAAAGGCCGTCGACTATGCTCGCGAGCGCATCCAGTCGGCGCGCGCCGGGTCGGCCGACAAGACTCCCGTCGCGATCATCGAACATCCTGATGTCCGGCGCATGCTGATGCGGATGAAGGCGCAGACCCAGGCGGCACGCGCATTGGTCTATCTCGCTTCGGCACAAGTCGACCGCGCCGGGATGGGCGACGAGGCGGCGAAGGACCGGCTCGAGATCCTGACCCCGCTGGCCAAGGCGCATGGCACCGATCTCGGCAACGAAGTCGCTAGCCTCGGCATCCAGGTCCATGGCGGCATGGGCTATATCGAGGAAACCGGCGCGGCGCAGTTCTTCCGCGATGCCCGCATCACGCCGATATACGAAGGCACCAACGGCATCCAGGCCGCCGATCTGGTCGGGCGCAAGCTCGGCCTGTCGAACGGCGCTGCGTTCGCGACGCTGATCGCGGATATGCGCGCCGAGGCCGAGGAGTCGGCGCTGCGCATGCTGATCGATGCCTGTGACGAGGTCGGGCGGCGGCTGGCGACGGCGGAGGCCGATGATCGGCTGGCGGCGAGCTACCCGTTTCTCACCATGATGTCGGTCGCGGTGTGCGGCTGGCTGATGGAGCGGCAGGGGCGCGCGGCGGCCGATGGCGATGACGATTTCCTGCGCATGAAGCGCGCGGTCTGCGCGTTCTATGTCGAGCAGATCGTGCCCGAGGCGCTGGGGCTGCACGCCGCGGCGACAGCACCCGCGGCCGGGCTCTACCAATTACCTGCGGAGCTGTTCGCGGCATGAGCTTCGACCTCGACGCCTATTTCGAGCGCATCCGCCTCGCCGAGCGACCGGCCTGCGACCCCGACGGGCTGGCCACGCTCCAGCGCGCGCATCGGCTGGCGATCCCGTTCGAGAATCTCGACATCCGGCTCGGCCGCGGCAGCGCGATCGACAGCGAGTCGGTGTTCGCCAAGCTCGTGACGCGGCGGCGCGGCGGCTATTGTTTCGAACAGAATCGATTGTTCTGCGACGCGCTGACCGCATTGGGGTTCGCCGTGCGGCCGCTGCTGGCGCGCGTTTGGTTCGGTGCCACCGCGACGCCGGGGCGGACGCACATGGTGCTGCTGGTGACGATCGACGGGCAGGGCTGGCTTGCCGATGCCGGCTTCGGTGGCAGCTATTCGCCGATCATGCCGTTGATCGATGGGGCGAAGGCGACCGCGCCCGACGGCGTCTTGTTCCGCCTGACGTACGACAAGCGTGGCTGGGTATTGTCGCGCGACGGCAATCCCGCGACGACCGACGGGAGGGACGCGGGCGAGGGCTGGGTCGAGCAATTCAGCTTCACGCTCGACGAGGTGCCGCAGATCGACCTCGCCATGTCCAACCACTGGACCGCGACCGCGCCGAACACGCGCTTCACCGACCTCGTCGTGGTCAGCATCGTCCTGCCGCACGGCTTCGCCGCGCTGACCGACCGTGCCTATCGCCGGCATTCCGCGGGCGAGGATATGGCGGGCGTGATCGACGACCCACGTGTCTATCGCTTACGGCTGAGCATGATGTTCGGGATCGATTTGACCGAGGACGAAGTCGCTCGGTTGGGATTGTTCGAGGCGGTTGGCGCCGATTGATTCACGCAAAGGCGCGAAGGCACTAAGAAAAAAGATTGATTTCGCGCGGAGGCGCGGAGCGCGCGGAGGTGTTTCTGCCTCGGGCAAACAAAAAAAGGCCAAAGCACAAGGGCTGGATCAGGAGCCTCGCGAAGCGAGGCTCGCTCTCATCTCCGCGCCCTCCGCGCCTCCGCGTGAATCATATTTGCGCCTTCGCGCCTTCGCGTGAATCAAGCATCGCTTCCGGTCGACCGCAGAAGCCGGAAATTCAGGCGCCTTCGCGCTCCAGCAGGTCGGCCGCGTCGAGCCCGAGCAGTTCGATATAATCGGCGATGCGCGGCCATTGCTGAGTCACGAAGCGATTGCGCTCGGCAACGCGCAGCTTTTCCGCCGCGCCGGGCAGGACGAACATGCCGACGCCGCGGCGCACCTCGACATAGCCGTCGTCCTGAAAACTCTGATACGCCTTGGCGACGGTCAGCGGGTTGGCGCCATGCTCGGCCGCCAGCGCGCGGACCGACGGCAATTGGTCGCCCGCACGATATTCGCCCCGCAGGATCGCCGCCGAGATCGTGCCCCTCAGCCGGATGTAGACCGGGCTGTCGTCATTGCTAAGTGCCATGGTGCACTAATACAGCAATGGACAAAAGAGTCCAGTCAATTACCCTTGCCACGTTGAAATAATCTTTTGCAGATCGGGTCGCGGCCTTTCTTCTAGTTGCTTTCCGGGCGTTCCCAGGAAGATATACCCGGCAACGCGTTCGGGTTCCGCGCCGAACGCATCGCGGACCGCATCCGAATAAGCCGCCCAGCCGGTCAGCCAGCCCCCGGCGAAGCCCAAGGCATGCGCGGCGTGGAGCAGGTTCATGCAGGCCGCGCCCGCCGACAATTCCTGTTCCCAAAGAGGGATATGGCTGTCGGGCCGCGGCGAGGACAACACGACCACCAGCGTAGGCGCCTGCGTCGCGAATTGCTCGAGCGCCTCGATCTCGAGCCGGGCCGCCTGCGGACGCTCGGCGCGATAGGCGTCGGTGATCGTCTCGGCCAGCGCCGCGCGCTTGTCGGCGGGAACGATCACGAACCGCCACGGTGCGAGCTTGCCATGGTCAGGGGTACGCGCGGCGATCTCCAGGATCTGCCGCAGTTGCGCATCGTCGGGGCCAGGTGCGGCAAGGTCTCGTGGCTTGCCCGACCGGCGAGTCGACAGCAGCGAAAGCGGGGTGGAAAGATCGTTGAACATGGCCGCCATCTAGGGGTGCGCATGCCCACCGACAACGGCGAGGACGGCCCGGTTGCGCCTATATTTACACAGGGTGCTTTGCCGCTAGTCTCGCCTCATCCACTCGCCGCGTTCTGAGACGGCGGGAGCACGAATTCAGGGAGCGAATGCATGGTGGACACCCCGACCGCGGACAATCCGCGCGAGCCGGACATCACCCACACCAATCCGGCGGCGGAGGGAACCTGGTTAGGCCACCCAAAGCCGCTCTATTGGCTGTTCGGCACGGAGATGTGGGAGCGGTTCGGCTTTTACGGCATGCGGGCGCTGCTCACGCTCTATCTTACCAAGCATTTCATCCTCGGCGACCGCGCCTCGACCGGTCTCTATGGCGGCTATACCGCGTTGGTCTATCTGACCCCGCTGGTCGGCGGGCTGCTCGCCGACCAATATCTCGGCTCGAAGCGCGCGGTGCGCTTCGGCGCGCTGATGATGGCGGTCGGCTATTTCACGCTCGCCTTCGGCGGTCAGCCGGCCAAGCCCTATCAGGTGATCGACGGCAAGAAGTACGAAGTGGTCGTCGATCATTTCCGCGACACGCCGACCAGCGACCCGCAAGAGGCGCGCTACCTGATTGACGGCAGCCAGAAGCTGGCGATGCGGGGTAACGACGATGGCAGCCTGTCGCTGCTCGCCGCCGACGGGCACGAGGTCCGCAAGATCGCCAAAGGCAGCTATGCCGAGGAAGCCGAGCGCAGCCCGCTCCTGACGATGATCCTGTTGATGGCGCTGTCGTTGGTCTCGGTCGGCAACGGCTTCTTCAAACCCAATATCTCGACGATGGTCGGCGAGCTCTACGAACAAGGCGACCGCCGCCGCGATGCCGGTTTCACCATCTTCTATATGGGGATCAACACCGGCTCGATCCTCGGCCAGTTCCTCTGCGCGATCTTCGCCGACAGTTTCGGATGGCCGTTCGGGCTCGGTCTCGCCGGCGTGGCGATGGTGATTTCGTTCTTCATGATCAGTTATCATGGCGGCCGGCTCGACGCGTACGGCAACCCACCTCCTCGCGAAGGTCCCGACCGGGCGATGCTGATCTACGTGCTCGCGATCCTGGCCGTGCCATTGGTCTATTTCCTGTTCGTCAATCTGATGCAGGCGGAAAAGCCGCCCGAAGGATCCGGCTTCATCGGCTATCTGATGTCTCTGCCGCTGACGGGTAAATTGCTGTTCGGCACCTTCATCGTCTCGGTCCCCGGCATCCTGATCTGGTCGTTCGTCAAGGGCAGCAAGGTGGAGGGGCAGATGATGCTGGCCGCGATGGTGCTGATCGTGTTCAACGTCGTGTTCTGGACGTTGTTCGAACAAGCGGGATCGAGCCTGACCTTGTTCGCCGACCGCAATACCGACCGCACCATCATCGGCGACTGGGTGATGTCGGCACCGCAAACGCAGAATTTCAATCCGATCTCGATCGTGCTGCTCGCACCGGTGCTGAGTGCCTTTTGGGGCTGGCTCGCGCGCCGCGGCTGGGAACCGTCGATCCCGATCAAGTTCGCCGCCGCGTTGATGGGGGTCGGTGCGGGCTTTCTGTTCCTGGTCTGGGGATCGACCTTCGCCGACAGCAATTTCAAGGTCGGCTTGTGGTGGCTCGCCGGGCTCTACGTGATCCATTCGATCGCCGAATTGTGCATCTCGCCGGTCGGGCTGTCGATGATCACCAAGCTGTCGATCGCGCGGGTCGTCGGGTTGATGATGGGGGTGTGGTTCCTGTCGATCTCCGTCGCGCAATATGTCGCGGGTCTGGTCGCGCAGTTTGCCAGCGTCGAGACGGTTGGCGGGCAAGCGACCAATTTGAAGGTCAGCCTGGATACCTATACGCACACCTTCACGACGATCGCCCTGGTGGCGATCGGACTCGGCGTGCTGCTGCTCGTGCTGGCCTGGCCGCTCAAGAAGTGGATGCACGGCGTCCAGTGATGGTCTAAGATTTAATCCACATCGGGCCGAAGCTGCCCTTCATTCAATCCTCCCCCGCCAGGGGGAGGTGGCAGGCGCAGCCTGACGGAGGGGGCGGAAGCACGCGATCGTGAGTGAGCCGCCATCCGCCCCCTCCGACGCCTTCGCCGCCACCTCCCCCTGGCGGGGGAGGATTGGTTTGAACGCCGATACGTTCTAGCCTCTCCCGCGAAACGGTTCGAGGGGAGAGGGTCCATGAGTCCGTTGTGCTGGGAAATCGCTGCCGCGGTTGCGTTCGTCGGGTCGCATTTCCTGCTGTCGCATCCGTTGCGCGGCACCATCGTGCGCGCGATCGGCGAACTGCCGTTCCAGGGCGTCTATTCGCTGGTCGCGCTGGCGACGTTCGGCTGGCTCGCGTTCGCGTTCCGCGCGGTGCCGGCCGAGGCGCCGCTCTGGGCGGTCGGCGACGGGCTGTGGATCGTCAGCACGATCATCATGTTCTTCGCGAGCGTCATGTTCGTGGGGTCGCTGCTCGGTAATCCGGCGTTGCCCGGGCCGCCCCGCGCGGCGAGCGCCCCGCCCGAACCGCGCGGCGTGTTCAGCGTGACGCGGCATCCGATGATGTGGAGCTTCACGCTTTGGGGCGTGGCGCATATCCTGGTCGCGCCGACGCTCGCCAATATCGTCCTGGCAAAGACGATCATCTTCCTCGCTCTGGTCGGCGCCGCGTTGCAGGACAAGAAGAAGGAAAAGCTCCAGCCCGAAACGTGGCGGGCGTGGGAAGCGCATACCAGCTACTGGCCGCTCGGCGCGATCCTGGGCGGGCGGGTCAAGTTCACGCCCGCCGGCATGGTGCCGGCGCTGGGTGGCATCGCGCTATGGCTCGCCGCGACCTGGGCGCATCTGCCGCTGGCGGGAATGCCCGCGGGGATTTGGCGCTGGATCGGGGGGTAGGAGACCGAAACTCCTCTCCCAGCCTCAGCCGCAGAGAATCGGCTCCCAGATAGTTTTGTAACGGTCCCACAAGCGGAGACGGAATTCGGGCCCCGAATCGCCGCTTGCCCCCGCGCGCCGCACTTCCCATCTGTTCCCTGTCGCGAGGCGCTTGCCCGACACGAACAAATCTGGAACAAATGGCTACATGCTGACTCACATTCAGGTGCGCGGCGCGCGCGAGCACAATCTCAAGGGCGTCGATATCGACATCCCGCGCGACACGCTGACGGTGATCACCGGGCTGTCGGGATCGGGCAAGTCGAGCCTCGCCTTCGACACCATCTATGCCGAGGGGCAGCGGCGCTATGTCGAGTCCCTCTCGGCCTATGCGCGGCAGTTCCTAGAGCTGATGCAGAAGCCCGATGTCGATCATATCGAGGGCCTGTCGCCGGCGATCTCGATCGAGCAGAAGACCACCAGCCGCAATCCGCGCTCGACCGTCGCCACGGTGACCGAGATTTACGATTACATGCGCCTGCTCTGGGCGCGCGTCGGCGTGCCCTATTCGCCCGCCACCGGCCTGCCGATCGCCGCGCAGACCGTCAGCCAGATGGTCGACCGCGTCATGGCGCTGCCCGAGGGCACGCGGCTCTATCTGCTCGCGCCGGTCGTACGCGGGCGCAAAGGCGAGTATCGCAAGGAACTCGCCGAGTGGCAGAAAGCCGGCTTCACCCGCGTCCGCATCGACGGCGAATTGTACGAGATCGACGAGGCGCCGGCGCTCGACAAGAAATACAAGCACGACATCGAAGTGGTGGTCGACCGATTGGTGGTCGGCCCCGACATGGCGACGCGCCTGGCCGACAGTTTCGAAACCGCGCTCAAGCTGGCCGAGGGGCTGGCTTATGTGGATTTGGTCGATGTGACGGTGGAGGCGGCCACCGCTCCCCTCCCGCCTGCGGGAGGGGCTGGGGGAGGGCGTGTCCAGGAAGCACGGCAAGTGTTTGTCGCGGAGGGCGACATGCCCTCCCCTAACCCCTCCCGCGAGCGGGAGGGGAACATGAAAGGTGCCGGCGTCCCCGACAACCGCATCGTCTTCTCCGAGAAATTCGCCTGCCCGGTGTCCGGCTTCACCATCGCCGAGATCGAACCGCGGCTGTTCTCGTTCAACGCCCCGCAAGGCGCCTGCCCGGCGTGCGACGGCCTGGGCGAGAAACTGATCTTCGACGAGGACCTCGTCGTCCCCAATCACGACCTCAGCCTGAAGAAGGGCGCGATCGTGCCCTGGGCCAAGTCCAATCCCCCGTCGCCTTATTACATGCAGGTGCTGGGCAGCCTGGCGCGCGAATTCGGGTTCAGCCTGGAGACGCCGTGGAAGGATTTGCCCGGCGAAGTCCGGCTGGTCATCCTCTACGGCACCGCGGGCAAGCCGGTCACGCTGACCTTCGTCGACGGCAAGAAATCGTACGACGTACGCAAGCCATTCGAGGGCGTGATCGGCAACCTCAACCGCCGCATGCTCCAGACCGAGAGCGCGTGGATGCGCGAGGAGCTGAGCAAGTACCAGTCGTCGCAACCCTGCGAGACCTGCCACGGCGCGCGCCTCAAGCCCGAGGCGCTGGCGGTCAAGATCGCGATGCAGGACATCAGCCACGCTACGCATCTGTCGGTGGTCGACGCGCTTGCCTGGTTCCAGGACCTGCCCAACCACCTCAACGGCCAGCAGAAGGAAATCGCCGAGCGCATCCTCAAGGAGATCGTCGAGCGGCTCGGCTTCCTCAACAATGTCGGGCTCGATTACCTCAATCTCGATCGCACCAGCGGCACCTTGTCGGGTGGCGAGAGCCAGCGCATCCGCCTCGCCAGCCAGATCGGCAGCGGGCTGTCGGGCGTGCTCTACGTGCTCGACGAGCCGTCGATCGGGCTGCACCAGCGCGACAACGACATGCTGCTCGCGACGCTCCGCCGGCTGCGCGACCTCGGCAACACCGTGCTGGTGGTCGAGCATGACGAGGATGCGATCCGCTCGGCCGATTATATCGTCGATATGGGGCCGGGCGCTGGCATGCATGGCGGCGAGATCGTCGCCAAGGGCACGCTGCCCGAAGTGCTCGCGCACACCGACTCGATCACCGCCGATTACCTCAACGGCACGCGATCGGTGCCGGTGCCGCTGCTCCGCCGCTCGGGCACCGGCAAGCAGCTGACCGTGCACAACGCCACCGCCAACAATCTGCGCGGGGTGACCGCGTCGATCCCCATCGGCACCTTCACTTGCATCACCGGCGTATCGGGATCGGGCAAGTCGAGCTTCACGATCGACACGCTCTATGCCGCCGCCGCGCGCCAGCTCAACGGCGCGCGCATCCTGTCGGGCAAGCACGACAAGATCACCGGGCTGCAATATCTCGACAAGGTCATCGACATCGACCAGTCGCCGATCGGCCGCACGCCGCGGTCCAACCCGGCGACCTATACCGGCGCCTTCACCCAGATCCGCGACTGGTTCGCCGGCCTGCCCGAAAGCCAGGCGCGCGGCTACAAGCCCGGGCGGTTCAGCTTCAACGTCAAGGGCGGGCGGTGCGAGGCGTGCCAGGGCGACGGCGTGCTCAAGATCGAGATGCACTTCCTGCCCGACGTCTATGTGACGTGCGACGTGTGCCACGGCGCGCGCTACAATCGCGAGACCTTGGAAGTGAAGTTCAAGGGGCATTCGATCGCCGACGTGCTCGACATGACGGTCGAGGACGCCGCCGAATTCTTCAAGGCAGTGCCGCCGATCCGCGACAAGATGGAAATGCTGGTCGAGGTCGGCCTCGGCTATGTCAAAGTCGGCCAGCAGGCGACGACCCTATCGGGCGGCGAGGCGCAGCGCGTGAAGCTGTCGAAGGAACTGTCCCGCCGCGCAACCGGCAACACGCTCTACATATTGGACGAGCCGACCACCGGCCTGCACTTCGAGGACGTGCGCAAGCTGCTCGAGGTGCTCCATGCCTTGGTCGAGCAGGGCAATACGGTGGTGGTGATCGAGCACAATCTCGACGTCATCAAGACCGCGGACTGGATCATCGACCTGGGGCCCGAAGGCGGCGTGAAGGGCGGGGAGATCGTCGCTGAGGGCACGCCGGAGGATGTGGTGAAGGTCGAGCGGAGCTTTACCGGCCAGTATCTCGCGCCGTTGCTGCGGGGGCGGGATGGGAAGGTGAAGGCGAAGCGGGAGGCCGTGGCGGCGGAGTGAGCCGCGCTCGACGCGAGTGCGCAGCCGCGCTCGGGCCGCTCGCACGGTCAGCTAGGCTGATGCATTTCCGTCGAAGACTTGATTGCTGACCCGCATGGGCATGCGCGTGCGTGATGGGTTTGCTATGCGGGGTGTGATTTCCATTCTCACGCCGCTGTAAGCGACTGATATTCCTACGGGTTTTTGGTCGAAAGGCGGCATCCGCTCGTTTCGCGCGAAACCCATCAAGGCGATCTATTTGCGGGAAAAGCACTGACTTTTCAGTGTGATAATCTTCATTTGGCAGCGTCGCCTGGTGCGCAAACGGTGCCACTTTTGAGCGCGATGCCCTGGTGCGATAGCCGGGGACCTCTGCGCCCCGCGGCCCCGGCGCCGTCGCCCAATGTGCACGAGATTCGCGCAGCGCGTCGCTCCACCCGGCGACACCTTTCCTTGACGACCACCTACCCTCTCCTAAGCAAGCGAGCATGTGGTTGGGGTGGTGAGCGACTGCGCGATGGGCGGTCCTGAGCGTAAAAGGGCTATTGCACGCGGCACCGTAACTCCTCGGCTGAGTGAGCGTTTCCGTCCCGACAAATCAAGCGAGATTGCGTCCCAATTGCGCCGTAGCGCTACGGCCGATGGATGGCTTGTCGTGAAGGTCAGCCGGCTGCGCCAACATCACTGAGAAAGATACGCGGCTGATCGCTTCGTTTCTTTCGGCGCTGCCCGCCTGGGAGGCCAGTTCGCCCTCGACCTTAGCACGCATTATCGCGAGCACCCCGCTGGCACTTCCGCTTGCCTTGGAGGTTCTTTCGTCCTGCGTTTCCGACACAACGGTCACCGCAAGATCAAATTTCACCTCTGAGGCTTCGGCCATCTTATTTGCCGAATGCTGGTATACGGCAGTAGGATTCACCCGAGCACCCACGTCCAACGCCGCAATATCAGCCTGAGCTTTCGCCACGCCCGCTACGATTTGACGCAGCGTTTCCGACACGAACATCTCGATATTCATACTGTCCCTTTAGAGGCTAAATGAGCCCCACCGTTGGTAGTTGAGGATAAGCAAGATACCGGCTTACCTAACGACGGAATTGCTCAAAAAATAGACGTTCTTAATGGACCACGCCCTTAGCCAAATTGGCTGGACGTCCGAGCGGTTGCCGCTAGTCGTATTCCGCACGCAGTCTGCCCCGTTCCCGCAGCAAAGCCGAGTAACGGCGTCGAAATACAGCCTCTTCATCACCGCGTAGCGGATTACGATCGAGCGAGAACGTCGCTCCACGGATCACATCGAGTATCCTCAGTTCGTTAGGCTGGATCTGCGGCAAAGCTTGGCTCAACAGCCAGAGCGCCAGCCGAGCGGCCTCCTCATTCAAAGTAGGTTCCGGTGCGAAATACGGATAGACGAAATGATCATCATCGCGCGCGTCAAGAACTGAAAGTATGTTGTCGACTTTCACAACGGCGTTCAGGCCTGGGAATCTGAACCGTGCTTTTTCCACTCTGCCCGGCTGGAAAGGCTCATTCGTCCATCTGCGGCGCTCGTTCCACCACAGCAGAAACCCATCTCGTAATCTTGGATAGAGATTGGCGCGGCCAGGGTTTGCATCGATGCGCTCGTCAACGGCGTCATGCAAATCCGTGAGCCCAAATACATGCTGCTTTGCGTCGTACCAGAAGGGGCCATAGAAGTCGCCGCCCCCACCTGCTCCTCCTCCTTCGCGCGCAATGTCCTCTCGGATATCGCTTCGGATCGCTGAAATCTGCCTGTTCGGCGGCAGGTACAGTGTTTTAAGTAACTTGCGGAGATGAATATTATTAAGAGCCATTTCGCCCCCTGGCGCATGTTGGGCTGTTAACTTGAGCGTTGCGATCTAGAACTCCAACGATAATAAAGTCCATTTTGGACCCTAAGACCAGCGACTAGCCGTTCGGGTTCGCTATGTGGATTACGGTGACGCGCGCAATTGTCGGCCAAACAACTGGAGATTCGCGACATGGTACTCGGCCGGGTGCGACTTGCTCGCATCGACGATATGGATCGCCCACTGCACCGCATTTTTCCGGTTTGGCATTTCGAACGCGCCTGCCGGCTGAGGCAACTGGTGCTGGTCAAGCCAGCTCTATGGATCGACCCGCGCGAAGACCCCTGCGCCATGTTCTTCCTCCAACCGCAATCAGGCGCGCAAAGAAGGGCGGGGCGTCAAATGGCGGACTATTTGGCCGCTTGCTGGGCGCAATGCTGGTCCTACGAAGCGGATTCCGACGTCCTTCTGCGCGCCTATTCACGCGTCGTGCTCGATCCGCTCATTGAGCGGAATACGACACCCGCCGAGGAAGGTATACGAGTAACGACCACCGCCCGGCGACTGATCGAAACAGTGAGGGCTTGGGCTGAGCAGAATGCCACATCTCACTTTTATCTGGCGCCCGTGATCTACGGGCCGGAAGATCAATTCGACCAGCCGCTGGTTGCCCAGTTCTCGCGGCCCGAAGGCCCACGCTTCTTTAGTACACCAGATGGGCGGGCGGACTCGTTGTTCGTGAAACGCGACAGATTTGGCCACGAACAGGAGGTTCGACTGCTTTGCGTGGGCGATGCCCGCTTGGGCGAGGGGCCTAATATCCTCACCTTCCCGATTGATCCGAACAGCTTATTTACGGAAGTGGCGTTCGATCCGCGCTTGATCGCATTCGAGCGAAGCGAGCGCGAGGAAAGCTTACGCAAATGTGGCTACACCGGCACGATCCGCGAAGACATCAGTTATGTCAAAGTGCTGACCGCCATTCCCATGAAAAGCGAATGGCCTTCCCCAGCTTGGGACGATGTAGAGTCCGATCCCTCTTCCGCTTCTTCCTGATCGCCGGCGGCTGTAGTTATGTGACGGCCTACAATGCACCAAACTCGCCCCTGCTTAAGGCCGCGTGAAATCGCGACAAGCCCTCACCTCGGCATCCCCTCAAACTGCGGCAAATCCAACGGCGCCACCCACGCCAACCGCCGCTTGACGAACATCTCCAGCTTCGGCGCGATCTCGCCAGGATCGTCCAGACTCCCAAGCGTCACGAAGACCGCGCCAGGAAAGCTCTCCAGATTGCTCGAGAACACGCGCGCGCCGCAATCGGGGCAGTAGTTGCGGTCCAGGCCTTTGCCGGATTCGGCGATATAGTGGAACGGCACGGGCGATCCGCTGGTCAGCGTGAAATCGTCCTCGGGCACGCCGAAAAAGGTCGCCGCCTCTCCGCCCGACGCCTTCTTGCAGTCCAGGCAATGGCACACGGCGACAAAATCGGGATCGGTATCGAACTCGAACTTGACGCTGCCGCACGCGCATTGCGCCGTGTATTTCTTCGCCATGGTGCCGGTCTCCTCCGTCGTCTGATGTCCTTCGATTGGGCTTCGGTGCTCCGCGTGGGCGAAGCGGGCGAGGGCTCCAATCTACCAGAGGCAGCAGACGCCGCAACGGAGCGGCGTCGACCTACGGCACGGCTTCACGGTGCCGGCTTAGGGGATACACCAGACCCGGCCTCACGAACCGGGTGAAGAAATAGCGCGACAGCGAATAGCGATCGAGCCGCCGCGAATCCTCCCGGCGCGCGCGCTTGGCCAGTTCATCCCTCGTGGAGCACCAGATGCACGGGCCGTCATTGACCGGGATGGCGTCTGGGCGAACCTCCGCGTCGGGGCGCAATCCGTCAGGGCGCTCGATCCTGCCGACCCACACGGCATCGCCCTGCCAGACCGCGATCCAAATCCGGTAGCTGGGGTCGTCGACGCGTTCTCCACCGCGAACGAAGATGCGATCGTCGTGAGGGATGCCGGGATCGCACCCGGGCGTGGTCTGCGCAGCATTCTCCCCGACCGTGCCCTGAGCGCGGCTCAGCACATCGTGGGGATCGACCGCGCGAACCGCATCAGCCACAACATCCGTATAGAGCCCCGGCCCCACGCGGTCGGTGCAGATGATCGTCTTCGGGGTCAGCACGAACTGGCCGCGATACTGGATGTGCATCCTGCCATCGGCGGACAAGGGACGCGCCAGCCAGTTGCGGGCGTAAAGGTCATAGGCATTCGCGTCCGGTCCGGGATGACAAGCCGCGAGCGTCAGAACGGCCAATGTCAGCGCGGTTCGTTTGGCCGGATGCATCGTGACTCCTTGAGCGGCTGGATAAGCGACGTGGGTTAAGGATTTCCGCAGCGCTTTTTCAGCACTCCCGACAGTCGGGCGATTGAAACCGGCCTCAGCGATTCCCTCTCGCAGCGGCACGAAAGCAAAGCGCCGATATCAGCCACAACACCACAAAGAACCCGCTGAACACCAGGGCCCTGACCGAGCCGTCCGGCACGCTCGCGGTCACTGGCGCGGTGGCGACGGCGATGCCGACCAGCGCCTGCATCACCGCCACCCCAAGCATCGCCCGCGCCATGCCCGCAGGCCGGAACCAGGCGGCGAACGCGCCTATCGCGGCCGTCACGACCAGCAGCAAGAAGCCGATGCCGTTGCCGTCGTCGCGGACAATCGTCGTCCATACCGTCAGGAACGACGTCACCAGCACGATGGCGACGCCCGCGCGATAGGCGCGGCTTCCGCTCGCCCGCTCGGCGAGTTCGTAGAGCAGCATCAGCCCGCCGATGATGATGCCGGCGACGGCGAAGCTGCCGACGCTCCAATGCCAGTCGCTGCTGACCCGCATCATCACCGCCGGGATGAGCAGCAGCACCAACGCCGCGGTCCAGCGCGCGATCCGCCAGGGGGTCCACAGACGCGCCGCTCGTTCGATCGATCCAGCCATGTGTTCGTCTCCTCTTTGCGGACACAGACCCTCACCCTTCCCACCGCCTTCGGCGGCGGGCCCCTTCCCTCTCCCGCATGCGGGCGCATCAGGTCGGTCATGCCCCCGGCATGACCTAAACAGCGCGGGGCGCTGTTTACCTAATGCGGGAGGGAGGCGCGAAGCGCCGGAAGGGTGAGGGTCTGTTCACCTCCATTGCGGCCTTCTTATCGCACATGCGGCGATAAGCGGCATGAGCGGGAGGTGAGAAAACGCTGAGGAATGATCCCCGGAGCTGATGGCGGCATCGGTGAATAGACTCCCCTCCCGCTTGCGCGTTCCGGGTCGGTTGCGCACCCGGCGCAACCTGAACAGTCCGGGGGACTGTTCACCCGGAACGGGGTTGGGGGAGGGCCTGTCGAAACAGCACTGTCGCGTGAGGACACGCCCTCCCCTAGCCCCGCACCGGGTGAACGATGCCCCGCATCGTTCAGGCCATGCCGGGGGCATGGCCGACCCGGTGCGCGCAAGCGGGAGGGGAATTCCTGATCCGCCACCCGGCCGGCAGGTCCGAGCCACAGGGAACGCGGCTGCTCGCTGTCCGTTGACCTCGCATCGTTTCACGATGGGAGAGGAAACATGCCGAACAGCAAGCAAGCTCGCGACAGCCATGGCCGCTTCAAGGCCGACCACCGCACGCGCAACCGCTCGAAGGCGGCGGGCGCGGTGCTGGCAGTCGGCGCGGGGCTCGCCGCCGCCTTGTGGCGCGGATGGGTGAAGATGCCGCGCGCGCCGTGGATGGACGATGCCGAGGGGCATGAGGCGCCCGACCTCGCGCTCGACGCCGCCAAGCCCGGCACCGACCGCGCGCCCGAGGATTTCCGGCCCGATCCGGAAGCGATCCCGAGCGAGGCCGAGCGCGAAGCGTTGAAGCCGGCTTCGGTGCATTGATCGGAGCGAAGGCGGCCTCGCCTCCGGATTCTTACGTATCCGCAACCATTAGGCGTTCGGCGCATTGTCCAGGCAGGCGGGGCTGACAGGAGGAGAGTAGAATGCGTATCCTGACCCTTGCGTTGATTGCCGCCACCGCGGCGACGACTGCCGGCTGTGCAGAGACCTATGACCAGCCCGGCTATGCGAGCGACTATCGGTCCTATCGCCAGTACGATTATAACCGGCCCGATCCGCGCTATAACGGCTATTATGCCGACCAATATTATGTCGACAATCCGCGCTATCGCGAGCGCCGCCTGAGCCGCAACGACCGCGTCTATGTCGGCCGCGACGGGCGCTATTATTGCCGCCGCTCGGACGGCACGACCGGGCTGATCGTCGGTGGGATCGCCGGCGGCGCGCTGGGCGCGGCGGTGACGTCGGGCCGGTCGGAACCGTTGGGCATCCTGCTCGGCGCGGCGGCAGGTGCCGTTGCCGGCCAAGCGATCGACAAGGACAATGTCCGCTGCCGGTGAGGTGACTGACTAAATCCTCCCCAAGCTTGCTTGGGGAGGGGGACCATTTGCGCAGCAAATGGTGGAGGGGAAAATCCCCGTCCTCGCGGCTGCGCCGCTGCGGCCCCTCCACCGTCCGCTACGCGACCGGTCCCCCTCCCCATCTGCGATGGGGAGGATTTGAATCCCTAGGTCGACGCGGGCGGTTGTTTCTTCGGGAACAGCCGCCTGAAGGCATGGCGGAGCAGCAGCAGCATCGCGACCGCCGCGCCTAGGACCAGCACCGCGATGACCACCGCCGCCCATGGGCTGGCGATCGCCGCCACCAGCAGGCCGGTTGTCGCGACATCCTCGCCGGCCGACACCGCGATGTTGCTGAACGGCTCGGGACTGGCATTGACCGCAGCGCGCGTCCCGGCCTTGGCGCCATGCGTCAGCAATGCCGCGCCGCCGCCGAGCAGCAAGGCGATAACCTGCCATTTGGTGTCGTGCGGATCGACGAGCGCGAGCGCGAGCAACGCGCCGCCGATCGGGCGGACCAATGTGTGGACCGCGTCCCAGGCGCTATCGACCCACATCACCTTGTCGGCGAAGAATTCGGCCAGCGCGCCGACCGCGGCGGCGCCGATCACCCACCAATTGGCCAGCACGTCGAGGCTGTGGAGCT
>Ga0207705_10000349_pt1 | contig 41631 bp, 39 predicted proteins | sample KBSC13metaG_FD_184314 | JGI IMG/M metagenome (GOLD analysis project Ga0207705, IMG submission 184314) | Corn rhizosphere microbial communities from Kellogg Biological Station, Michigan, USA - KBS C1-3 metaG (SPAdes) (version 2) | ecosystem: Host-associated > Plants > Roots > Rhizosphere > Soil ... | reverse complement strand
CCACAACCATACAAGCGGGCTGGATTCCATCCGGACATTCCGGTGGACCGGCTACTCTCCAAAACAGTCGATCTGTCTTGAATGTTCATTGTCCCGTGGAGGAGTTCATGAGCGTACGGCAGAAGAAACAGGAATTGCTCGAGGCAATGCATCGCGCCCGAGCCATGGAGCCGTCGAGTTTTGTTCCTAACAAATTACTCGACACATTAATCCAACGCATGCAGCTGAAAAATGATGCGGAACTGTGTCGCGTCCTGGAGGTGCAGCCACCCATCATCAGCAAGATCCGACACCGCAAGCTGAACGTCGGTGCCACGATCCTGCTGCGGATGCACGAGAAATCGAATATCCCGATTCGCGAACTGAAGGAATTGACGGCCGAGACGCGCACGGAACCGCCGCCGACCCACCACTGAGCGCAGGCGGCTGGCGATGTCGGAACGGTGGCGTCACCCGGCCGGCGGGCGTCCGGTCTTGAGCTGGGGCAGGCTGTCGAGGACGGCGCGCAGGGACTTCGTGTCGAGCTGGCCCAGCAGGGCCACGCCGATGCGCAGCAGCTCGCTCTTCCTGACCTCGAAGCCGGCCTTCAGGCACGCCTGCTTGACCGCGCCGAGCACGGCGTATTCCTGCTCCGGCATCGTGAAACTGTCGCGCACCAGGTGCGGGCGCGCGGGCGCCGCCGCAGGGGTTTCCACGGCGGCCGCTTTCGCGCGCGTGGTCTTCGCGGGCGCGGCGATGGCGCGTGCTGCCCCTTTTGCCACCTGCGCCGGCGTGGGCGCGGCTTTCGCGCGGACCGTCTTCGCGGGCACCGCCGTCTTCTTCGCGGCAGCCGCCCTGGCCGGCGCCCTGGCCGGCGCCTTGGCCGGCGCCTTGGCCGGCGCGGGCTTCTTCGCCGCGCCCTTCGCCGCGCTCACCTTCGTGGCCGTCCTCGCCGCCACCGTCGTCCTCGCCATCGGGACCTCCTTCGTTAAACAGGCCAAACAATATATATCATTCGGCCCGCATGCGGAAGGGCGTGGCAGCGCGCGCGCATAGTGCTGCGTGCGGCGGATGTGATTGTCCCCGGCCTGCACGACCGCATTGCCATGATGATGGCTTCCTGCATCAGCGCCAGCTACGCCGTGCGGTCCTGGGGTCCCAGTGGCGAAGGCAGTCATCGGGCTTGCGCGGGATCGGGGCGGGTCGTGGCGGCTGGCAGCAGCCGGTCGAGGCGGGCGATGGCTTCCAGCCCGGTGCCGTCCGCATCCGCACGCCGGACGCGAGGCCGGGCCACCGTCGCTGAAGGACCACGACCATAACCGGGCGCGATGCAAGCCGCATCACGCGTGCCGGCAACGGGTGCCGGACGAGCCCGCGTAAAAGCCGTTACGCCGCCAGGGCCGCACGGCCGAGCCGCAGCTCGGCCAGCACGCCGGCGCGCAGGCCCGTCTGCGGCACTTCCAGCTCGTCGATCTCCAGCTCTTCCATCAGTCCCAGCAGGATGGCCAGCGCGGCCGCCACGTCGCGCAGGCGCAGATGGCCGAGGCCCGCCAGCGGCGTGCCGCCGCCGCCCTGGGCGAGCGCGCGTACGGCGAGCGTCTCCAGCCGGTCGCGGGTGATGGGGCCGGCGAGGTCGTTGTCGGCGAGCAGCCGGGCCAGCGTGTGGATCGTGCCGGAGCAGCCATACACGCGGTCGCGCCGCGCGGGGCCGAACGCGGGCGTCTCGTCGCCCAGCTTGGCGCGCGTGGACGCGATGGCCGCGGCAAACGACACGGCGTCGATGCGCCCGCCGCCGAAGAACGTCAGGGCCAGGCGCGACGTGCCGAGGCCGAGCGAGGCGACCTTCTGCACGCGGCGCTCGCTACCGAGCGCCAGCTGCGTGGAGCCGCCGCCGATGCCCAGCACCAGCGTGCGCGCGGCGGCGCCGGCGCTGCCCGTGCTGTCGGCCACGCCGAGATAGGTCAGGCTTGCCTCTTCTTCGCCGGACAGCACCTGCACGGGATGCCCGAGCAGCTGCTGCGCGGCCGGCAGGAACAGATGGCTGTTGCGGGCCATGCGCAAGGTCGACGTGGCGACGACGCGCACGGCCGCGAGCGCGTGCTCGTTCAGGCGCTGGCGGATCGTGCGCAGGCAGTCGAAGGCGCTATGCATCGCTTCCGGGCTGAGGCAGCCCTGCGCGTCCAGCGCGGCGGCCAGGCGCAGGGGCGCATGGAAACTGTCGAGGGGCCGCAGCCCGTCGTCCTCGACAACACCCACCAGCAGGCGGAAGCTGTCGGACCCAAGGACGAGTGCGGCGTGAATCGGGGATGTGGTGCTCATGCAGACTCCGAAGTCAAAAACGGCGCCACGATAGCGGGGCTGGATGACGGATCGATGACACGGGCAACGTACCCACGACATCATACGGGAAGCGGCGTGATTGCGCCATGCCGGTCACAACCGTGCGCGCGGGATGCGAATGTGCGGCGCGCCTCATTCCTCGACCGTCACCGGCACCGACGCCGCCACTTCGACCCGGTTGCGCCCCGCTTTCTTGGCCACGCGCAAGGCTTCGTCGGCGCGTGCCAGCAGGGTGACCGTACTGTCGTCGGGGCGGATCGTCGTGACGCCGAAGCTGGCCGTCAGTGAAATCATGGCGCGCTCGGTCTTGACGCGCTCGCCCTCGATGGCGGCGCGCATGCGCTCGGCGACCATTGTCGCATCGTCGAGGTTCGTACGCGGCAACAGGATCGCGAACTCGACACCCACCAGGCGCCCCAGCAGGTCGCTGTCGCGCAACTGGCGCTTGCAGGTGCCGGCCAGGTGGGCCAGCACGACGTCGCCGGCCGGGTGGCCATAGCCGTCGTTGATGCGCTTGAAATGGTCGAGGTCGAATACGACGAGGGCCGTCGGCTGGCCTGGCCGGCGCGCCAGCGCCATCCACGGCGCCAGGGCATGGAAGAAGCCGCGCCGGTTCGGCACGTCGGTGAGCGGATCGACGACTTCCAGCCGCGCCAGCTCGGCCTGCTCACGCTCGCGGCCCAGTAGCAGCCAGCCGAAGCCGCCCAGCAGCGCCAGCAGGTACAGCGCGCCCGAATGCAGCTGGCGCAGCATGTCGTTGCTCATCCAGCCCCAGCCCGCCGGCGCCAGCAGCACGAGCGCCCCGCGTGCGCCGACGACGAGCGCCAGCAGGCCGGTCGCCAGCGCCAGGAAGCGCTGCAGCATCGACGCGCCCGCCCAGCCGCGCGCCAGCGCCGCGGCCAGCGACAGATAGAAACCGCCCAGCACCAGCGACGCGGCCACGGCGCGCAGGCCGATCGGGTCGATCAGCCAGCACAGCACGAAGGCGACGATGGCGACGCCCAGCGCCGGCAAGGTGACGCGGCGCCAGCGCAGCCGCCCTGCCCGCTCCCACGCCGCGCCCGCTTCCCACGCGACGCCGCCGAACACGAGGGTGTAGGCGACGGGCAGCGCGAGACCTTCCGGCACGACGCCGGTGGCGCCGATCGCCAGCAGCAGCCAGCCGGCGGCCTGGACCAGGCGGGACACGTTCCACGTCGACAGCGCCGCGGGACGGTTGCCATGTCCGGCGAACTGGCTCGACTGATCGAAGAAGAACAGCGTGGCGCACAGGGCGAGATTGCCGAGTGCCAGCGCGAGGACCATGGTGGTGGCATCCATGGGCGCCTCAGAATTCGTGCACGACCGCGGTCGTGCCGTCGCCGACCTTGCTGGCCCAGGCACGCGCCCAGTATGCCTGCTCGGTCTCGGTGGGAGGTTCGTGCCAGAACACGATCAGGGTGCCCTTGTGGTCATGGATCTGGGTCAGCTTGTCGATGAATGCGGTATTGTCGTCCACGTCCGCCAGCGCCATCGCATATCCATAGACACGGTCCAGGCGCTCGATGCGGTCCGGCTCGGTCTGGCTGTTGGTGGCGGTAATGGTCGGGTGGTCCAGGAACATGAGGTCTCCGCTTGGGCTGCAACGGCCAGCTTATCAGAAACCCATCGCCTGCAACAAGTCAAGTCGCTGCGCGGGCCTTATACTCGACGCCATGCCGCCCTGCCATAAGGACACCCCGCCGCTCGTGCGCACCCGGCGCGGCCGGCGCACGCTCGAATTCTCGCCCGGCGACGTCCAGAGCGAGATGCTACTGGCGCGTCCCGACGCCCTCGTGCTCGCGTATCTGCGCGCCATGATGTGCTTCGTGCTATTCGTCCCGCGGCCCCGGCGGATCGTCATGGTCGGGCTCGGTGGCGGATCGCTGGCCAAGTTCTGCCACCGCCATTTTCCCGACGCGCAGATCACCGTCATCGAATTGCGAGCCGACGTGATCGCCCTGCGCGACACGTTCCACGTACCGCCCGACAGCGCGCGCTTCGCCATCGTCCACGCCGACGCGGCCGACTGGCTGGCCGCGCATCCGGGCTCGGCGGACGTGCTGCTCGTCGACGGCTTCGACGCGGCCGGGCTGCCGCCGCGCCTGGCAAACGCCTCCTTCTACGCGGATTGCCGCCGACTGCTCGCACCCGGCGGCGTGCTGGTGTCGAATGTATTCACCTACGATCCGCGCTACCGCGACGTCCTGGCGGCGCTGGACGCCGTCTTCGCGGGCCGGACCTGCTGGTTCGACAAGGTCGCGGGCAATAACCGCATCGTCTACGCGCTGCATCTGCCGGACGATGCCGGCCCGGACCACCATGCCACCGCGCGCCGCCTTGCCCGCCTGGCGCGCCGCCACGGCCTCGGACTGGGATTACTGAACCGGCTATGCGTCCGACTGGTCGTGGCCGGGATCGCGGCGCGATCTGTTTTGACCCTGCCACAACTGCCGTCAAACCGCCCTCGCTTGTGACAATTTGTTTGCGGAAACAGGAGTTTGTGTGACAAACTGTTGCCTCACTTCATGCCGTCAGGCAAAACTCAATGCATAGGGGTTACTGGATGTCGCGTCGCCGACTGCCATTTTCGCTCACGCTCGCGGCAGCCCTCACGCTTGGGGGTGGACTCGTCGCAACCGTCGTGCTGACGGCTGCCGTCAGCCGCCTCGAATATGGCAACAAGTCGCTGGCGTTCGAACAGGGCGCGGCCGTACGCGTCGCCGCGCTGCGCCAAGGCATGGACGAGGCCGCCGAAGTCCTGAACGTCACCAACCAGCTGTTTTCGACCGTCCAGCCCGTCACGCGGGCGCAATTCCACGACTTCACGACGCCGCTGCTGCAGCGCCACCCCTACATCCGCGCGTTCAATTTCCACCGCGTCGTGCAGGCCGACGAGCGCGCCGCGTTCGAAGCGGAGCTGCGCCAGTTCCAGCCGGACCTCGTGCTGCGCGAACTGCGCGACGGCGTGCGGGTGACGGCGCCGGTCCGTCCCCGTTACCACGTCGTCGATTACCTCGAACCGATGCAGGGCAACGAGGCGGCCCTCGGCCTCAACGTCGGCGAGTATCGCCAGGTGGGCGACGCCCTCGCGCGCGCGCAGGCGAGCGGCCGCGCGGCCTTCACTGACCTGCTGCAACTCGCCCAGGCGCCCGGCGCCCCGAGCTTCGAGGTGCTGATGCCCGTGTACGCCCGTGGCGGCCGCCTGCTGGGCGATACGGCCGCGGTGATCTCCATTCCAACCCTCGTCCAGGCCACGCTGGCGCATGCCGGCCTGCAGGATGACCATTGCATCAAGCTCAGGTTCTACGTGGGCAGCCGCGTCGAACCGGCCCGCCTCGTGTACGCCAGCCGCGACGCGGCCCCGACCGCCCCGCCCGTTGCCCTGCTGTCGGCCGGGTACACGGGCCGCGTCGTCGACACGTTCGCGGTCGGCGGCCAGTCGTGGACGGCGGAAGTCATCGCCATGCCCGCACCCTGGCTGGCCGACCACCTCGCCTCGACCCTGCTGCTGGCCGGCGGCCTGCTGTCGACCCTGTTGATGACCGCGATCGTGCAGGCCGCCGGCGAGCGTACGCGCAAGGTGCAGGAACTCGTGCGCGAGAGAACCGCCGACCTGAAGCTGACCAACCAGCGCCTGATCGACGACGTGCTCGCGCGCAAGCGCACGGAAAAAGCCCTGCAGGAGAGCGAACAGCGCTTCCGCCAGCTGGTCGTGATGTCGTCCGACTGGTACTGGGAACAGGACGACCAGTTCCGCTTCACGTACGTCACGGGCGACTTCACGGAAAAATCCGGCCTCAGCACGGAACGCGTGCTCGGCCGGCGCCGCTGGGACTACGTGCCCGCGCTGGCCGATACGGAACTGGGCCGCGAGCACCTCGCCACCCTGGAAGCGCACGAACCGTTCCGCAACCTCGAATACCGCGTCCTGGACGACAACGGCGAGGAACGCTGGTTCTGCATCAACGGCCAGCCGATCTTCGACGAGACGGGCCGCTTCAGCGGCTACCGCGGCACGGGCAGCGACATCACGGCGCGCAAGGTCACGGAACAACGCGTGCACCACGTGGCCCAGCACGACGTGCTGACCGGCCTGCCCAACCGTTCGCTGCTGCAGGACCGCCTGTCCCAGGCCGTGGCCTACGCCGGCCGCAGCGGCCATCAGGTCTGGGTGATGCTGATCGACCTGGACCGCTTCAAGTTCGTCAACGACAGCATGGGCCACAAGGCCGGCGACGTCCTCCTGATGACGGTCGCGGCGCGCCTGCGCTCGTCGCTGCGCGACACCGACACCGTGGCCCGGCTGTCCGGCGACGAATTCGTCGTGATCCTGTCCGAACACTCGGACCAGCCCCTCACGCCCGACATCGTGCAGCGCGTGATGGACTCCGTGGCCCAGCCCGTCATGCTGGGCACGAAGGAATTCTTCGTCACGTGCAGCATCGGCGTGGCCGCCTTCCCGAGCGACGGCACGCCGGCCGAGAACCTGATCGAGCATGCGGACATCGCCATGTACCGCGCGAAGAAACTGGGCCGCAACAACTTCCAGTTCTATACGCCCGCGATGAACGAGGAATCGCTGGAACGCGTGCGCATCGAGAGCGCGCTGCGCAATGCGCTCGAGCGCAACGAGTTCGTGCTGCACTACCAGCCGCAGGTCGACCTGCAGACGGGTCGCATCGTCGGCATGGAAGCGCTGATCCGCTGGAAGCATCCGGAGCTGGGCATGGTGCCACCGTCGCGCTTCGTGAGCATCGCCGAGGACACGGGCCTGATCGTCCCGATCGGCGCCTGGGTGATGCGCACCGCATGCGCCCAGAACAAGGCGTGGCAGGATGCCGGCCTGGGCCGGCTGCGCGTCGCGGTGAACCTGTCGGCGCGCCAGTTCAGCGCCGCCGACCTCGTCCCGGGCATCGAGGCCGTCCTCGCCGACACCGGCCTGGAGCCGTCCTGCCTGGAGCTGGAGTTGACGGAAAGCCTGTTCATGAGCGACGTCACCCCGGCCGTGGAATTGCTGCACCGCATGAAGGCGCTGGGCATCAACCTGTCCATCGACGACTTCGGCACGGGCTATTCCAGCTTCTCGTACCTGTCGCGCTTCCCGATCGACGTGCTGAAGATCGACCGCTCGTTCGTCAACGACATCACGCACGATGCCAACGACGCCGCCATCGTCGCGTCGATCATCGCGCTGGCGCACAACCTGCGCCTGTCGGTGATCGCGGAAGGGGTCGAGACGGCCGAGCAGCTCGATTACCTGCGCCACCAGGGCTGTGACGAAATGCAGGGATATTATTTTTCCAAGCCATTGCCCGCCCATGAGTTCGAGCAGCTGCTGCGCCAGCGGCGTGGCCTGACGGCACCGGAAGACGAGCCGCAGACGGCCACAGCCTAGGGAAACCTCATAAACCTGGAGTGTTTGCCCTAGGTTCATTAATTTTGTGCATAAACTTATAGCCTTGGCGATATCGTTCTCATACAATACCCGGTGACTCTTTTGCAATACACTCACCGAGCAAGACGATGACTCAATTGAATATCGACTCCGCCACCGCAACGCTGGCGGAACGCAGGCCGCGTATGGACATGCGCACGCGCGACCTCGTCAACCAGGCCGTGGCGTCGGTCCCCACGCTAGGCCTGCAACGGGCCGCCGAGTTCCTGGCGGCCATGGGTGTGCCGGCCGAGATCGCGGTGCGCGCCCTCGTGTATCCGAACCGGCGCCGGGCGGGTTAATGATATGGCGCCGTGAAGTGAATGATGCCGGGGGCATCATTCACGCCGCGGCAGCACTCGCTTCACTGCTGGGCGGCGATATCGGCCAACGATTCGCGCCCACGCGCCGTCAATTCGAATCCGCCTTCGGCCCGGGCCGCAATATGCGACTTGCGGCTCAGGAACTGGACGACGTCGTCGTCCAGGGCCGCCACCGGGTCCGCCTCGAGCGCGCGCAGCGCCTGCACGCAGCGGCGCAGGAACAGCAGCTCACTCCCCTGCGCCGTCAGCGCCAGGCTTCCATTTTTCGCATACTGGATCAGTTTCAGGCCCGACAGGCGCTTCGCATTGCGCCCGACGCAGGCGTTCACGCGATCGTTCTTGGCGCCGCGCAGGATGAATTCGAGCGCATCGTATTCGTCGCCCGTCAATTTGAGATTCTTCATTACCACTTTCCAAGGAAACAAGCCCGCCATGGTAACGGTGGCGGGCCTTCCCGGCAACCCGTCGCTCAGCGCAGCGCCCGCACGGCGGCCCAGACGAGGCCGGCCCCCGCGAGGACGCCCAGCGCCACCGCCGCATGCATCTTGTGCGAACCCAGCAGCGGACCGCGGCCCAACGGGATCTTGTTGTACAGGGTGGTACTCATTCCGTTCTCCTCCGAATGTCGTTGGTATGACAAACAGGTTATAAAAATTCCCTTTCGGCATATGTGCGCCAGCGTACATAAACGCACGATTCGTGTTCCGCCGGAAACCAGTCTATTGCGCGCCGGGCGTCGGCGCGGACTGTTAGTATCGCGCCAACACGACAACGCAATGGAGCAGCCATGAGAACCGATATTCCGAAACCGGACCCGGGCGCCGACGCGCCGCCAAACATGCACGAAGCCGACATCGGCAGCGGCGAGCGCTCGCCAGGCCAGCACGAGACGGACGACATGATCCGCCAGATCCCGCCCCGCGGCGCCGGCCAGGGCAACAAGCAGGATGCCGGCCAGTCCGGCAGCAGCCAGCGGACGACGCGCGACGACCAGCCGAACAAGAGCTGACCTCGGGGAGCTGACCCCGGGGAGCTGACCCCGGGGCTGACGTCGACGCAAACAGGCGGCACCTGCGCGGTGCCGCCCGTTCCCACGTGATCCACGCCACCGCACCGCGGCAGCGTGGTCATCTTACTGCGCCTTGACGGGCGGGTCCGGCGCGTCCGGCTCCTTCACGGGTGCGCGCGACGGGGCAGGCACGTCGTCCGGATCGGGACGCGGCTGCGGCGGAGGCAGCTCGGGATCCTGGGTCGTGGGGTCCGGCGTCGAATGCGCGTGCCGGCGGTCGTCCTGTTCGAGCAAGCTCATCGTACTTCTCCGGCACGCGGGCTCAGCGCCCCTCTTTCTGCTTGGCGCCGCCGCCCGCGCCTTTGCCGGTGCCGGCCTTCACGGTCGACTTGTTGTCGTGGCTGCTCTTGTCCTTGACGCCGGCATTACGCTTCTGCACATCTTCCTCGGACAGGTTGCCCGACTGCTTGTTCTGACTACCGCTGGATTTCGATTGGCTCATGTTCATCCTCCTCGTTCGGTTCATAAGAAAGCCGTTGACGTGGTATGGAGCCTAGCATGGAAGACCCGGACGGGTTTTCAATCGTGCGGGCGTACGCGGCCGCGGCTCAGTCAGGACTCAATCAGGAAACACGATCCGTTTCGCGAGGCGCTGGTCGACGACCAGGTCTTCGCGCGCGACCGCGACGCATGGCAGGATATAGCCCTCGCGCTTTTCATCGCTGGACAATCCGGGCCATTCCACGAGGTAGCGCACGCTACCGCTCGCGATGCGGCAAATGCACGTGCGACAGGTGCCGTTGCGGCAGGAACTGGGCAGGTCGATGCCGGCCCGTTCGGCGGCATGTAGTACCGTCGTGTCCGCGTCGGTCGGGAAGGACCAGCCGGACGGCTGCAGGGTAATGGTCAGCGTGCTCATGCCGCGATTGTAGCCTCGTGCCGCCGCACCCGGCCATGGTGAGTTCGTTCCCGCACAGAGCGGCTTCCTGCACGGCACTAACCTGAGGCATCCGCATCTTAGGCAGGTCGTCCATGAAAACACTGCATATCCCCTTCCTGATCGCCATGCTGGCCGCGCTGTCGGCAAGCGCCGCGCCACCGGCCGCCGTGCCGGCTCCTGCCGCAGCGGCAGCAACACCTGCGGCGGGCGCCGCAGCGCCCGCAGACGCGCACGCGACGGCGCATGCGGCGGAGTCCGAACGGCTGCTGCGCGCGCAGGTCCTGCTCGACCGCGCCCATTTCTCGCCCGGCGAAATCGACGCCGCCTACGGTTCCAACATGCGGCAGGCGCTGGCCGGCTTCCAGAAGGCGCGCGGCCTGAACCCGACCGGCAAGCTCGACGAGGCCACCTGGAATGCCCTGAACACGGATACGACGCCCACGCTGCTCACCTACACGCTGCTGGACGCCGACGTCGCCGGGCCATTCCAGCCCGTGCCCGACGACATGATGGAAAAGGCCAAGCTACCCACGCTCGGCTACAGCTCGCCGGCCGAGGGCCTCGGCGAAAAATTCCATGCCAGCCCGGCGCTGCTGCAAAAGCTCAACCCCGGCAAGGACCTGGGCCGTGCCGGCGAACAGATCGTCGTGCCCAATGTCGTCGGCACGCCCACGCTGGCGCCCGCCGCGCGCGTGGTCGTGTCGAAGGATGCCCGTACGCTCGTGCTGCAGGACGCGGCGGGCACGGTCCTCGCGCAATATCCTGTGTCCAGCGGCAGCGAACACGATCCGCTGCCGATCGGCACCTGGAAGATCGAGGGCGTGCACCGCAATCCCACCTATCACTACAACCCCAAGCTGTTCTGGGACGCGAAGCCGGGCGACAAGAAGACGACGGTCGCGGCCGGACCGAACAATCCGGTCGGCGTCGTGTGGATCGACCTGTCCAAGCCGCACTACGGCATCCACGGCACGCCAGTGCCGGGCTCGGTCGGCAAGAGCGAATCGCATGGCTGCATCCGCCTGACGAACTGGAGCGCGGCCGAAGTGGCTGGCCTCGTGCAGACGGGGACAGAGGTGGTGCTGGAGGAGTAAGTCCAACCAAGGAGATCACGATGAGATGGCTGTTGACCTTCCTGCTCGGCGTGCTGGTGGGCGCCGGTGGCCTGTTCGTCTGGCTGCGCCAGATGCCCCACGAGCCCGGCCCAAGGTCCACGACCGCGGTAGTGGCCGCAAATACGAACACGGGTTCGCTGCCCGCGCCGCCGCCGCCCGGCACCAACCTCGAGGGCAAGCTGCCGCCCCCGCCCCAGGTGATGCCCGACCTCACGGAACTCGACCTGCCGCTGCGTCCCGCCGGCACCGACACGCCGGTCACCGCATCGACGCCGGCGCCAGCCGTCCCGCCGGGCAAGCTGCAGGTCCCCGTCGACGGCATGCCGCCGGCGAAGCTGACGGACACGTATGACCAGCCGCGCGGCAACGAGCGCCATCACGAAGCGCTGGACATCATGGCGCCCAAGGGCACGAAGGTCGTGGCGGCGGCGGACGGCAGGATCGTGAAACTCTTCACGAGCAAGCCGGGCGGACTCACGATCTACGAATTCGACCCGACCGAGAAATACGCGTACTACTATGCGCACCTGGACCGCTACGCGGACGGCCTGCAGGAAGGCGCGCAGGTCAAGCGCGGCGACGTGATCGGCTACGTGGGCACGTCGGGCAACGCCGATCCGAACGCGCCGCACCTGCATTTCGCCGTGTTCGAGCTGACGCCCGAGAAGCAGTGGTGGAAAGGGACGCCGGTCAATCCGTACCCGTTACTGCAGCCCTGAGACCGGGCCCGCCGGCGCCTCGTCCACGTCGGCCCCGACATTGATCGCCGCATAGGCCCGCTGCACGGCGATCGCCTCGCGGCTGGCCTTGCCGTACAGTTCGGTCGCTGCCTCGATCATCCTGGCGCGCGCATCCGCGTAGTTCGTGCTCGACGTGAACTTGGTCGTGTTCGCCTTGAACCAGATGCGGAATGCCTTGTCGATGCCGATGCCCGTCATCGCGGCCGGCGTCTTGACGAGGTATTTGCTGTAATAGTCGCTGGCCTTGTCGGCGTTCGAGCCCTGCGCCAGGAAGTAGAACATCCGGTTGTTCGGGCCGCTGCTGTAGTGCACGTCCAGGCGCTTGATCGAATTGCTCCACGCATCCGGGCTGCTGCCGTCCTTGCTCGGCCGGTACATCCAGCGCAGCGGCGTGCCGCTCTTGCTGATCTCCTTGCCCATGACCCAGTCGTTGCCCGTCAGGGGGATGCTGTCGCCCTTCCCGCCCCCGCGCGCATAGGCTTCGACGGCTTCGCCATTGATGTCCGACGACGATTCGTTCAGGCCACCCGATTCGCCGGAATACGTCAGGTTCGACGTGGCGGCCGTCACGCCATGCCCCATCTCGTGGCCGATCACGTCGATCGAACCCAGGCTGTTGAAGCCGGAGCCGTCGCCGATGAACATGCAGCGGCACGTGTCGCTGTAATAGGCGTTGTCGTACGCCGTGTTGACGTGCGCGGCGATGTACGTGGCCGTGTTGTGTCCATCCAGCGAGAGCCAGTTGAACACATTCTTCAACGTGTCGTACGTGTTCATCAGGCCCCACATGGCGTTCACGGCGGCCGTCTGGCCGTTTGCGTTCGTCGTCGGGCCGCCGGCCACGTACTGCTTGCCGTCGCCCCACGTGTTCGTGTCGTTGACGTACACGCTGCCCGCGCTCGTGCCGTGGTTCGCGTTCGTGATCGCCATCGCGCCGAACGTGCCGCCCGTGCCGCGGCTGTCGTCGATCATCCGGTACTTGCCATCGGTGAGCGTCGTGTTGATGGGCACGTCGCCGTTGTACTGGCTGTGGCCGACGCCGGTGACGGTCTGCAGCATGCTCCACTGGTCGAGGATCGCGCCGTCGCGCGCGCTCACGATGGTGTCGTGGTAGGCCGGTTTGTCGCCCACGAGCATGCGCGTGCGCACGAGGTAGGCGAGTTCGTAGCGGTCGACGACGTCCTGCACGTCGAGCGCGTTGAGGTCCTGCTCCGCCTTGTCGCGCGCCTCCGGCACCCGTTCCGAGCGCATGACGGGCCAGATGATCAGCTCGGCGCTGGGCGGCGTCTCGTGGCGCGCCGACATGCCCAGCGACGCCAGCGCAGCATCGATCGCGGCCTTCGACGAGATCGCGGGCACGACGCTGAAATCCGGACCCGGCCCGGTGCTGTCGGCCTTGACGAAATTGGCGCGCTGCTCGCCATCCGATTCGGCCACGATCCTGCCGTTCGCATCCAGCACGAGCACGGCATCGAAGCCGAAGATCGGCACGCCCTTGAACGTGTGCACCACGCGCGCGATCTGCGTACCCGCGGTGCCGGGATGCTGGCCGATCAGGGCATAGCCATGGCGTACATCCAGGCCGCGCGCGGCACGGCGGTCGTCCAGCTGGGCCTGTAGCGCGGCGTGCACCTGCGGCGTGGCGGCGACCGGCGCGCTCATCGACGCCGGACCGGCCGCACCGGCGGGCGGGACGACGGCCAGGGACAGGGCGACTAGCGACGCCAGCAACATCTTGCGCTTGTTCATGGGGTTTCCTTTCGTTGAGCGGGCACACCGGGTCAGTGTGGACGAGCTCGCTCGAAGGAATTTGCTCAAGCGCAAAAAGCCCCACGGCGGCATCAGCTGCCGTGGGGCGGTCTGGAAAGTGGCGGCAAACGGGCCGCCGCGGTGCGGCGAACGATGCTACGCGGGCATCAGCGCTCGCGCCGGCGCATCAAGTAGGCGACCGTGCCGACGACGGCGCCCGCGATCACGGCCTTCTTCACGAGGCCGGCCTTGTTGTGTTCCCACTCGGCCTTGATACCCATCTCGGCCAGCACGTTCGGCACCTTGCCGTGGGCCAGGTCTTCGCCGATGCCTTCGACGACGTTCACGCGGTCCGCCGCGAGCAGCAGGAGCCAGTGGCGCAGGTCGTTCTCGGCCCATCTGAAGGCGACACGCCGCATCATGCCGGACAGGCCTTTCGGCGGCTGCGCGGTGCCAAAGATCGGGGTGATGCCGGGGCGTTCCGTCGACACGAGGACCTCGACATTTTCCGGCTGCTGCGGCAGCTTGCCCTCGTGCGGATGAATGAAGCGCGCGGGCATGCGTTCCATCGGCACGGCCGGACGGTTCTTGCGGTCGAGGTCGGCGCCCCAGCCCTGGATGTGCGAGAGTTCCTCGCGGCTGGGCCGGCGCGGGCCCTCGGCCATGTCGCCCTGCAGCGGGTGCGCGTGTGCATGCGCATGACCCTCTTCGTCGGGACGGTGGAGGTGATGATGATGGTGCTCCGCACCGGTGTCGAGTTTGGCTTCCATGCTGGCTCCTCAGTGCGGTGCGCTGGCGTTCACGGCCTGGACCTCGCGTGCCGACGGCGGGATCAGGACGGTCTTGATGCAATTGTCGAGCTTGCTCGAGAAGATGTGGTAAGCGTCCGCCACTTCTTCCAGCGGCACCCGGTGCGTGATGATTTCCTTCGGATTCAGCCGGCCTTCGCGAATGTGTTCGATCAGGCGCGGCACGTGGCGCTTCACGCTGGCCTGGTTGGCACGGATCGTCAGGCCCTTGTTCACGACGTTGCCGATCGGGACGGCATTGAACGTGGGACCGTACACGCCCACGATCGACACATTGCCGCCCTTGCGCACGCAGTTGATGGCCCAGTGCAGCACGGTGGAGGCGCCCGCCTGCATCTTCATCAGGCGGCCCGTGAGCGTCTGCGCGATGGAACCGGCCGCGTCGCCGCCGACGGCGTCGATGCAGACGTCGGCGCCCATCCAGTCCGTCATCTTCTTGATGTGCTCGGCCATGTCGTTCACTTCGCGGAAGTTCACGACCTCGCATTGGGCATAGCGCTTGACGAATTCCAGCCGGTACTCGACCTCGTCGACGACGATCACCCTGCCCGCCCCCATCAGCCACGCGGACTTCGCCGCGAAGATGCCGATCGGACCGGCGCCGAAGACGACGACCGTGTCGCCTTCCTGGATATCGCCCATCTCGGCGGCCTGGTAGCCCGTCGGCAGTGCATCCGTCAGCAGCACGGCGTCGTCCAGGTGCAGGTCGTCGGGGATCGGGTACGGGCCGACGTCGGCCATCGGCACGCGCACGTACTCCGCCTGGCCGCCGTCGTAGCCGCCCGCCGTGTGCGAATAGCCGTAGATGCCGCCGACCGCGGTCGCTTCCGGATTCGTGTTGTGGCAGTTGCCGAAGAGTTCGCGCTGGCAGAAGAAGCAGGAACCGCAGAACAGGTTGAACGGCACCAGCACCCGGTCGCCCGCCTTCAGCGTCTGCACGTCGCGCCCGACGTCCACCACTTCACCGACGAATTCGTGGCCGAACGTGTGGCCCACGCGCGTGTCGGGCACCATGCCGTGGTACAGGTGCAGGTCGGACCCGCAGATGCAGGAGCGCAGCACGCGCACGATGGCGTCGCCCGGATGTTCGATGACGGGATCGGGCTTGTAGTCGGCGCGGACGCGATACGGTCCCCGGTAGTTCATTGCCAGCATAGGGTTTCCTCCTCATGGGTTGCGGGCTCGCCGCGACGGACGAGCGCTTGACAACAACATATGTCAAATCGCTAAGGAAGGCGATACGCGCACGGAAACGTACGGGGGTTCCGGAACAATTTTTTTGTCGAGCCGTAGCTCTTTGTTTTTAAAAGGAACTAGTTGATTTTCTTAAACAGTCACACCCACTCCGGCTTGCCGGTGATCAGGGTGCCCAGCGGATAGCCGCGTTGGCCGAACGGCTGGCGCAACACGATCCGGCTGGCAAATTTCGCGATGCCGATATCGTCTTCCAGCAGCCGCTCCATGAGGGCCTGGAAACAGGCGATATCGGGCACGACGATCTTCAGCAGGTAATCGTACCCGCCGCTGATGTTGTAGCACTCGACGATTTCGGGGTATTGTTCGGCCCCCGCTTCGAACCTGCGGAAATCGTGAGGCCGGTGGCTGCCGAGGGTCACTTCGGAAAACACGATGACATGGCTGCCCAGCTTCTCCAGCGCGACGTCCGCGCCATAGCCCCGGATGATGCCGGTTTCCTGCAGCCGCTTCGTGCGCAGCAGACATGGGCTCTCGCTGAGGCCCACGGCCGCGGCCAGGTCGACGTTCGAGCAGCGTCCCTCGCGCTGCAGGTGCACGAGTATCTTGATATCGAATTTGTCGAGGGACGCTGTGGATCGCATGAATCGGATGAATGATCAATACCGGTCACGACCTGGTTGCACCGAACGCGCCGTCGTGAGCGCTTCGTCGAGTACCTCGATCACCATCCCTGCCTGGTCCGCCGACAGGACCAGCGGCGGCCGGATCTTGAGCACATTGTGCCCCATCGCGCAGGCGCTCAGCAAGACCCCGTTGTCGCGCATCCGGTTGACCACCCGCGTGGTGAGTTCGCGATCGGGCGTGCGCGCCGCGCGGTCCGACACGAGTTCGACACCGACGAACATGCCCACGCCGCGCACGTCGCCGATGGCCTCGTGCCGGCTGGCGAGTTCGGCGATGCCGTCGCGCAGGATCTTCCCCACGCAGGCGGCATGCCGCACGAGGCCTTCGCGCTCGATGGTGTCCAGCACCGCCAGCGCCGCCGCGCACGACACCGTATTGCCCGCAAAGGTGTTGAAGTAGCGCGAGTTCTTTCCGAACTCCGCCAGCGCATCGGCGGTGGCCAGCAGGCCGGCGACGGGTTGTCCATTGCCCATCGGCTTGCCCAGGGTGACGATGTCGGGGATGACGCCATGCCGCTGGAAACCCCACATATGCTCGCCCGTCCGGCCGAAGCCCGGCTGGACCTCGTCGGCGATGAACAGGCCGCCGGCCCGCTTGATTGCATCGACCGCGCCCTTCAGGAAGCCCGCGGGTTCAGGCAGGATGCCGTCGCTGGTGAACACGGAATCGACGATCAGTGCCGCCGGCTGGATGCCGTGCCGCCGCAGGTCGGCGATCGCCGCCTCGACGTCGCGCGTGAAGCGTTCGGCGAGGTCGGCGCCATCGGCGTGATACAGGCGCGGTGCGGGGACGAGACGCACGTGCGCGCCGAGATCGACGGTCACGCCGAGCGAGGGCGAGAACTGCGACACGGCGTCGGTAAAGCCGTGATACGCCGTCTCGGTCACGATTACGCCCTTGCCGCCGGTGCGGACCTGGGCGATGCGATACGCGAGGTCGTTCGCCTCGCTGCCCGTGCAGGTCAGCATCAGGTGGGCGAGTTCCGTCTCGGGTACGGTCGCGAGCAGGCGTTCGGCCAGTTCGAGGATCGTGTCGTGCAGGTAGCGCGTGTTCGTCGCGAGCGTCCGTGCCTGCGTGCAGATCGCCTCGGTCACCGCCGGGTGGCAATGCCCGAGCGACGCGACGTTGTTGTAGACGTCGAGGTAGCGCCGGCCGTCCGGATCGATCAGCCACACGCCTTCGCCGCGCACGATATGCAGCGGATGCTCGTACATCAGCCGGTAGGCCGGGCCGAGCAGCGCATCGCGCCGCGCGATCATCGCCGCGGTGAGCGGCCCGACGTCGGCGCGTCCCGGGATATACGCGTTCACCATATTGAGGTCAGTGGTTGTCATTGTGTTTTCCCTTTTTCTTTTCGTACTTCAGCCAGTAAGCGATCGCGCGCCTCGTTGCGCGACAGGTCGGCCATCTGGGCCAGCGCTTCCCACGCGGCCGGGTTGTGGCGCATGATGTAGGCCCGGTTTTCCGGGTAGCGCGCGGCGCGCCATTCCGAGATCAGTGCCGTGATGAGGTGGCGCGTCGCCATCAGGTCGGCCACGATCTCCTGTTCCATGTCCGTCAGGGGCAAGGTCGCGTGATAGGCGCCGACGAACTGCGCCGCCCCCTCGAACGGATCGGCGTTGCCGGTCATGTGGAAGGCCGCCGCCGTGGCGACCTCGCCGACCAGCGGCGCCTGCAGCATGTCGCCGAAGTCGATGATCCCGACGATGCGTTCGTGATCGTCGGGCGCGACCAGCACGTTGTACAGGTGGTAGTCGTTGTGGATCACCTGCGTCCGCACCGAGGCCAGGCGCGGCAGGACCTGGTCGGTGAAACGCCGCAGGAACGCCGCGGCGAGCGCGCGCCGCGGCGCGTCCGCGACGGCGTCGAGCTTGTCCGCCAGGCGGTGCGCAGCCGATACGTTCCACAACAGGTCGTGGCCGGCCGCCGGATGAGCAAAGCCCTGCAGCGCCAGGTCGAGTTGCGCGAGTAGCGTGCCCATGGCCCGGCGCTGCGCGGCCGTACGGGGTGTCTCGCGGATCTGCACGCCGTCGAGATAGGTCAGCATCCGCACGGTGCCGCGGCGTCCGTCGGGCAACGCCACGCTGTCGCGCGGCCGTCCACCCAGCGTGCGTACGACGCGCGGCACCGGCAGCCCGGGCGCCGCGCCGGCCACGTGGTCGAGCGCGGCGACCTGGAAGTCGACGACCTCTACCTCCTCGGACGGATTGCCGATCTTGATGACGTAGCGGCTGCCGTCCGCGGTCTCGATCCGGCAATTCTGGTCGCGCTCACCGGCCAGCGGAGAGACGCTCCCATGGATGCCGTAGAGGCGCACGACCAGGTCCGCCACGTCGTCCGGGGACAGGCTCGGGGCCGCCGTGCTCAACGCCGCCGCGATCGGGCGTTCGGCCAGCATCATGCGACCCGTTTCAGCGTGTCGGCCCGGGGCGGGAATTCGATCCCCAGTAGGCCGGGAAGCTGGCGGATGTCCGTCAGCCGGTCGACGCCATAGCCGTCGCACACCGGTTCGTGACCGCGATCGATGAATGCCCCGGCCATGAAGCCCAGGTCGCGCGCCGTCATGTGGTCGTAGCGGAAGCTCGACGACACGTGCATCATCTCCTCCGGTCCGCAGCCGAGCTGGTCGAGCATGTATTCGAACATCTGCGCGCGCGGCTTGTAGGCCCGTGCTTCCTCGGCGGTGTACACGGCATGGAATGGCGCCTTCAGGTGCGCGACGCTGTGCGGGATCAGGTCGACCATCGAGTTCGACAGGATCACGAGCGGGACGTGCGGCGCGATCGCCTGCAGCGTCTCGACCACGTGCGGGTGTGGCTGCCAGGTCGGGACGGCGTCGTACAGCGCGGCCGCGTCGGACGGGCGGTATTCGATGCCGTGCGCCTTGCACGCGCGCTGGATCGAATTGGCGACGACGTCGAAGAACGGTTTCCACTCGCCCAGGACTTCATCGAGGCGATAGAAGCGGAAGCTGTCGAGGAACGCCGGCATCCGGTCGGCCGGCACGCGATCCGCGAACAGCCGTTGCGCGGTCGGCCCCATTTCAAAGTTGATGAGCGTGCCGTAGCAATCGAAGCTGATGAATTTCGGTTTGTATGTCATGGTTCATCTCCTGCAGTGGTTGAAGGTTGATGAACACAAGTGTAGGGAAACCGGTGCTACGGAAATGCCATAGTGCGGCGGCGGTCAGGCAGTTTCCTTCTCAATCTGGCGGGTTCCCGGCATTTTCTTCGGCGCATGCTGGACGGACAACGATCGACCGTGTCGGGCACGCTCCGCCGTTTCACCATGCCTTCCGGCTCCCGCGTGCTTGACTTTGCGTCCCGATCCGGCGACTACCAGGCCTCAACCGGTCGCCATTGCAAGGTGATGTTATGGTTTGGGTAAATCGCCGACATTCTATACCTGCGAATTTTAACAACCGTATCGTGGCGCGCTCATTCCATGCATATTCAAAAAAATCACTCATTATCACAGAGCACTTTTTTACAACGGAATTCCTGTTTACCCTGTTTTCCGCCATCCATTCTGGGTAGAATCACCTTTCACGGAAGGCGGCAATTGTCTTCTCGTGGTAACCACTGGAGAAAATGAATGAACCAATTGAGCAAAGACGAAATCGAATTGATCGCAGGCGGCATGAACTGGGAAGGTGGACGCGAGTCCAGCAACGTCATCGATTGCCGGAATGGTGTGTACTGCACGAATGCACTCACCGGCAGCGTGGAATGGGGGCAGACGTCCGTTATGTGGTTCGGCGTCAACGTGTTCGGTTAAGTTGATCTGAACAGGAAAGAGCTGGCGCTCGGAATCATACCAGCTCTTGTTCCTGCTCCTTGCATCAAGCCAGCGCATGGCTGCTATCGACGAGCAGGAATGTTTTATTATATGACCGAGAACAGGGAGCCAAATGGATACCTGCAGTTTAACTCGCTTTGAAATAACGCCATTTTTTCCATAGCCTGATAGGCTCCACATGCTACCACTCTGGCATTACCGGAAAACTATCGGATTTTCACGAATTGAATAATTCGTAAATATTCTGTCGCACCAGGCCAGACATGCGCCGGATGAGGTTTCGCGATGGCGGGATTACAGTTGCCGGAACGGTCGCTCAATTCGCCTCGTTACACACGAGAAACTGCCGAATTACCTGACTATTAATTACAGTCTCTGCGCGGGTGTCGAATCTTATTCGCAGGAAGCTCCGTCAAGGCGGCTTAAACCAGCGATGCCACAAATACTCGTTGCAGGCCGCGTTCGTTACGCGGGCTTTCGCAAGAAAGGTCTCCGGAAGCTGGGATGGGTCCGCATGCGGGCGCTGGCTCCGTGCGCGAGCGCAGAGTGAAACCGGCCCCGATGAAGCAGGAATCCAACGGAAAAGTTAACCACGGCTAACTTTGCGCAAGTTTGGAAGAACGGTTCAGAGCTGGCGCGCTTCGAACGTATTGCACTGCTCGACGGAACCGGTCTGCAGACCGCGTGTGAACCAGCGCACGCGCTGGGCCGACGTGCCGTGCGTGAACGAGTCCGGGACGACGACGCCGCGCGACTGGCGCTGCAGCGCGTCGTCGCCGATGGCGCTGGCGGCGTTCAACGCGGATTCGACGTCGCCCTGCTCGATGATCTGCTTGGCCTGGTTGGTGTGATAGGCCCACACGCCGGCGAAGCAGTCGGCCTGCAATTCCAGCCGCACGGACGCGGCATTGGCCTGCGCCTCGGACAGATGCTGGCGCGCGCTGTCGACCCTGCCCGAGATGCCCAGCAGGTTCTGCACGTGGTGGCCGACCTCGTGCGCGATGACGTAGGCCTGCGTGAATTCGCCGCCCACGTGGAAGCGCTGCTGCATCATGCGGAAGAAATCCAGGTCGAGGTAGACCTTGCGGTCGGCCGGGCAGTAGAACGGCCCGACGGCGGCTTCGCCCAAACCACAACCACCGGTCGGCGTGCGGCCGGTGTACAGCCTGAGCTTTGGCGGCGTGTACGTGGCGCCATTGGCGCGGAAAATCTGCGTCCACGTGTCTTCGGTATAGCCGAGAACCGTCTTCACGAACTGCGTCTCGCGATCGGTCGCCGGCGGATGCGTGGGCACCTGCTGAACCTGCGCGGGCGACCCGCCACCCGACAACAGGTTCAGGATCGTCGACGGCGACACGCCGAAGAACCACGAACCGAGCAGTGCGATGACAATCGTGCCGATGCCCACCGTCCCGCCGCCGATCCCGAATCCTCCGCCACCGCCACCACTTCCGCGTACATCCTCGACGTTGTCGCTCTGCCTGTCGCCTTCCCAACGCATGATGATTCTCCCTGGCGCCGCCGAACGGGCGCGTCCTCGTGTTACCGTTCTGTGCCGGACACCGTCAGTGGCCGCCGGAGCGCCTCGTGCCGGCCGCCCCGGTTTTTTCGCGCGCATCCTTGAGGCGGAACTCGTCGTCCACCGCCAGCCCGGCGCGCTGCTCGTCGTGCAGCTCGCGCTCATGGCGCTCGCGTTCGACCTCGCGCTCCAGGCGCCTGTTCAATGACACGTCCGGCGTCGTCGTCTTCATGATCGTCCTCGTCCCGGGTCGCGTTCGTGCTGACCCGATATGCATTGTAGGCGCGGCACACCGCCGCGTCTGTTCGAACTTTCACATAATTCAAATAATGCCACATGGCAGACCCGCGCTGCATGACAGCCTGTCCACGCGTGTGTGCGCCGGCGTACGGAAGCCGGGACGGGCATCGTGCAAGCTCCGCGCATGACCACGACAGTTCCCTCCTTCGCCGACCACGACGGCCTGGTCGCGCTCGGCCGCAGTCTACAGGCCGCCGGCTACCGTTTCGTGACCGTCACGCCCGCCACGCACCGACGCGTCAACGAGAGGCCCGGGAACGCCTGGGCACACGACCTGCGGGGCGTATTCGGCTGGAGCCGGGCCTACCGTGACGACGCATTGCCCGAGGCCATGGCCAGCCAGCTGCGCGCTGCCGGGCTCGCCCAGCCGGTCGATGCGAGCGGCCGCGACGCCGCCGAGGGAACTGCCCCGGCAGGCTGGCGTGCGCGCGTGCGCGCCTCGACCGTCGGCGGCCGCATCTACCTGCACTCGGCCTGGCCCACGTGCGACGAGAACGCCGTGTTCTTCGGCCCCGACACCTATCGCTACGTGGCCGCCGCCGGGCGCGTGCTCGATTCGATCGGCGGCCTGCACCGCGCCGTGCGGCGCGCGGTGGACATCGGCGCCGGCGCCGGACCGGGCGCGATCGAACTCGCGCTGCGCCGTCCGGACGCGACTGTCTACGCGGCCGACATCAACCCGGCCGCGCTGGCGCTGGCGGAGGTCAACGCGCGCCTGAACGACGCCGACAACGTCGTGCCCTGCCACAGCGACCTGCTGGACGGCATCGAGGGCGGGTTCGACCTCGTCATGGCGAACCCGCCGTACATCCTCGATCCGGACGGGCTGACGTACCGCCACGGCGGCGGCGCGCATGGCGCCGAACTGTCGATCCGCATCGTACACACGGCCCTGGACCGGCTGCTCCCGGGCGGCAGCCTGCTGCTGTACACGGGCGTGGCCATCGTCGACGGCGCCGATCCGTTCCTGGCCGCCGTCCGCGACCGCCTCGACGCGGACACGGATGGCTGGAGCTACGAGGAACTCGATCCGGACATCTTCGGCGGCCAGCTGGGCTGTGCCGGCTACGAACAGGTGGAACGCATCGCAGCCGTGTGGCTGCATGCCATCAAGCGAGGGTGAATCGGCCGGAAACGCTCGGCCTCAACTCGGCTGCACTCTCGAATCGCCGACGGTCTGCACCGCGCCGCCGGGCGCCGCCGCAGGCCGGCGCTCCCGCAGGAGGTCGTCCGCCCCCGTGCCGGTGAACAGCCTGGTCGATGCTCTACAAATCAAACCGAACAGCATGACGACGACGTTCATCACCTGTAGAGCGATCACGGCGTCAAGTCGCTCGAAGCCAAACCACGTATCAAAGACAACCACGAAGCACAGGTTGATTACGATCCATATCGAAAGGTAGCCGGTCCTGAACCTTCGAAACGACATGCTGCCTGCCTTCGCTCCAGTGCCCTGTTTTTGCTCGGCCCCGGGGACGGAAACAAGCCCCTTGGTCCCCCAGCTGCTGTCATGTGCATTGCAAACCGCGTACATCCACATCAGGGATGTAACGAAACAACCCGTAATGGCTACGATAGGAACGCTTGTGAGCAGTGCCCGGGTTTGCCGACGATGTCCCATCAATGACGCCAGGGGCAAGGCAACCGCGGTAAAAGCTGTCGTCGGTATCAACTCCATCGTTCTGCCGAACAGCAAGGCCACGCATAGCGATACGGCGAAGACACTCCCTTGAAGAGCGATGGAAAATCGAAAAAAGGCAAGGCTGCGCGCCGACAGGCTGCCCCGGTAGCAAATGATGAACTGCACGAGCAATGCGCACATCGCTGCCCAAAACGATGCCCGCAATCCGCTCGACGCCCAGGAGAACCGTGCGACCAGCGAGGAAGCATGGCCGGTCAAGGCGTGCAGGAGCAGAATGGACATGGCCGTCACCAGCCAGTCGTTGACGAGCATGACCGAATGATAGAGTCCTGCCGTAGCCGAGCGAATTTTTCGATGCGCCGAGACTGTCGGGTTCGCAATAAAACCAGGCAACTTCTTGATGAAGTTGACACGACAAGCCATGTACCCATTGCTCCAGCGCTTCCGCTGCCGCAACAGTTCAGCCCAAGAATTGCACGGATCGGTGACCGCCATCGCACGGTCGATATGCGAGATCGTCCAGTCGGCCTGGGGATCACTCACGATCTCGCGGCAAAGTACGCGGTCCTCCGCGGCATACAACATCGATTCGTACGGAGTCAGGGCTCCCAGGCCCTTGAAGTACACGGCGAGCGGATCCCATCCCCCTTCTTGTGCACCGTCGATCGCGCGACCACTGATCGCCTCCCATCGGATGGCACTCAACTGCCCGGGCACGACGCTCAGATAGCCGACCGCATTCTCGGCAGGCCAATCCAGAAGCGTCGTATTTGCAAAAGACACGTACTGCCAACAATGAAGCAGGTCCGATGGCCCGGAAGGCGGCGGAGGCATGATACTGCTGGCGACCGCCCCGAGACGTGGGTTCCCCTGAAATGCCGTCGTCATTGCCTGCAGGGCCTGCTCCGTCGGCACGGTGCCAACGTCCATCTGGAAACAATACGCAGGGTTGAGATGCGGGCAAAAAATCCGATAAAACCACCAGTGCGAATCCAGCTTCCCTTGATTTTCCTGTTTGACGGCAATGAGCAATTGAACCGTGGTAGTCGGCTCACCTGGCTTGCGTGCGGCACGCTCGAATTCACGTAACCCATGCGTATCGCTTTTCGGCCCGTCCCGGTCCGGTGTGGATTCGCAATCCGCCACCTCGAACACGGACAAGTCGGACAAATCAAACTCGGTGTGGAGGCAAGCCAGATCCCGAGACCCGCCACGTGAGAAGAAATCCGGACCGGCAAACCGGTCCAGAACAACGCGCATGGAGGACGAGCATTTTGTAAAGCCATCTACCAGGATGCATATGGATACCGCTATGCCAGGGCATGCGTAACGCAAAAAGCGAATGCTATCAGCAAGCCCGACGAACGAAGCATGCAGTGCCTCGGCAGTCTCGTTATAGACAGTCAGGCACAAAGCAATGCCGCCATTCGATCGAGGAAAATGATCGATAGCGGCCAAAGCCGTTTCACGATTTACCCGTTCCTTGAGATCACATTCTACTGATAACGGACGGTCCGCTACTATTCGCGCGTCGAGCGATAAATTCATTTAGATTTTCGTTTGTGGCCAGTCAATCAGCATCAGGCGGTGGAGCGTACGCCCATTCGTGCCGCGAGTCAAGAAGCGGCAATAATGACACATTAATTTTCTTATAAAATTGAAACAAAAATAAAAAATTCGGCCGTTTAGAATCGACCGTGATTTTTCGTGAAAAATAACATATTTACGTCCACCCTTGCGCCGCCCCCCCACCCGGACGAACTGGTCGACGCCGGCACATGCGCCGGCGCATCAAAATCTGCACTTTCCCTGTTTAAACGCCAGGAAATCGGCTCCGAACGCGCATGCACGGCGAATTTCGCGGAAACGCACACATTATCGCCTTCGCCAAGGCCCGTGGAAATCTGATAGAAATATTTACGCAGACCCATTTCAGAATATCTCGCGTTTCAAAAAATATGTTTCGATCGAAAAAAAGGAGTTGCCATGAGACCACCGGTGCGCGCTATACTTCGGCAAATCAGGTGCATCAAGACCGTCATTAAAACGACGGAGTCTGCTTTTCAGGAATCCAGAAACATCAATGAACGAACACACACCAACTCGCGGCGTATATTTTCTGGCCAATAACGTAGTCTTCGAGCAGGTCGTCGCTTTCCTGCGAAGCTTCCGAACCCACAATCCCACGATCCCGCTCTGCCTCATCCCGTACAACGACGCGTTTGACAGGATAGCCGAGCTCCAGGACACCTATTCATTCTCGGTTTTCGACAACGCCGAGCTGCTGGCGGCATGCGACGCAATCAGCGAAAAATTTCATGGCTTCGTGCTCGGCACCTACAGGAAACTGGTGGCGTGGGAGGGAATTTTCGATTCGTTCATCTATATCGACGTCGATACCGTCGTGATCGACTCGGTCGATTTCGCTTTTGATGGCCTGAAATATGCCCCGTACGTCGCGTCGCATTCAAATTTAGCGAATATCAGGCAATTCGTATGGAAGGACAGCATTTACGAAACCCACCTCCTGACACATCCGCAGATCGAGTTCGCGACCAATACCGGCTTTTTCGCGAGCTGGCGTGGGCTGCTGCCGATGAAGCACTGCATTGCGAAAACCAACGGTGCACTGAAGCTCAAGGACCACATGGAGTTGTCCTGCATGGAACAGCCGTTCCTGAATTATCTCGTCGTCACCTCGGGTTACGCCTACACCAGCCTGCTGGTACTGCGCCACCATGGACAGATGCCCTCCGCCGCACTGGAGTTCTGGGGTGGCTTGCCTGATGCGCGGGTTGAAGGCGGAAAACTGTATGCCCCTTACGACGCACCGGTTTTTCTCGTGCATTGGGCCGGATTCACGAAAGCCTGCGAGAACCTCGGTGAAGCCCTGCCCTACAAGGAGCTGTGGAACTTTTATCGCCGCTCCGACATTCCGCCTACCGCCTTTAATCGCGGCACTTACCTCCCCGTCTAAATCCCTGAATAATATGGAAAAAATTGTCGTTACCGGCGGCGCCGGGTTTCTCGGCAGTCATTTGTGCGACCGCCTGATCGCCGGCGGCGCGGACGTGCTCTGCGTCGATAACTTCTTCACTGGCAGCAAGGCGAATATCGCGCACCTGATCGGCAACCCTGCATTCGAACTGATGCGGCATGACGTCACCTTTCCGCTGTACGTCGAGGTGGACAAGATCTATAACCTGGCTTGTCCGGCGAGTCCGGTCCATTACCAGTACGATCCGGTCCAGACGACGAAGACCAGCGTGCACGGTGCCATCAATATGCTGGGGCTTGCGAAACGCGTGAAAGCGCGCATCCTGCAGGCGTCGACAAGCGAAGTGTATGGCGACCCGGAAGTGCATCCGCAGCGTGAGGATTATCTCGGCCGCGTCAATCCGATCGGGATTCGATCCTGCTACGACGAGGGTAAGCGCTGCGCGGAAACCCTGTTCTTCGACTACCAGCGTCAGCACAACGTCAACATCAAGGTCATCCGTATTTTCAATACGTACGGTCCCCGCATGCATCCCAACGATGGGCGCGTGGTCAGCAATTTCATCGTCCAGGCACTCCGGGGCGAGGACATCACGTTGTACGGCAATGGCGAGCAGACACGCAGCTTCTGTTATGTCGATGACCTGATCGACGCAATGGTCGCGATGATGGAATCCAACGACAACATCACCGGTCCATTCAATGTTGGAAATCCGCAAGAAGTCTCGATGCTCGAACTCGCGGAGTTGATCCTCTCGCTGACCGGATCCACGTCGAAACTGGCGTTTCGTCCCCTTCCTGCAGACGATCCGCAACGGCGCCAGCCCGACATTACCGCGGCCAGGGAGATGCTGGGCTGGAAGCCGCGAGTCCGGCTCGAGGATGGACTCAAAGAAACCATCGCTTACTTCAAACACGCCCTGAAGTAGAAGAACCTTCCTGCGCACGCTATGCTCGATATTAACGACTTTAAAGACAATCTGGTTGAATTCGAATGCCTCCGGATCCGCGATGCCCGGACCATCTGGCTCAACGATGAGGCAGCCGCCGACCTGGAAAACGTGCTGGACAAGGGCTTGTCGGAAGCCGGTTTCGCGCGCCACTTCGCCTATATGTCAAAAGCCAACCGCTGCTTTGGCGAGGGCGAACTGGACGAAAATGACAGCCGGACCTATTGGGCCGAAAGGTACGGCGGGCGTGGCGTAGGAGACAACGGAGGAGGTGGCCGCGCAGGCAACTTCGGAAAATTCCAGATCAAGGGCAATGGCCCGAATCCGTTGGCGGGCGGCCAGTCCGTATGGCACTCGTACGGCTCGTTGAATCTCGTCGATGCCGCCTACGAGGCTATTTATTCGACGGTGCTCGGCCGGATTCTCCCGATGGGTTGCGCCAAGATCTACGGTCTCATTCGCACGTCGGATACCGGGGCTTTTCAGCTGTTTGGCTGGGGCACCGAAGAGACCGAACTGACGCCGGCCCCCGGGGCGATCCTTGTGCGCGAACGCGTATTGAGGCCGGCTCACTTGATGCACGCGGAACACTTCACGCCGCCGAAAACGAGTTCGCTGAAACGCGAACCCATGCGGATCCGCTCGGTGTATCGTCAACTCAAGACCAAGTTTGACAGCGACAACCACTTTATTCAGTTCGCCGGGCGGTTCATTCTTGCGTCGGCAAAACAGTTTACCTTCGCCCGAGCGGCACGTATCGCGCATGGCGGCCTGACGCCTTCCAACGTCAGTCTGGACGGCCGTTGGCTCGACTTGACCGAGGCTCGCTTCCTCAGCGGCGGCAAGAACTTCCGGGGGCAAACAACGTTCTTTGACGAACCCCACGTTGTCATGGAGTCTGTCAGGCAGTTGCTTTACATTTACGGGAAATGCAACGGCGCTCAGTTCAATATCGAACCTCTTCTGCGCTACTTTGACCGCGTATTCGCAAACTGCTTTGCATATTATTCCCTGTCGGTGCTGGGTCTTCCCGAGACACATCTCGAAAATATTGCCGAGAGTGACGACGGTAGAGTGATCGCAGCAGCTTACGATGCCGTGGTTCGGAAGAGTAAAGCGCCGCTCGCGGATCTACCCGCACAACATGATCCGGACGATCCAGTCATCGCCTTCATGAGGTTGTCCTACCTCGGTTTGGCGAACAGCGAGAACGTGTTGCAAAGGTTCAGCGAACTGCTGCGAACCACGCCCGACAAAGCACACGATGTTCTTGTCGCCTTTAAAGACGTGCTACGCTCGGCCGCGTTGCAACGACTCGAGTCGCCAGGTCCCGACAGGGTTCGAAATTGTTACATTGCCTGCGCCATCAAAGCGCTGCGCTGGGCATATCTTTCGGCCTACTTTTATCGCGGCCGGATCGCGTCGCAGCTCCACACAATGGCGCACGAAAAACGTCTGGACGAACTTGGGCACTACATCCAGGATTGCGTCGACCAGTCCAAATGGATTTTCGACACCGCCTGTACCGGGCAAATCGTCATCGCGCAAACCGGAAAGATTCGAGTCGCTTACGACGAGACGCTGCATCGCTACACAGTGGCGGGAGATTGCGACTGTACTTTCGAGCGCTACGAGGATTGCCTCAGCTTTGTCACCGCAAATTATCCGGACCTGCAGGTGAGCGGGACATTCGACCTGGACTTCTACCTGCAAGCGCTTGGCGAAGTCCTTACGAGCCTCGAAAACATGTCTTGCACTCAAGTGTAAGAACGAATCGGTTTTCATCCTCCGGCGACATGAAGCCAGAACGGCCGAAGGTAACACCAGCGCACCGGCGCTACCTTCGGTTCACACAAGTAGACAACTGACATGAATCTGTCTCATCCAACTCCACCCGAGTTCTCCGCTGCAATTGAAATGTTGGGCAGTCTGAACATCCCCATCGATCCGCTATTGCTCGGCCGTATCCGTCATGCCGCTTACGCCGGCACACTGACGATTCTTCGCAATGCAAAAAAAGACCCGATCGGCTTCGTGTGCTGGGCTGGCGGCAACAAGGACAGTGTGAGAATGGCCGATCGTTTCGGCCTCTTCCCCAGCCATTCCTGGGAGTTCAAGGAAGGGAAGATCGCGCTGCTCATGATGGTGTTTTTCGCGTATCCGTCCAACCAGGAAGCCAGGAAGGCGTTCAAGGATTTTCTGCGCACCCATCGAGCGGTTTACTACGTAAAACGCGAGCGAAAACGGCTGATGCTCAGGACCTCCAGGGGCTTTAAACGGGCTAACGTTACTTAAAGCGGTGTCGGGCAATTGAAATGCGCGCGATCAAGAGGATGCTCAGCCGCTCCCAAGGTCATTCTGTATTCACCGACATGAATACCATATTCCGGCATCTCGCACGATAGCCGGAAAGCCTCCACACCCAAGTGCGCATCCAGTACCGCTCCTGCTGCCACGAGTTCGTACGGTCTTTATGCCTGGGCAAGCGGCTTTGGTTTAGTCAGGACATCGAGTTCGCGTACGGCCTGACGGGCTACGATTCCGCTTCACACGTCATCGCCGAGAGGTCAGCCGACCAGGCCAATCGACAGGCAGCCAGATATTCGCACATGCAGAATGAAACGCCATACGGAAGATATATGCCGGGTAGGCGCGATTGAACAGAGCAACTCGATCAAGGCTCATCTTGATTCGTGATAATTCACACAAAAAACCGGACAACCTTTCTCACGAATTCGCTGACTCGATATATATTTTCGATATTGGTCCACGCAGACTCCCGTAAAACATCCATTTAAAAATTAATCAAAATCGCTCTTGACACAAGACAATCCCTGCCAAATAATATTATTATCGCCATACAAAATGAAATCAGTTGGCGAAACGTCTGACCGGGCGCCACTGATCCCGGGTCGTATCGAAAACGTCGATTAGATTTCCGAGGTCCCTACGCAGGACGGATGCGCAAACAAGGTGAATTGCTCCAGGCGAATGCGATCGATTTGGCAAACCCATCCAACCGGGCCCACCACGGTTGCTTGTGGACACGTCTCGCGCGACACAAAGAGAATTTCTGGCCTGCTTCAGCGATTCAGGTCAAAAATATTCCCGGATTGCGGCAAAGCCGTATAAAGGAAGCCTTCGAGGCGACTGATACTCGCCTTAAAATTTAATTGGAGAAAATAATGAAAGACCTTGAAATCGATCAAATCGAAATGGTATCTGGCGGCACAGTCGTCGACCCGATCATCCCTGGATACCCCTACCCTACGGGGACCCCTCCATATAACCCCTTTCCGTCGCCCTACCCGTCGCCCTATCCATATCCCTTTGGTTGATGCCCTCACCGTAGCATCATAGCGTCGGCTTTTGGCGACAATGCTCCAGGTTTGTGTCTCGCGAGATTTTACTTAATGTCTGAGAAGCCAGGGCCGATATGCACCGCCAGCCTGCACACGTCGTCTCGTTCTCGTGCAGGATGGCGGACAAGGGAATTGTTATCGTCACCGCCTCCCGTGCGGAACCCACCGCCCCCCAAGGTAAACATATTCCCGACGCAAGCAAAGCGGCCGGTTTCGGACCAGTGAAGTCGGGGCAACCCATGTCACAGATCGATCCGCCCGTCTCCACCGCCGGCATCGGCAGCACCAGGCAAAACTGAATCTGGCGTGCACTCCACCTTCACCCAGCTCCGTACCCATGCGGAATCGTGCCCATGAAAATGCCGGCGTACTTGCCGGGCTTTCGCCATAACGACTACGACGTCGCACGAATGATAAGTGCCAGATCGATGCAAATGAAATGATGGATTCGAATAAAGCACATCGAGACGCCAGGTGATTCATGCACAGGCCGGACAATATCCGACACAAGTCAACCGGACCCGATATATTTTGTGATATTCCCTGCCTCGTTTCTTCTCGAAAATCCTTCACCGGAAACCAACTGAAAAACGCGCTTGACAGACCGCAATATCAAACCAAATAATATTATGCTCATAATCCAGGCCGAAGGCGAATCAAGAAGTCTTCCCGGTCAGGACCGGATGCCGGCCGGTGCGATGATGTTGGATTGAATACGCTGATCTTAAACACCGTCAAGCGCAAAACAATAAAATTTTCGACCTGGCGCAGTTAATCAGGCGGAAGTAATCCCGGATTACGGTGAAACCGTATGACGGAAGCCCCTCAGACGACGAAACGCTCGTCTTGACTTTATTTAATGGAGAACTAATGAAAGAACTTGAGCTCGACCAGATCGAACAAGTGGCTGGCGGTACGCAGTGGCCTATCCCCCAGCCGAGCCCCTACCCGTGGCCCTCGCCCTACCCGCTGCCGTCGCCCTACCCGCTGCCCTCGCCCTACCCGATTCCGATCGACCCGATCCTCTGGGCTTGATGCTTTTTGCGCATCACGATAGCCTCGGCTCGTGCCGACTCCTGGACAACTCGTCCGTGTAACGTTATTTATTGGAAAAAAAATGAACGAACTCGCAATTGATCAAATCGAGCTGGTATCTGGCGGAGACGCCGTTCTGCCCACCTACCCGATGCCTCCGATCTACCCGATCGGTCCAACGTTTCCCTCGCCGATCCCCCCATGCACGCCACAGCCCCCATACCCATTCCCATTCTGGGGTTGATCACCGCCCCTGACGAACAACCCTTCGCTTGGCACGGGACAACGTATCAATCCTTCAGGTGATTGAATGACCACCTGAATCCAGGGCGCGCCGGCTTCGGCGTGCCCACCGCCTGCAAGCATGCTTTTATTCGCCTGCAGGGCGGTGACTGCGATAGCGTCCGGGAAGCCCGCACCAACAAGCGTTTTTTCCATGCAGGCGGCGGTCAACGAAGGTTTTGGATTCGTGGTACGCCAACAACTCCAGCCCAGTGTTCGTCCGCCCTGGTAGCCGCCCGCACTCTGGCGTGGTGCCTGCACACAAAAGAATGATGGCTGCGCACGTCGTGACAATGTGCGTATTTATCTGCTTATTTGCCTGCTATCCTCGGCGGATCGTGTTTCTTTCTACTTGGAAATTCAATGTCACGTCTCTTCCCCACCGCACTGCTCACGGCCGCTATCCTGACAACCATTCAGCCGGCAAGCGCCATCGACCTGAACGCACCCATCCCGGTCGGCCCTCAGGTCAAGGTCGGCAAGCTGCCGAACGGCTTGACGTACTACATCCAGCGCAACGGTAAGCCGGAACGCAAGCTCGAACTGCGTCTCATCGTGAAAGCGGGTTCGGTGCTCGAAGAAGACGACCAGCAGGGTCTCGCGCACATGCTCGAACACCTGGCGTTCAACGGCTCGACCCACTTCAAGCAGCAGGATCTGGTCTCGTACCTGCAATCGATCGGCCTGAAAGTTGGCGCCGACCTCAACGCCTATACAGGCCTGGACGAGACGGTTTATATGCTGCCCGTCCCCACCGACCGCAAGGAAAACGTCGACACCGCGTTCACGATGCTCGAGGACTGGGCCCATGGCATATTGTTGAGTCCCGAAGCCGTCGACAAGGAGCGCGCCATCATCCTCGAGGAAGCGCGCAGTCACAAGGGCGTCGTGCAGCGCGTGCAACAGGCGCTGTTGCCAAAGGCATACAACGATTCGCGCTACGCGTCGCGCGTCCCGATCGGCAAGGAAGACGTGATCCGCACGGCGAGCCCGGACACCGTACGCCGTTTCTACCGCGACTGGTACCGCCCGGATCTGATGGCTGTGATCGTCGTCGGCGACATCGATCCGATCGACGCCGAGCGCCAGATCAAAACGCACTTCTCGGCCCTGCAGAATCCGGCCGGCGAGCGCCCGCGCAATTATCCGGACATCCCGGCACGCAAGGGCACCGACGCCTTTGTGTTCGCCGACGCCGAAATGCCCGTTAACAGGGTCGGCCTGAACTTTTCGCCGCGCCTCGAGCCGAATCTCGGCACCTATGGGAGCTACCGCGACAAGACGATCGAGAACCTGTACACGCTCATGTTGAATCTGCGCCTGGCGGAACTGGCGCAGCAGCCCAATCCGCCGTTCATGTTCGGGAACGGCGGCAACGATCCGCTCACCGCGCGCTACAAGGCATTCGCGCTGGGCGCGGTGCTCGGCGCGGGAGGTCCGGCACCGGCGCTCGCGGCGCTGCAACAGGAACTGCAGCGCGTGCGCCAGTATGGCTTCACGATGCCCGAACTGGAGCGCGCACGGAAGGACATCCTGACCGGGTTGGAACACGGTTACAACGAACGCAATACGATCGACTCGGCCGCTTATGCAGCCGAATACCAGCGCAACTTCCTGACGAACGAAACCATCCAGGGCATCGAAGCGGAATACCGCCTGGCGCAGGAACTGCTGCCGTCGATCGGTCTGGAAGACGTCAACGCCGCGGCCCGCAAGGCCTTCGCGGTGGACGCAGGCAAGCTGGTGACATTCATCGGCGGCACAAAGGCGGGGCCGGCGCCGACCGAGCAGCAGCTGGTGGCCGAGGTGACGAAAGGTGAGCACGCGGAAGTCGCGAAACGCGAAGAAAAGGCACTGCCGACGCAACTGATGGAGCGTCCGGCCAAGCCCGGCACCATCGTCGCCGAAAGCCGGGACAAGAAGCTGGGACTGACCCGGCTGACGCTGTCGAACGGCGTCAAGGTGATCCTGAAACCGAGCGACTTCCGCAAGGACCAGGTGCTGCTCGGCGCCAAGCGCTACGGCGGCCAGACGCAATTCGACGCGCAGGACATGCCGAATGCCCGCCTGGCGAGCCCGCTGGCCACCGCGATGGGCGTGCGCGACTACAACCAGCTCGACATGCAGAAGATCCTTACCGGGCGCAACGCCGCCGCCGACGTCAACCTCGGCACCTACACGGACGAGATCAGCGGCCAGTCTGGCAGCAGCCGGGAAGACCTGGAGGCGATGTTCCAGATGCTGTGGCTGCGCTTCGACGGCGTGCGCCGCGACGAAAACGTGTACAACGCGATCAGGAGCAGCGTGACGGAACTGGTGCGTAACCGTACTGTGTCGCCCGAGGCGCGTTTTGGCGACGCAATTATCGACGCGATCTATGGTGGCCATCCATACGAGCCGCGCCCGCTCGTTCCGGCCGATGTCGCCAAGATTGATCTCGACCGCAGCATTGCGCTGTACCGCAAGCGTTTCGCCAGTGCCAAAGGCCTGACGTTCGTCCTGGTCGGGGACTTCGACGTGGCGGCGATCAAGCCGCTGGTCGCGGCCTACCTCGGCACGCTGCCTACGCCGGACCTGCCGCTGCACTACCGCGACGTGGGACTGCGGGAATCCAGGGGTGTTATCAAGAAGGAAGTGCTGGCGGGAACGGAACCGAAGAGCGTCCTGTCGCTGACGTTCTCCGGCCCCGCCAAGTGGTCGCCGGCGGAGTCGCTGCGCATGAATGCGTTGACCGAGGTGATGAACCTGCGGGTGTTTTCCGTGCTGCGCGAGAAAGATGGGCTGGTGTACGGTGGACAGGCAGGCGGTACCGTCGAGCGTATCCCTTACGAGCACTACCAGATCGGCATGCAGATGCCGACCGGTCCGGACAAGGTGGAGAAGCTGGTCGCGGCAGTGTTCGGCGAAATCGACGATCTCAAGGCGCACGGCCCGACCCAGGCCGAACTCGACAAGGTCAAGGCCAACTGGCGCCAGGGTTACCGCCAGTGGCAGCGTGAAAATAATTACTGGCTCGATCACTTGCAGTCATCGTTGCTGGACGGCACCGATCCGGCTCGCCTGCTGACGATCACGGATGAGATCGAGAAGCTCTCGGTAGCCGATGTGCAGCACGCCGCGCAACGCTACCTGGATTCGAAGAACTACGTTGAAGTGGTGCTGAATCCGGTCGGCCCGGCTGACGCGAAAAGCGCTTCTACCCACTGACCTGAAAGCAGCCGGCTTCTTTTGAAGGGAGCCGGCTTCTCGCCGTCAAAAAACCGGCATGGCGTTCATGAAACCACGGATGAAATAGTTCGGCCAGTGATAACGCTGAATTACCAAAATTCGTAACAGCCAGGCGAACGTGACCCTGGATTATGGTGGCCGAGCAAAAGCAGGAATTTGTACAACTTGCGGGCGGCGCAAACAAGCCTAGCAGAGTCTTTTCGATACGCTTGTCGTCTCGCCGCTCGCGCAGCACGCCCGCGCCTGCAAAGATTCTTGCATGCCTTTCGAGTTGATGACGACAATACATTAATTTGAGCCGTGGGCATCCTGTTCGCGTCGTGCAATGAAGCGGAAATCGCGATCCCAGTTGGGCGCCGCGTAGTCGAGGTTACGATCACGCGCTTTTGATACCTGATAAAATTGGGGAGGATCGGTGGCGGCCACATTCGGTCACAATGGGCCAGACGAATGGATAGGACGTCATGGAATCGCTGGTCACTGTAGGCTGACTAGCAAACGAGCATCGATGGAATTTTAACGCGGCATAAATCCCCGGATCAGCTCACGGCCCGGCACAAACGAGCATCAGCGCAATTGTTTCAGCTTCCAGATTTCATACCCTTTCAGCATTGCTTCGATTACAGCAGCGATAGCGGGCACCACCCAGAAGAATGAGTCCGACAAATAACGCAATGAAACGGCACATAATATGGCCAATGGAAAATTAGATGCAAATGTCCTATTCGACAGATCACGGTAAGCAGCAAGTTTAGTCCACATCGCAGCACACTTTTCGTTAAAATATCATAAATTCGTGGTTACGCCCTTAAAAGAGGCTGCAGCGCAACCAACATGTCTAGGAGCCAGAGTAGCATACTTACCGCGACTCTGGCTTCACGCTTTACAACCAGAGTAGCATACCTACCGCGACTCTGGCTTCAGACTACTTAAGCGAAGTAGTGAGAAAACATCGCTGCGTGGGCAGCGGCGTCAGCCGCGAGGACGGCAGAGCCAACCGGACCACCGATCAGGAACCCGACCGCGCCACCGACAACGATAGCGGCAGTAACTACAGCGACGTCCTGCGCGGTTGCGCCCGAGACTTCCAGAATTTCTTGATTGGACAATTGATTCATTATATTTCCTTAGCCCCAATAGTATAAAGCAACGCCAACTGCACAACCGCCGATCAGACCCGCAGCACCACCCTCTGGGCCGAAAAGAGCCCCGATACGACCTACTGCGCTTGCCACAGTGACGCAAGATGCCGCCGCACCAGTGAGGTCACCTCCACCTACTTCTTCGATTTCCGAAGTTGTCAAAGAATACATATATACCCTCTTAGTTTTATGGGCTGAAAAACCTCCTGATAAGCGCCCAATCAGATCAGGAATTCAAAGACGAATAAACGACAAGTCGAATTCAAACCAAAACATCGGCCTGACCGACGGAGAATCGAGGCCCCAAATGACCGCCGGTCGCTCCGCGGCCAACGTGAACCATCCCGGAATCATCGAACACACTGCAACGGTTCTCCGTTCCGCTCCGATTCGGAACGAAATATTTACAGGAAATAAGTTGATGGTCAACAAAAAATTAAAGTATCGTATTTGTGCCAATATCACGAGCAAAGGAAATATCTCAAAATGTTTCAAAGAGCACCGCTGCAGACTTTTTTTCTAAAGCCTGAATAGTATTGGATAGATGAGTTTTATTCGGATTGTTAAAGGTCGATCACACGCCCACGATGTGCCGATCAACAACAATTCGACCAACGGAATATTTCATGCATCAGGATGAAAAATGACATTGACGTTCTTCTGGAGACACTGGCAGCGCCTCCGCTGCAGCAGTCGCATCGGCTCCGTTCCAGGAACGACGCCATAGCCCACACAACTCGAGTCAACGCGTGCAACGCGCTATTCGAGCCGAAGACGGCTTCCCACAACGTGCAGCTGTGATGCCATTCAAGAAGAAAATGGAACAGGGTTCCAATGTCAGCTGGCGGCTACCAGAGTTGGAACAACGCACAAACGGACCCGATAGACGCTACAATCCGCGTTTCAGCCGAAATTTCCGCATTACGAACTGATCGATGAAGCGCGTGAATTTCCACATATTCGCGAGCGACATTTATATCGAATTATCAAACCAGTGCCCAATTACAAAGGCACATGCCGCGGAAAATAAAAACATTGACTTAAAAGTTGCCGGTAGATAATCTATGCAACTCAATATGGCCACCACCTTCATAAAAACCGAAGGTGTTCCCCACCGGGATCGGCCAGCAGCACCCAGCATATAGAAAGCAGTGAAGACAGCTCCATGAGTACTAGACAGTTGTATCGTACCGAGGCATTGAACGCCCGTCAGGTCAAATGGCTCGGTGAAATCGTCCTGATCCGGCCGGTTTCGTTTTCGATCCTGTGCGCCCTCGCCGGCGGTCTGGCTGCGGCGGTCCTGATCTTTCTGTTTACCGGCACCTACACCAAACGGACAACCGTTTCGGGGCAACTCGTGCCGGATCTCGGCCTGGTGAAAGTCTACGTGCCGCAGTACGGCATCGTCGTGAAGAAAAACGTCGTCGAAGGCCAGCTCGTCAAGCGCGGCGACGTGCTGTATGTCCTGTCGAGCGAACGGTACAGCGACACCCAGGGCAGCGTGCAGGCAACCATCAGCAAGCAGGTCAATGCCCGCCGGACGTCGTTGCAGGAAGCGCTGGACAAGACGCGCAGGCTGAACGAGGAAGAACGCGCGGCCCTTCAGAATCGCATTGCCGGCCTCGAATCAGAACTGGCGAAGATCGACAGCCAGGTCGAAGGCCAGGCCGGGCGCGTCAAACTGGCCGAGGACGCCGTGGTGCGCATGCGCGACCTGGCGGCCCAGCACTTCATCTCGAAAGAGCAACTGCAACAACGCCAGGCTGACCTGCTCGACCAGCGTGCGCGCATGCAGTCGCTGGAGCGCGACCGCATCAGCGTCGGCCGCGACCTGACGAGCCAGAAGAACGACCTGGCGGCCATGCCGCTGCGCCATCAAAACGTGCTGGCGCAGATCGAGCGCGACATCACGAGCCTCGGGCAGGAATTGACCGAAAGCGAAGCCAAGCGCCGTCTGGAGATCACGGCGCCGGAAAGCGGTATTGCGACGGCGGTCACGGCCGAAGTCGGGCAGATGGCAGATGGCGGAAAGCCTCTTTTGAGCATCGTCCCGGCCGGCGCGAAAATGCAGGCGTATCTGTACGCCCCAAGCCGTGCCATCGGTTTCGTCAAGCCCGGCGACAAGGTGCAGATGCGCTACCAGGCTTATCCCTATCAAAAATTCGGACAGGCTCAGGGCACGGTCACATACGTCGCCAAAGTCGCGTTGTCCGGCAATGAATTGACAGGCCTGGCACAACAGGCGAACGGCGGCGAGCCGCTGTACCGGATTACTGTCGACCTCGCTGCGCAAACCGTCAAGGCGTACGGGCGCCAACAGACGCTGCAGGCCGGCATGTTGCTCGACGCTGACATCCTGCAGGAAAAGCGCCGGCTTTACGAATGGGTGCTCGAACCCTTGTACACCCTCAGCGGCAAACTCTGACATCCAATATGCGTTTCCTCAGCGATATCCAATTTGGCTTCGGCCCCAGACTGCCCACGATCCTGCAAACCGAGGCGACCGAATGCGGGCTCGCCTGCCTCGGCATGGTCGCCGGCTATCACGGCCACCGCGTCGACCTTGCGACCCTGCGCCAGCAGTTCGCGATTTCGCTCAAGGGCGCCACGCTGGCGCATTTGATCAAGATCGCCGGACGCCTGCACATGGAATCGCGTCCGCTCAAGCTGGATTGCGAAGATCTGGACAAACTGAAGCTGCCCTGCATCCTGCACTGGAACTTCAACCACTTCGTGGTGTTGAAGAAGGTCGGTACCAGGAGCGTGACGATCCACGATCCCGCCGCCGGTGTGCGCGAGATATCGATGGAAGCGCTGTCCGAATCGTTCACCGGCGTTGCGCTCGAATTATGGCCGAGTTCGGAATTCAAACCGTTGGAACAACGCCAGCCGATCAAATTACGCGGCCTGATGGGACGTGTCACGGGACTGTCGCGCTCGTTTATCCAGATTCTGATCCTCGCCCTGGCGCTCGAAGTATTCGCACTGGTGAGTCCATTCTTCATGCAGTGGGTCATCGACAACGTCATCGTGTCGGGCGATCGCGACCTCTTGACGACGCTGGTCCTCGGTTTCGGTCTGTTGATGCTGATGCAGCAGGGCGTCGGCACCATCCGCGCGTGGGTCATCATGTACATGGCAACCACGCTGAACGTCCAGTGGCGCGCCAATGTGTTCACGCATTTGATCCGCCTGCCGGTCGAATATTTCGAGAAGCGCCACCTGGGCGACATCGTCTCCCGTTTCGGCACGGTCGACCAGATCCAGCGCACGCTGACCACGTCGTTCCTGGCGGCGATTCTCGACGGCCTGATGTCGCTGGTCACGCTGGTGATGATGTTCATCTACAGCCCGACGCTGGGCTGCATCGCCGCCGGCACCATGGCGCTGTATGGCCTGGCACGCGTGGCATGGTATCGGCCCCTGCGCGACGCGACCGAGGAACAGATCGTCCACGCGGCCAAGCAGCAGAGCCATTTCCTGGAAACGGTACGCGGCGTCAAGGCGATCAAGCTGTTCCAGCGCCAGGACGAGCGGCGCGCCAACTGGCTGACACTGCTGGTGGACCAGGTCAACGCCGATCTCCGCTCGCAGAAGCTGCAATTGCTTTACCAGACGCTGAACGGCCTGCTGTTCGGCATCGAGAACCTGTTGATCATCTGGCTGGGCGCCAAAATGGTGCTCGATGGCGATTTCAGCGTTGGCGTCCTGATGGCCTTCAATTCCTACAAGGGCCAGTTCGATGGCCGCGTCGGATCGCTGATCGACAAGTATTTCGAAGTCAAGATGCTGCAGCTGCAGGGCGAGCGCCTGGCCGATATCGTGCACACGAAGCCCGAATCCCTGGAAGGCGCGCATGCGCTCCTCGACCAGCCCGACCTCGAACCGACCATCGAGGTGAGCAACCTGCGCTTCCGCTACGGCGAACAGGAGCCGTATGTACTGGATGGCGTCAATTTCCGCATCACGTCCGGCGAATCGGTGGCGATCGTCGGCGCGTCCGGCTGCGGCAAGAGTACGCTGATGAACGTTTTGCTGGGCATACTGACGGCTACTGAAGGCGAGGTGAAGGTCGGAGGCGTCAAGCTCCAGCAGATCGGCATCGACACGCTGCGCCAAATGGTAGGCACCGTCCTGCAGGACGATGTCCTGTTCGCCGGATCGATCGCGGACAACATCAGTTTCTTCGACCCGCAGGCGGACCAGGCCTGGGTCGAGGAATGCGCACGGCTGGCGGCGATCGAGCATGAGATCAACGCGATGCCCATGCGCTTCAACACCCTGGTCGGCGACATGGGAACCGTGCTGTCGGGCGGCCAGAAGCAGAGGATCCTGCTGGCGCGCGCCCTGTACAAGCGGCCCGGCATCCTGTTCCTCGACGAAGCGACGAGCCACCTGGACATCGCCAAGGAGCATGAGGTGAATGCCGCCGTCCGCGCCCTGAACGTCACCCGCATCATCATCGCCCACCGCCCGGAAACGATCGCGTCGGCCAACCGCGTGATCGTGCTCGATGCCGGCCGCGTCGTCCAGGACGAGTCCACGCAAGCCCTGTACGAGCGCGTCCAACAGCAAGCTGCATGAGCGCGACGCATCGGATGCGCGCGCCAGCGGCCGGGCGCGGTCGATACGCGCTCGATCCGGCCAGATGCTGACCACGCCATTCTTCAACGCCACCGCCGGCACGTGGCCGCAGAAACAGGCACGGCATGATGCGGCAAGAATTTACCGGCCCGCTTCAGAGAATTGGGCCAGTAATATTTCCCGATTATGGTAGCGCCGTATGAAGGAAGTGAACCGGTGGCCAAACAGCCACCTTAACGATAGTTACTGGAGAAAAATAATGAAAGCACTCGCAATCGAAGAAATCGCACAAGTGTCTGGCGGAGACGGCACTATCGCTCCGCCGAGCCCCCCGTATCCCCCTTACGATCCCGGCCAGCCCCGGCCGATCGCGCTTCCGAGCAATCCCACGCCCCCTCCGCCGTACATCCTGGTCTATGCCTGATCTGCCCCCTGGGGCCGACAACCTCCGC
>Ga0207705_10000348_pt1 | contig 41776 bp, 46 predicted proteins | sample KBSC13metaG_FD_184314 | JGI IMG/M metagenome (GOLD analysis project Ga0207705, IMG submission 184314) | Corn rhizosphere microbial communities from Kellogg Biological Station, Michigan, USA - KBS C1-3 metaG (SPAdes) (version 2) | ecosystem: Host-associated > Plants > Roots > Rhizosphere > Soil ... | reverse complement strand
CGACGCTTGTCACGGTGTAGCCCATGTTGACGGAGTAGGTGTCCATCATCCAGGCCATCGTCTGCTCATCGGTGCCGACGTCGGGCGCCGGAATGTCGCGCTCCGGGCCGATGATCGGCAGGATCTCGCTGGCGTAGCGCCGCGTCACCCGTTCCAACTCGGTGCGGCTGTAGAGCCGCGGGTCGATCGTCACACCACCCTTCGCGCCGCCGTACGGGATCCCGATGAGTGCGCACTTCCAGGTCATCCACATCGCCAGTGCGCGCACTTCGTCGATGTCGGTAGACGGGTGGTAGCGAACGCCGCCCTTGGCCGGTCCGCGGGACAGGTTGTGCTGCACGCGGTAGCCGCGCAGCACTTCGACATGACCATCGTCGCGGCGCAACGGGATCGACACCGTCATCTCCCGCCGCGGAGTGGCGAGCAACTGGTGCGTGCCGTCGTCGAGGCCCAGATGCTTGACCGCCTCGGCGAGCTGGATCTGCGCCGACTCCCATGCGGATTGCCGAGCCGTCACAGACGGCATCCTGTCACGCCGCGGACTTGTCCGGGCGCAACGGCAGCGCCGCCATCGTGGCGTCCGCGACCGGCCTTCGCACCCGCGCCGCAACGGCAACGGCCGTCGCGGCAAGCACGGCGGCAACGATGCCGTCGAGCCAGAAGTGGTTGCCTGTCACGACCACGACGTACGCCGTGAGCACCGCGTGCGCCGAGGCCAGCCCACGCGCGATCGGTCCGCCGGCTCGCCAGGCTGCCATCGCGAACAGCAATGCCCAGCCGACGTGGATCGACGGCATCGCCGACAGATGGTCGCTGATGCCGGGGCTGTCGGCGTAGACAGATTGTCCGAGCGCTGACGCTGCATCGACCACACCGGTCTGGTGAAGCAGTCGTGGTGGCGCGGTCGAGATGAGGTGCAGCAGCAAACAGGATCCGGTGAACAGGACAAGCGCGCGTCGTGTCTGCAGGTAGTGGGTCCGGTGCCGCAGCCACAGCCACGCCAGGACGACGTCGACCGAGAACCAGTGCGCATAGGCGTAGTAGTAGTTGGCAGCGGACAGCAGCGCGTGGTGGGCGAGCAATGGTCGCTGCAAGCTCGCCTCGTCGGCGATGTGCAGCGACTTCTCCAGCCGCCAGATCTCGGCACCGCGCGCGTAGCCGCCGGCAGGGTGGTGACCGACGAGGTGGCCGACAAACATCCACAACCCGAACAGACCGAGCACGATGCCGCATTCGCGGATCGCCTGACCGACCTCACCCCGGCGCAGCTGCGTCGAGACCAGCGCTCCGAGGCCGATGAGGACAGCAGCGACGATCCCGGCGGTCAGCCAGGTGACATGCAGTTGTGGCATGGCGACCGGTCAGCGGCCGCCGACCCACGGCTGAGTCATCTCCCACCCACCCACGACCAGGCGTACGCCGTGTCCTCGCACGTCAGCGCGGCCTCGCCGAGCATGAGCGGGCGGAACGTGTCGATCATCACGGCGTACTCGTCGGTGCGCTCCTTGCCGATCGATGCTTCCACCGCGCCCGGCTGCGGCCCGTGGATGTGGCCCGACGGATGCAACGAGATCGAGCCGATCTCGATACCGGCGCCCTTGCGGGACATGAACTCGCCCTGCGTGTAGAAGAGCACTTCGTCGCTGTCGACGTTCGCGTGGTTGTACGGCGCCGGGATCGCCTGCGGGTGGTAGTCGAACAAGCGCGGCACGAACGAGCAGACGACGAACCCCGGTCCCTCGAACGTCTGATGCACCGGCGGCGGCTGGTGCAGGCGACCCGTGATCGGCTCGAAGTCGTAGATCGAGAATGCGTAAGGGTAGAGGCAGCCGTCCCACCCGACCACATCGAACGGATGGTGCGCATACGTGTAACGCGTCATCCCGGCGCGGTGCCGGACGAAGACGTCGACGTCCTGCTCGTCGTGCTGCACCGGCTCGCGCGGGCCGCGCAGGTCGCGCTCGCAGTACGGCGCATGCTCCAGGAACTGGCCCTTCACAGACAGGTAACGCCGCGGCGGACCGACGTGCCCGCGCGCTTCGACCAGCAGCGCACGCACCGGCTCATCCCCCGACGGCAGCCAGCGATGCGTTGTCGATGTCGGCAGCACGACGTAGTCGCCCGCGCCGACCTCCAGCACGCCGAACACGGTCTCCACGCGGGCCGCGCCCGCTTCCACATAGACCAGCTCGTCACCACTGGCGTTGCGATACAACGGCGAAGGGGCGTCGGCGACGACGTAGGAGAGCCGCACGTCGTCATTGGCCAGCAGCAGCTGGCGGCCGTGGACGAAGTCGGCAGAGGTCACATCCAGTTTGTGGGTCTTGAAGTGCCGCGGCTTCAGTGGATGGTTCGCCACCAGTTTGCTCGGCGGCTCGTCGACCGCGACCACCTCGAGAAGGCCGGTCGGCGCATGTCGGTGGTAGAGCAACGCCGAGTCGGAGGAGAACCCCTCGACCCCCATCAGCTCCTCGGCATACAGCGACCCGTCCGGCTGACGGAACTGCGTGTGCCGTTTGCGCGGAATCTCCCCGACGGCCCGGTAGTACGGCATGCCTTCACGCTGCGCCGCGCCCGACACCTCTGTCAATCAGCGCGGCCGTAGGGCGCGGCAATGGGGCCTTCAGTGCCGCTGCAACAGCGCGTGCCGCCCGATCCTCGCGGTGACGTGGAACAGCGCCCAGACGTGGTCCGTCGCGACTGCCGTGGTGAAGACCGCGGCGACAATCAGCAGCGCCGGCACCGCGAACGCCACCGGACGAGCGGACGGCGGGGGCGCCTGGAGCGCCGCAATCCGGCGAGCGACCGCTGTCGCCGCAGCGGCCAGAGCGTGCACCGGTCTGAACGTCGACCGCGACTCGGCAGCGCGGGCAAGGGCCGCCGCGGCGACCGGCCGCGACGTCGCGCCCGCGGCGTCCTCGTCCGCCCATCGTTCGGCGACAAACGTCACCGTGTCCGGCACGCGCCACAACAACGGGTTCAATGCCGCGGCGACTGTCGCGGCCAACACGTGCGCGTGGTGGCGATGCACGAGATGCGACCGCTCGTGCGCGAGCATGGCCCGTCGCTCGCCCGGCGACAGCAGCCGGAGCAGGCCGGTCGTCGCGACGATGACGCTGCTTCCGGCGACGGTGAAGGCGTCCACCACTCTGTCGTCGGCCACCAGAAGGCCGCCGGCAGCCGGACCGAGGCGACGCAGCTGCGCGCGAGCGGCGCGCGCGGCGAGTCGGTTGCGGACGACGACTCTCGCCGCTCGCAGAACGAACAGCAGGACTGACGCAGCCGCCACGACCGCGACGCCTCGCCCGGCGAGGGTGTCCTTCCGCAACACCGCGGAGGTCCAGTGGAATTGGTCGGCCAGGGAATCGTCCAGGCCGACGAGCGGCAACGACAGCAGCATGAGCACGACGGTCGATGCTGCGGCTGCGACACATGACGCGATGGTCAGCAACCAGATCGCGGCCGCCGGGCGACCGCGCTGCGCAAGGGCCGGCCCCACAAGTCCGAACGCGGTGATGCACGCGCCATCGCAGAGCGGCGCGATGGCGGCGTTGCTCACTTCTTGCGCCCTCGCAACAGCGTCGACAGCGTTCGACGGTCGGCGGCGCTGAGGTGGCCGAGGAACCGCGCCAGGACGGCCCGCGAGTCCGAGCTCGATGTCATGAACGCATGCATCTGCTGAGCCGCGTGCTCGGCCTGCTCGAGGGCCGGCGCGTAGCGATACGCGCGGCCGGAGTCAGCGGGGGTTCGCACCGCGATGCCCTTGTCGAAGAGCCGGCGCAGGATAGTGAGAACCGTGGTGTAAGCGAGGTCACCGCCCAGCTGCTCCCGCACCTCGGCCGCGGTCAACGGTCCGTCCGCGGCCCATAAAGTCGCGAGCACTTCGGCTTCCAGCTCACCGAACCCGCGCCGACTACCCATGCAGTGACGATAGTCGATCCTTGCCGCTTCTGAACCTCTACGCGTTGTAGTTTCCGATCGTGACCGTCGCCGAGACGGTCGACGCCGCCGCGCCCACCTCGCCGCGACGACGACCGAGCAACAAGTTGTTGCTCGGCCTGGTCTGCGCCGTCCACGCGGTGGCGCCTCTCCTGCTGATCGGCCCGCACTTCTGGTACGAGTGGGACGAGACGGTCTACATCAGTCAGGTCAGCCGGCAGGCGCCGGCCGGCCTGTTCACCGCCCCCCGTGCTCGCGGCCTCCCCATGCTGCTGGCGCCGGTGACCGAACTGACGACGTCGACCGTCGCACTGCGGATCTACCTGACCCTGCTGTCATCGGTGCTGATGTACGCCGCGTTCCGTCCATGGCTGCGGTTGCGTCCCGGCTTGGCCGTGCCGCTCGCGGCCGGACTCTTCACGACGTTGTGGACGGCGCTCTACTACGGCTTCGAGGCAATGCCGAACTTCTACGTCGCGGTCGGTGCAGTCGCGGCTGTGGCCTGCTGTCTGCTGGCTGTCCGGACACCGACTGCCCGCCGCTACCTGTGGCTGCTGGCGGGCTGGGTGGCGTTCGTCGGCCTGATGCGTCCGTCCGACGCGGTCTACCTCGCCGTCCCCCTCGTCGTCATCGTGTTGCTGCATCGTGCGGTGCCCGGGCGCGAGCGCCTGGTCGTGGTCTCGGCACTCGTCGGCGGCCTGGCACTCGGATGCAGCGAATGGGTGGTCGAGGCCTACACGAGCTACGGCGGGCTGATGCAGCGGCTGCACTCGGCCAGCGCCGAGAACGACAGCGGCATCCATATGTCACTGCTGCTCGAGGCACGTGCCGCCGGCGGCCCGACGCTGTGCCGGCCGTGCACCCGCGCACTGTCGCCGCCGACTTTTGCCTGGTGGTTCGCGGTCCCGCCGCTCGCAGCGCTCGGCATCTACGCCGCTCACAAGAGGCGCCAGATGTGGCTCGCGTGGACGCCGACCATCGTCGCGCTGGCCTTGCTCCTCCAATACATCGTCACCATCGACTACGCGGCGCAACGGTTCCTCCTGCCCACCTACGCATTGCTGTCCCTGCCGGTGGTGGACGGCTGCATCGCGCTGTACGACGCACTCCGCCGCCGCTGGACGCCGCGTGCGGCTGCTGCCTCGCTCGCAGTGGTGCTGGTGGCCCACGTCGTCATCCAGCTCGGCGTCCTGGAGCGCGGTGTCGTCGCGAAGGAGACGCGGTCCCGGTTGCAATATCTCTCCGTGGCCGCTGCGCTGCATCGGCTTGGCGTCACCGCCCCGTGTGTCGTCGTCGGTTACTACGCCGCGCCGATCGCCTTCGCCGACGGCTGCACCGACGTGCCCACGATCTCCCACCGGACCGCGGTGCAGGCGATCGCCCGCCGAGGCGCCGAGACCGTCGTGGTGCTGACGACGTCACCCGCGCCGGCACACGACTTCTATGCCGACTGGCGTCACCAGCAACTGCAGGGGCGACACCTGGCGCACGCGTGGTTTGCCCATGTTCACCCGATGGCGCGCTGATCGCGTCGCAACCGCCACCACTGGTGCGGCCAGACCAGGAAGGCCTCCGCTTCAAGCGCGGCGATCGCGATGCGAGGCACGTCCCGCGCATGCGGGTAGCAGACGAACCTCGGCTCCCACACCGGCCGGAACTTCGCGTTGAAGCGATAGAGCGACTCGATCTGGAACCACCGTGAGGCGATCAGCAGCACCTCGCGCCAGAGCCTCAGCACCGGCCCGGCGCCGAGCTTGCCGCCGCGCTCGAGAGCCGATCGGAACACCGAGAAGTTGAGCGAAAGCCGGTTCACCGACAGGTCAGGCGCGGCCCGCAGTGCGGCGACGATCAGCAGCTCGTTCAGGCCCGGATCCGCGGCGCGGTCGCGACGCATCAGATCGAGTGAAAGCCCGTCCGTACCCCACGGCACGAAGTGCAGAACGGCAGCGAGCCGATCGTCCTTGTGCGCGGTCACGGCGACGCAGTCGCCGTCGGCGGGATCACCGAAGCGCCCGAGCGCCATCGAGAAACCGCGTTCCACTTCCGCCCCCCGCCACGCCGCCGCTTGCCGTCGTACCTCGGAGATCTCCTGCGGAGTCATATCGCGGATGCGTCGTACGTCGGTCTTGTAACCGGCTCGTTCGACACGGGTGACCATCTGGCGCACGTTGCGCATTGCCCGGCCCTCCAGCGTGAACTCGGCCACATCGACGATCGCCTCGTCGCCGAGCTCGATCGCTCGCAGTCCGGCTTCTCGCACCCAGACCTCGCCGCCCTGTTCGCCGCACCCCATGACGGCCGGCACCCACGCGTGCGACCGGCAGACGTCGAGAAACGCGCGGATCGCACCGGGCCATGCCTCCGGGTCGCCGACGGGATCGCCGGAAGCGAGCATCACGCCGGAGACCACGCGATAGGAGATCGCGGCCTTGCCGGTGGCGGAAAAGACGACAGCTTTGTCGCGCCGAAGCGAGAAATAGCCGAGCGAGTCACGAGCACCCTGCCGGCGGAGCAGCTCGCGCAGTTGCCCCTCGGTGGCTGCGTCGAGAGTCGCGGCCGGCTCCGGCGCGCGAAGCGCGAGGTAGGCGGTGACCAGCGCGGTCGCGGCGCCGAGAGCCAGCAAGAACACGAAGAAGAGGTCGGACGCGCGTTCGCTGCGGAAGTGGACCGGGCCGCCGACGCCGATCAGGCCCCAGAGCACCTCTTGCACGCGATCCGTGAACGGGGGGTGACCAACCAGTGCGCCGCCGCGGGCATAGAGCAGCGCGATGCCAGTGACGAATGACGCAGCGAGCATCCCGACGAACACCAGCGGTGCCCGCTTGCGGGTGGTCGGATCGCCGGCCGCGTAGAACTCATGCCGTTGCGTGATGAGCACAGCGAGCACGATGAGCGCGACGCTTGCCTCTTCGGCGTCAAGGCCTTTGGCAAGGTGCAGCGCCACGGACAACGCCATCAGCACGACGGCCGCCCGCCATGCACGCCGCTTCCGGCGACGCAGCCCGTGCGCGAGCATCACCAGCAAAATGCCGATGACTGCCGTGCTCGCACTGGCCGCATGCGAGATCTCGATCGGCACAAACTGTCGCAGCGCGTGCAGCCGGTAGCGCTGTTCTGGCGTGACGGCACTGATGACGTCGACCAGACCGAGCAGCAACGTGGCGGTCGCGAGCAGCGAAGGCATCATCCGCATCAGCCGCCGATGCGGATGACGCGCAGCCTCCTCGGTCACGTCGTCCATGATGCCGTTTCACGAACCGTTCAGGTTGGGCTATTACTACATCTTGTCGTGGCTGGAAGGCGCGGTGGCAGCTCTTCTCGCCGCCACGCCCGCACGGCAACCGTCGCGGCCACCGCGGCTGCGACGATAGCGGCAGCGTCGGTGGCGGGGGTGATCCGCGAGTCGCACCGGCGCCCCGCGCCCAAGCGGCTAACCGCAGAGAAACGCCCATCGGCCGCGCAGCCGGTGCGACCCGGCAACGGCCGGGTCACCGTCGCATCGCTGTCCGCTCCGGACGCCCCCGGCGGCCGCAAGGTCTGGATCTACCGCCCGGGGGTGCCTGACTCAGCCTCGCTGCCGGTCGTCTACTTCCTGCACGGACTGCCGGGGTCCTACCGGGACCTCGCCACGCTGGATGTGCAGCACACGCTCGACCGGTTGATCACGGCCCGACGGCTCCAACCGTTCGTCCTGGCCGTGCCGGATGGCAACTCGACCCACGCGACAGATCCGGAGTGGGCTGACTCGCGCAGCCACGACCTCGGCCTCGAGGACTTTGTCATCGGCCCCTTGCGGCGACTGGTCGAAGGCAACCATCCGCGTGACCGTCAGCACCGATTCATCATGGGCTTCTCCATGGGCGGCTACGGCGCCATGAACATCGCACTGCAACATCCGCAGATCTTCGGCGCGGTGGTGTCGATCGCGGGCTACTTCGACACCGACGACGAGTCGAACATCTGGAACGACGACCCGACGCAGCTCACCGCCAACCGGCCGGACCATCACGTGGCCAACGCCCGCGGCATGCGGGTGATGCTCGCCGACGCTCGCGGCGACGACCTCTCGGTCACCAAGGGTGAAACGCAGCGCTTCGCCTCATTGCTGCGGGACGTGAACGTCACGCCGTACGTCGATATCCAACCCGGCACGCACTCCGCGGCGTATCTGCAGAGCGAACTGCCGCGGGCGTTCTCCTTCCTCGTGCAGGGCAGTCCCTGATGGCGATGCGGCCGGTGCCGTCACCGACCACGGTGCACACGGTGACGCCGCTGCCGCGGCACTTGTTGCGTCAGGTCGGTCATGACGGCTACCTCGAGAGTTGGGGACTCGGCGTCGCGCTGCTCGTCGTCGCCGGCATCGTGCTCGCCACTTTCGTGGCGCTCGCGGTGCTCCGGCGCCACAGAGGGCGACCACTGGTGCCCCGCGTTCCACGTTGGCTGGTGCTGTCAGGCGAGGCGACGACCGTGCTTGCCCTGGCGTTGGTCGGCGTGCTCGTGATGGTGAACAACTACGTCGGCTACGTGCCGACGCTGCATGCGCTCTTCAGCACGCCCGGCACCGCCACAGTGCACGTCGACGGCACGCGCCAGCGAGATGGATCTCATGTGATCCGGATCCACATCCACGACGCCGCCGACGGCGTGAAGACCGGCACTGCCTACGTCTATGTGCCTCCCGGCTACTACGCACCCGCCAACGCGCATCGGCGTTACCCGACCATCTACCTGCTCCACGGCTATCCCGGCAGGCCGCAGGACTGGTTCACCGCCGGCGACGTGCAGTTGACGATGGATCTGCTGATCCGCGAGGGCTATGTCGGTCCGATGATCGTCGTGTCGCCATCGGCGAGCACCGGCTATCTCGATGACGACGAGTGCCTCAACGCGCCGGGCCACTTCGCGCTCGAGGACTACCTGGCCGTCAAGGTCGTCGCGCGGATCGACCATCAGTTCCGCACCGATCGTGACCGCGCGCATCGCGCGATCGGCGGCATGTCGTCCGGCGGCTTCTGCGCGCTCAACATCGGCTTGCATCACTTACACCGGTTCTCAGTCATCCTCGCGTCCGAACCCTACGGCGATCCGGGGCTCAACCCGCTGCATCGGGCGCTCGACGGCAACTGGGCGTTGTGGCGGGCCAACAGCCCGTCGTTCTACATCCCGTTGTGGCACTTCGAGCCGCGCGTCGCGACGTTCCTCGACTCGGGTGGCTTCGACATGCACACGACGACGAACGCACTGCGGCTCGCGCGTCAGTTCGCTGCACGCGGGCAGGAAGCGAGCTACCGCCCGGCGCCGCGGGTCCATCACAACTGGCGCGAGGCGAGGATGGCCTTGCCCTACTCGCTCATCTTCGCGTGGCAGCACTTCGGGCACATGCCCGACGGCGGCTCGGACGCGGCCGATGCGGCGCAGTTCCAGGCCGTGCTCGCCTACGCCCGAACGCTCCCACCGCCGAGCATCGCCACCGCCACCGCGGCGTCGTCACCGACCGCAACGTCGCCCGTGTCGCCGCCGTCCGGCCCGTCGCCGAGCGCGTCTTCGGATCGGCCCCCCGCCACGCCGACACGATCCCGCTCGCCTATGACCAGCCCGACGGAGTCGCGGCCGACCTGACTCCGTCGCTACCGTCGCACCTGGCATGACACGAACTCGGCTGTGGGCGGGCAGCGCCGCAACTGTTGCGGGCGCCGCGGCGCTACAGGTCGCGCCCGCCGGGACGTGGCTGCCCACGCTGCGTCGGCTCGTCCCTCGCCTAGCCAGCCCGATGCCGGCCGGCGCGGTCGCCCTCACTTTCGACGACGGACCCCACCCCGACGGCACCCCTGCACTGCTCGACGCGCTCGAGGTGCTCGGCTGGCCGGCGACCTTCTTCATGCTTGGTGCGGCGGTGCGGCGCTGGCCGGACGTCGCACGGGAGGTCGTCGCGCGCGGGCACGCGGTCGGCTTGCACGGCGATGAACACCGCTACCTGCTGCTGCGCTCACCACGAGCCACCGCCGCCGACCTGCGCCGCGCCGCCGATGCGTTGACGGAGACGACCGGTGTCGCAGCGGCCTGGTGGCGACCGCCGTACGGCGTCCTGTCGGCGGCAGGTCTCGTGGCCGCGCACCGGCAGGGACTCCAGCCGGTGCTGTGGACCGCATGGGGCCGCGACTGGGTGCCCGGCGCGTCAGCCGAAAGCGTCGCGTGGACGGTCTTCGAAAGCCGGCTGTCCGGCGGCACGATCCTGCTGCACGACTCCGATGCCTACGGCGCGGACGGCTCGTGGCGGGCGACGCTCGCAGCGCTGCCACTGATCGCCGAAGAGTTGGAACGGCGGCGCCTCGCCGTACGCGCCTTCCCGACAATTGCCGAGCCCTGACAGAGCCCCGTGTCCGGATTGAACGGACGACCGCTCGCTTACAAGGCGAGTGCTCTACCACTGAGCTAACGGGGCAACGGCCCGATGGTATTCGCCACCCACCCACGTCAGCCGGCGTCGGCGACTTCGCGGGCCTTGAGGTGGAGGTCGAGCTTGCGCTTGATGCGCTGCAGGGCGTTGTCGATCGACTTGACGTGGCGCTGCAGGACCTCGGCGATCTCCTGGTAGCTCTTGCCGTCGACGTAGAGCCGGAGCACCTCGGCCTCGAGGTCGGAGAGCACCTCGTCGAAGTGCTGCTGCAGGGCGCGGATGCGCTCGGCCGAGATGACGAGGTCGGCAGGGTCGGACACGGTCACCATCGGCAGCATGTCGCCGAGACAGCGCTCGCCCTCGTCATCGGTGAGGACGGGGCGGGAGAACGACACGTAGTTGTTGAGCGGGCCGTGCTTCTGCCGGGTCGCGGTCTTGATTGCGGTGATGATCTGCCGGGTGATGCACAACTCCGCGAACGCACGGAACGACGTCTGCAACTCCGGATTGTAGTCGCGCACCGACTTGTAGAGGCCGATCATGCCCTCTTGCACGATGTCTTCGCGATCGGCGCCGACCAGGAAGTAGGACCGAGCCTTGGAGCGGGCGAAGCCGCGGTACTTGTCGAGCAGCGCGGCGAGGGCTCGGTCGTCGCCCGCCCGGGCAGCCTGGACCAACTCGTCGTCGCTGTCGAGGGCGCGCGGAGCAGGGGAGCTAGCCGCCTGAGCAGCACGGAACCGGGCGGAACGCACGGGTCTGGAGCCTCCGGAGGGAGCGGGGGGGTCGTCGCTGCGCACGATCTGCTCCGAAATGTAACGGACGTCCATGATGTGTGAACATCGGGCTTCGTCACAACAACGAACGAGCGACCTTGGAGTGACGCGTGATCATCGAGACCCAGACCCGGCCGAAACACCCTTTATTTAGGACATAAGGGACAACAGCGACGCTCGCCCGTTCGGTGGAGGTCCGTTTCGCGAGTTGTGTTCCGTCACGAACTCGGGCCGCGGCTAACGGCGGCGCCGGGCGATTTCGGCAAGCGCGATCCCGGCGGCCACTGACGCGTTCAGCGACTCGACCGGTCCCGCGAGCGGAATCCGCACGGTCACATCACAGGTTTCGGTGACCAGCCGCGAGAGACCGCGCCCCTCAGCCCCCACGACCAGCACCAGCGGGCCGGTGGCCAGCTCGAGCGCGTCCAGGTCGATCTCGCCGTTGCCGTCGAGTCCGGCGATCATCAACCCGGCTGACGCGTACGACGACAGCGCCCGCACCAGGTTGCCCGCCCGCGCCACCGGCAGCCGGGCGAGCGTGCCTGCACTGGCCTTCCACGCCGACGGGGTGACACCTGCGGCCCGTCGCTCCTGCAGCAACAGGCCGTGCCCGCCGAAAGCCGCTGCGGAGCGCGCGATGGCGCCCACGTTGTGCGGGTCGGTCACGGCGTCCAGTGCGACCACGAGGGGCGGCTCAGGTGCCTCCTCGGCCCGGCGCAGCAGGTCGTCCGGGTGCAGGTAGTCGAACGGACGGGCGTGCAGCACGACGCCCTGGTGCGGCGCTCCCGACGCCAGGCGGTCGAGCTCGCTTCGGCCGGCCTCGAGCAGGGGGACGCCGTGGTCGCCGGCAAGCTTGCGCACCTCGTCGATCCGCTCGTCCCGCTCGACACCGGTGGCGACGTAGACCGCAACGGCGGGGACGCCGGCCCGCATGGCTTCGACCACGGCGTTGCGACCCGCGACGACCTCGTCCGGTGCCGCGCCCGCCGGACGACCGCGACGCGCCGACCCCGCCGGCGTAGTCGCGGCTCGCTTGGCAGCCGCCCGGGCTCGCCGGTAGGCCGGGTGGCCGGGCCGCTCCTCCGCCTTGGGCGTCGGCCCCTTGCCGGACAGCTTGCGGCGGCCGTGCCCGCCGGTGCCCTTCTGCGGACCCTTCTTGCCGGCCATCAGGCGAGCCGCCACCGCGGCCCGGCCGGGGTGTCCTCGACCACGAGGCCCGCCGCCGCCAGCGCGTCGCGAACGCGGTCGGCGTCAGCGAAGTCCTTGCGCGCGCGGGCCGCTTCACGGGCCTCGAGCAGGACCGGGACGAGGTGATCCACGACCGCTCGCAGCCGGGCGTCGTCAGCGTTGGCACCGGCGAAGTCACCAGGCCAGAGCCCGAGCACTTTGGTCATCGCCGACACCGCGGCGTAGCTCGCGCCGGCCGCGTCCTTGTCTCCGGCGGCCAGCTGCGTGTTGCCCTCGCGGACGACGCCGTGCATCACGGCCAGAGCGCCCGGCACACCGAGGTCGTCGTCGAGCGCTTCGGCAAACGCCACCGGCACGTCGCTCTGCGCGGGTTCGCCGAGCAACTCGGCAGCGCGCTGCAAGAAGCCTTCGATCCGGCCGTAGGCCGCGTCGGCATCGGTGAGACCGTCCTCGGTCCAGTCGAGATCACTGCGGTAGTGCGCCGAGCCCAGGTAGTAGCGGACCGCCTGCGGCCGCGCCCGCTGCAGCACGTCGGCAACGACGAGAGAGTTGCCGAGTGACTTGCTCATCTTCTCGCCGGCGGTGTTGACCAGTCCGTTGTGCAACCAGTAGCGCGCGAACGGATCGCCCGCCGCATTGGACTGCGCGATTTCGTTCTCGTGATGGGGAAACACGAGGTCCTGGCCACCACCGTGGATGTCGAACTCCGCGCCCAGGTAGCGGGTGGCCATCGCTGAGCACTCGAGGTGCCAGCCCGGACGGCCGGCGCCCCACGGCGTCTCCCACGACGGCTCACCCGGCTTCGCTCCCTTCCATAGAGCGAAGTCGAGCGCGTCATGTTTCGCGCCGCCCCCCGGCAGCAACACGGTCTCGGTGGAGAGCATCTGGTCTGGGTTCTGCCCCGACAGGGCGCCGTACGACGGGAACGACCGCACGTCGAAGTAGACGTCGCCACCAGCGGCGTAGGCATGCCCGGTGTCGATGAGCCGGTGCATCAGCGCAACCATCTCCGGCACATGCCCGGTGGCCTGCGGCTCGCCCGTCGGCGGCAGCACGTTGAGCGCGTCGTAGGCCGCGGTGAACGCGCGGGCGTTGCGCGCGGCGAGCGCCCACCACGGGATGTCCTCGTGCCCGGCGTTGTGCAGGATCTTGTCGTCGATGTCGGTGACGTTGCGCAGGAACGTCACGTCGTAGCCGCTGGCCGTGAGCCAGCGCCGCAGGATGTCGAACGCAACCGCACTGCGGGCATGCCCGACATGCGGCGGCGACTGCACGGTCGGCCCGCAGACGTAGATGCCGACCTGCCCCGGGCGCAGCGGGGTGAACTCACGCGTCGTTCGCGTGCTCGTGTCGTGCAGTCGGAGCGGCACGCGTCAACCCTATGGGGCCGAGTTGTCGGTCAGTCGCGCTCGACGAGCATTGCGAGGCCCTGGCCGACACCGACGCACAACGTGGCCAGGCCGCGGCGTGCGTTCTCACGTTCCATCCGGCCAAGCAGCGTGACCGTCAGGCGAGCGCCGGAGCAGCCGAGCGGGTGGCCCAGCGCGATCGCCCCGCCATCGGCGTTGACGACGTCGACGTCGAGCCCGAGCCGTCGTACGCACGCGATCGACTGCGCGGCGAACGCCTCGTTGATCTCGACCGCGTCGAGGTCGCCGGTCTGCCAGCCGACGCGCGCCAATGCCTTCTCGGTCGACGGCACGGGTCCGAGACCCATGATGTGCGGCGGCACCCCGGCCGACGCTGCGGTCACGATCCGCGCGCGCGGCGTCAGCCCGTGCTGTTTCACCGCGGCTTCGCTCGCAACCACGATCGCAGCGGCGCCGTCCGACAACGGCGACGAGGAGCCGGCCGTGACTATGCCGTCCTTGCGGAAGACCGTGCGCAGCTTGGCCAGCCGCTCGAGCGTCGTGTCGGCGCGCGGCCCTTCGTCCTGCGCGACAGTGCCGGCGTCGGTTTCCACCGGAAGGATCTCTGCGTCGAAGCGTCCGTCCTTCTGCGCCGCGACCGCGCGCTCGTGCGAACGCAGGGCGAACGCGTCCGACTCCTCACGGCTTATCCCGTCGAGGATCGCCACCTCTTCCGCGGTCTCGCCCATCGGGAGCGTGGCCTTGCCGCCATCCGCGTCCTTGAACTTCGGGTTGGTGAACCGCCACCCGAGGGAGGTGTCCGACACCTCACCGGGCCGCGCCCACGGGGTGCCCGGCTTGGCCATCACCCACGGCGCCCGCGTCATCGACTCGACGCCGCCGGCCACGAGGACGTCGGCCTGCCCGGCCTCGACGGCGGCCGCGGCCGAGGCGATCGCCTGCAGGCCGCTGGCGCACAAGCGGTTGACGGTGAAGCCGGGGACGGCGTCCGGCAGTCCTGCCAGCAGGGCGGCCATGCGCGCCACGTTGCGGTTGTCCTCGCCGGCCTGGTTGGCCGCGCCCAGCACGACCTCGTCGATCGCGTCCGGCGCGATCCCCGCTCGGCTCACCGCCTCGGCCACGACGAGCGCCGCGAGGTCGTCGGGACGGATGCCGGCCAGCGCACCGCCGTACTTGCCGAGGGGAGTCCGAACGCCGCCTACGAGAAAAGCCGCCATGCCGCCATTGTCACGGACGGCTAGCGGGGCACGACAAGGGCGGTCGCGATCGCGGCGATCCCCTCGCCGCGACCGGTGAGGCCGAGGCCGTCGGTCGTGGTTGCCGCTACTGAGACCGGGGCGCCGGCAGCCGACGACATCGCCGTCACCGCCTCACCCCGGCGCGCCGCCAGTCGCGGCCGGTTGCCGATGATCTGTACGGCGATGTTACCAACCGCCCAGCCGGCGCCGCCGATCCGGCGTACGGTCTCGGCGATCAGATCGGCCCCGCTGGCACCCGTCCACCGCGGGTCGTCGACGCCGAACAGGGCGCCCAGGTCACCGAGACCGGCCGCGGTCAACAGCGCGTCGCAGGCCGCGTGCGCAGCGACGTCGCCGTCAGAGTGGCCGGACAGGCCGCGTTCGGCGTCCCAGGTGAGGCAGGCCAGCGCGAGCACCCGCCCGTCGTCGGCGTACGGATGCACATCGACGCCCACGCCGACGCGCGGCATGTCGGGCAGCCCCTCCGACAGCGGGACGATGTGCGGCTCAGACACCGTAGCCCCGGCGGGCCACGAGCGCCGCTGCGACGGCGAGATCCAACGGCGTGGTCAGCTTGAACGCCTCGGCCGAGCCGGGCACAGTCGCGACGGTGACGCCGATCGCTTCGGCCAGGGCGGAGTCGTCGGTCGCGTCGGCACCGCATGCATGCGCCTGCTCGATGACATCGCGGCGGAAGCCTTGCGGGGTCTGCACCGCGCGCAGTGCGGCGCGATCAACGGTGCGTACGACGGCGCCGCCGGCGTCGACTTCCTTCATCGTGTCCGCGACCGGCACCACCGGGATGACGGCATCGGCGCCGTCCTGGATCGCCGTCGCGACCCGGTGCACGACGTCTTCCGGCACGAACGCGCGCGCCGCATCGTGAATGAGCACCACGTCGGCCTCGGCCGGCAGCACAGCCAGCGCCGCACGCACCGACTGCTGGCGCGTGGCACCACCGGCCACGACGACGGCATCCGGCACCAGCTGCTGCGCCCCGTCGACGTGCTCCGCCGGCACGGCGATCACGAGCACGTCGGCCACACCGCGCACCCCGGCAACCGCGTGCTCGAGCAGGGTGCGGCCGGCCACGTCGACGAAGGCTTTGGGGCACTCGGCGCCGAGCCGTTCGCCGCGGCCGGCGGCGGGGATGACGACGGCGACCGACATCAGCCTCGACCGGACGCCGTCGCGGCGTGCGCGCCCTCACCGGTCGGGTGGGCGAAGACGAGACGCCCGTTGGCTGTCGTGACGACGCTCGTCACCCGGACGGTCACGTCGCGTCCGACCAGGCGACGGGCCCCCTCGACGACCACCATCGTGCCGTCGTCGAGGTAGCCGACCGCCTGCCCAGGCTCGCGGCCGGCCTTGATCAGCTGGACAGTGATGTCCTCACCGGTGACGACGGGCGGGCGCAGCGCCAGCGACAGCGCGTGCAGGTTCAGCACCCGGACGCCGGCCAAGCCGGCGGCCTTGGCCAGGTTGGTGTCGAGGGTGAGCAGGGCGTAGCTGGCGTCGAGACAGAGCCGCACCAGCTTGGCGTCGACCTCGGGGATCTCCGGGTGCCCGTCGTCGACGACCTCGATGTCGATCGCCGGCTCGCGCTGTAGCGCCTCGAGCATCTCCAGACCGCGGCGGCCGCGGGCGCGGCGCTGCGGGTCGGCGGCATCCGCCAACCCCTGCAGCTCGTCCAGCACCGGCTTCGCGACGATGGTCCGACCGTGCAGGAACCCGGCGCGGACGACGTCGAGGATGCGCCCGTCGATGGCGACCGAGCTGTCCACGACCCGGGGCAGTGCGGCCGGTGCGACGTCACGCGGAGCGACGCCAGTGCGACCGCCGAAGATGACCAGCACGCCGTCGCGCTTGGCAGCGCCGATCCGAAAGCCCAGATAGCCGAGCACCGCCACCACCGTGCCGAAAAGCGGGATCGCGATGAGCGGGTCCGGCACGAAGAACAGCGGCCAGGCGATGCCGCCGCCGGTCAACACTCCGACGACCAGGCCGAGTGCGCCCGCGAGCAGGGTGTCGGCGGACACCTCGCGCAGCGCCGCTTCGGTGCGGTCGGCGCTGGCGGCGACGGTGCGGCCGAAGATGCCGCCGACGACGAACCCGATTCCGGAGCCGACGATGATCGCGACGGCGAGCCCGTTGAAGGGCCCGAGGACGTTGGCGTGACCACGGTCGGAGAAGAACCGTGACGTCTCGTAGCCGAGCCCGGCGAAGAAAAGGATCGTGAGCAGCCGGAGGATCTCGATCAGTCCGGTCGGCGGCTTGCGCGATCCCGGACTCATGCGAGCGAGGCTAGACCGCTCTTGGCAATTGCGACGTGATGACGCTTACGCGTCATCAGCACGCAATCGGTCAGCTCGACAGGACTTCGTCGAGGAGAGCCTCGGCTTTGTCCTCGTTCGTGCCTTCGGCGAGCGCGAGCTCGCTGACCAAGATCTGCCGGGCCTTGGCGAGCATGCGCTTCTCGCCCGCGGACAGACCGCGCTCGCGGTCACGCCGCCAGAGGTCACGGACGACCTCGGCGACCTTGTTGACGTCGCCGGAGGCGATCTTCTCGACGTTGGCCTTGTAGCGGCGGGACCAGTTGGTCGGCTCTTCGGTGTGCGGCGCCTTGAGGATCTCGAAGACCCGCTCCAGACCGTCCTGTCCGACGACGTCGCGAACACCCACGTATTCGGCGTTTTCTGCCGGCACGCGCACCGTCAGGTCACCCTGGGCAACCTTGAGGACGAGGTACATTTTCTCCTCGCCCTTGATCACGCGAGTCTCGATAGCTTCGATAAGGGCAGCCCCATGATGGGGGTAAACGACAGTCTCGCCGACCTCGAACGTCATGCGTAGATTCCCCTTCCGCTAGATCAAGGTTAGCACGCAGCGACCGCCTCGTTCGACCCGTTGTAGTAGCAAAACCGCAGGTCAAGGCCCTAATTTGGCCGCGACCGGGTCTTGACAAACCCGGCATCGACGTGCCTGTTGGAACCGCGCATACTGAGGCGATGCCGGAGGAGTCAGCCTGGGCGGACCCGCCCGCTTGGACTAACCCGGTCGTCCCTGACGACATCCGCGAGTTGCAGGCCGACGTCGACTCCTACCACCGCGAGCTCCGGCTGGCCCGTCGCCGGCAACGGTGGGCTCGCGTCACCGGCACGCGTGCGTGGCAGCGGTGGAGCTTCCCGGCCGGCGTGCTGACCGGCGCAGTGGCCCTGGCAGCCGTCGTCTTCGCGCTGCTGGCGATCGATGGCCGCGCCGAACGCCCTTCGTCGACGCCGGTGCCGCTCGCGACCCCGACCGCCGCGGTCGGCGCCAAAGGCGGCCTGCTGCCCGACCTGGCACTCAAGACGCCGGCGGGCGACACGATCGCCGCACGGTCACTGCGCCCTGCGCTGATCGCGTTGTTGCCCCAACACTGCGCGTGCCCGGACATCATGCGCAGCCTGTCCGGCCAGGCCGAGGAAGTGCAGCTCCGCCTGGTCGTCATCGCGCCCTCGACGACCGACGCCGAGGTAGCGGCACTGCCGGGGCAGCTGCACTACACCGACGTCGTCGCGGCGTACGACGCCGAAGGCACGCTCGCGTCGACCTACGACGCCGACGGGGTGACGACGCTGGTGATGGGCCGTGACGGCGTGGTGGAAGACATCACGAAGCACATCACCGCCACCACGCGGCTGGAGGGCCCGTTGCAGACCGCGTTCCTGCTGCCGCCCTCTGCTGGCCACTGACCCTGCGACCACTGACGGGCTGAACCCGTCGAGACGGGGCTGCGAACATAGGAATGTGAAGTATCGACTCGTGGCCGCCGGTGTGCTCGCCGCGGCGGTCGCGACCGGCTGCGGCGGCGGCTCGTCGAGCACGCACCAGAACTCCTCCCCAGCGGCGGCAGAGTCGAACGCGCTGCACGGCGCCGTGCCGGGCAACGTCCAGACGCGGCCGGAGTTCCACCTGGTCGACACCAGCGGCCACCCGTACGACTTCGTCGCGCGCACCCGCGGCCGCGTCACGCTGCTGTATTTCGGCTACACCCACTGCCCGGACGAATGCCCCACGTCGATGGCCGATCTCGCGGCCGCCTTGCGGCAAGTGCCGCGGACCGTTTCCCAGCAGGTCTCCGTCGTGTTCGTGACGACCGATCCGTGGCGTGACACCGCCCCGGTGCTGCGCCGCTGGCTCAACCGGTTCGGCCCGCCGGAGCCGTTCGTCGGCCTCACCGGCACGCCTGCGCAGGTCGCCGGCGCCGAGGTCACGATGGGCATGCCGATCTCGCAGCGCGAGCCCGCGCCCAAGTCCTACGGCGCGGGTCAGTACGCTGTGAGCCACTTCGCGGCTGTGATGGCCTACGGTCGCGACAACCGGCTGGCGACGGTCTATCCATCGGGGCAGTCGCCGTCCGACATCGCGACCGACTTGCAGGTGCTCGTCAAGGGGTGACCGACCGCAGTGAGAACGACGCGACTGCTGCCCGCCGCCTTGCTCATCGTCCTCTCGTTAGCGGGCTGCGCCTCGGGACTGAACGACGCGACAAGTCGCGAGCACGCGACGCCGTGGGTGGCTGACATCAACGTCGGGCCGGTGCAGGTACGCAACGTCATGGTCTCGCCGGCCACGAGCAGCACGGGCACCGCGCAGGCCTACCTGTCGATGGCGCTCGCCACTACGAGCTCCAAGCCGGACGAGCTGACCGGCGCGACCATCAGTGGCGGCGGCACCGTGACGCCGACTGCAGGGGGCGCCAGCTTCACGATCACGCCCAACCAGCTGCTGATCATCCCCAACCCGGAGTCGGGATCGGCGAGCACGGGACCCGGGCTCGCGATCACCGGTCTGACCGCCTCGCCGCAGGTCGGCACGACAATGACGGTGACGCTGACCTTCCGGGATGCCGGGTCGGTTCAGGTCCACGCGCCGGTCCGCCCCAGCGTCGTCGCCTAGAAACCGGCGCTGCCGCGGACTTGTCAGACGGTGGCGGCGCTATAGGGGCAGCAGGGTCTGACAAGTCCCAGGTCAGCGGCCCTGGTTCTTCACGGCCTCGATCGCCGCTGCCGCGGCGTCTGGGTCGAGGTAGGTGCCGCCGCGCGTTGCCGGGCGTAGTGAGTCGTCGAGGTCGTAGCGCAACGGGATGCCGGTCGGGATGTTGAGCCCCGCGATGGTCGCGTCATCGACGTCGTCGAGGTGCTTGACCAGCGCACGCAGCGAGTTGCCGTGCGCCGCGACCAGCACCGTCAAGCCGGCGCGAAGGTCAGGCACGATCGCGTCGTACCAGTAGGGAAGCAACCGCGCGACTACGTCCTTCAGGCACTCGGTGCGCGGGACGATCTCGGGGGCCAACTGCGCGTAGCGCTCGTCGCCGGCCTGCGACCACTCGTCGTCGTCGGCGAGGGGCGGTGGCGGTGTGTCGTAGGAGCGGCGCCAGAGCATGAACTGCTCGTCGCCGTACTTCTCCCGCACTGCAGCCTTGTCCTTGCCCTGCAGGTCACCGTAGTGCCGCTCGTTGAGCCGCCAGCTCCGGCGGACCGGGATCCAGTGCCGGTCGCACAGGTCGAGCGAGATCTGCGCGGTCGCGATGGCGCGCCGCAGCACCGACGTGTGCACGACGTCCGGCAGCAGCGCGGTCTCCCGCAGCAGCTCGCCGCCGCGACGCGCCTCGTCGCGTCCCTTGGCGGAGAGGTCGACGTCCACCCAGCCGGTGAACAGATTCTTCGCGTTCCATTCGCTCTCGCCGTGGCGGAGCAGCACGAGCGTGCCGGTCATGCCCCGAAGACTAGGTCGCAGCCCGTCGCTGCCGATTCGCCGGATCGGCGCTCTACCTTCGATTCGCCGGATCGGCGAATTTCGCAAAGGCTTCGAGGTTGCGCAACGACTCGCCGCGCTTGACCCGCCAGTCCCACTCCTTCTCGATGCTCGACCGGAAGCCGAGCTCGAGTGCGGTGTCGAACCCTTCGTCGGAGTAGGTGAGCACCGAGCCCAGGATGCGATCGATCTCATCGGGCGTCACCGCGGTCAGCGGCAGCTTGCCCACGAGATAGACGTCACCGATGTTGTCGATCGCGAACGCCACCGCATACATGCGCGCGTTGCGTTCGAGCAGCCACCTGTAGAACGCCTCATGGTTCTCGTCCGGCTTACGGATGAAGAACGCCTCGATCGACAACGAGTGGTCGCCGATGACGAGCCAGCACATCGTCGCGAGCTTGTGCGCGCCCGGGAGCGTGACGAGAAACGCCCCCGGCGGTTCCTCCTCATACTTCAGCTCGCGCTCGGCCAATGTGCTGCGTACGACGGCAGCCAGGTCGGCGTTTCCGTTCTCAGCCAACGGCGGCGATCGGCGTGTTGGCGATGAGCGCGTCTGCGTAGACGCGCAGCATGCCCGCCGCGGTCCGGGACCAGCCGAAGCGGGCGGCGTGTGCGACTGCGCCGCGGGCGAGCCGGCGACGCATGGCGTCGTCGTCCACCAGCCGGCGGATCGCATCGGCGTAGGTCGCCGGGTTGTGACCGTCGACCAGCAGACCGGACCTGCCGTCGTCGACAGCAGACCGCAAGCCGCCGACGCGGGCGGCGACGACAGGCGTGCCACATGCCTGCGACTCGACGGCGACGAGACCGAATGACTCGGTGTGGCTCGGCACAACGGTCGCCGTGGCCGCACGGTAGTAGTCGGCGAGCGTCGCTTGGTCGACCGGCCGGACGAAGCGCGTGATGTCGGCGATGCCAAGGTTGCCGGCGAGCTTGTGCAGTTGTTCCGGGTGCGCGAGACCGCTGCCGCTCGGGCCGCCGACGATGACGACTTCCAGCCGGTCGCGCAGCGCAGGATTGCCTGCCACCAGCCGCTCGGCCGCATGCAGCAGCACATCCGGCGCCTTCAGCGGCTGGATCCGCCCGACGAACAGCAGCACCAGCGCGCCCGCCGGCAGGCCGAGCTTGCGTCGCGCGGCCACTGCGTCGCCCGATCGGAACACGTCCAGGTCGACGCCGGGTGCGACGGTGCGGACGTGCCGCGGGTCGGCGTCGTACAACGACACGAGCTGGCGGGCCTCGTCGTCGGTCGACGCGACGAGCACGTCGGCCGCTTCGACCACCTGCGCCTCGCCGATCGCGCGTGCGTTGGGCTCGGGAGCGTCGCCTTCGGCGAGCGAGGCGTTCTTGACCTTGGCCATCGTGTGCATCGAATGCACCAGCGGCACGCCCCACCGCTCCTTGACCAACCAGCCGACCTGGCCGGACAGCCAGTAGTGCGAGTGCACGAGATCGAAGTAGCCCGGCTCGTGCATCGCCTCGACCCGCAACACGCCCGAGGTGAACGCGCACAGCTGCGCCGGCAGATCGCCCTTGTCGAGCCCTTCGTAGGGGCCGGCGGTGATGTGCCTGACGGTGACGCCGGGCGCGAGCTCGACCGCGGGCGGCAGGTCACTCGACGTTGCGCGCGTGAAGATCTCGACCTCGATGCCCGCCTGCGCCAGCCGCTTGGCCGTCTCACACACGTAGACGTTGAGACCGCCCGCGTCGCCGGCTCCCGGCTGGTCGAGCGGCGACGTGTGAACGGAAAGCGTGGCGACACGCCGAGGCAACCGATGATCCGCCGACAGGACGGGTTCAGGCGTGACGGGTAGCGCCATGTGCCCGCCACCTCCCGTGGCCCCGGGCCGTCACCGCCAGCGGATCCAGCGGCCGTCCCTCCGGGGTCAACCGTGCACCATCCTGCCCGATTCCCTCCTAGGCAAGACAATCGGATTCCGGTCAGCTTCCGAAACGATCCCGTCGCAGCCGTCTCCTAGGCTTTGGCGCATGGGTCGGACAGTGGCGGTGGTCACCGGTGCCAGCAGCGGGATCGGTGCAGCCACCGTGCGCCGGCTGGCCGCGGAAGGCTTCGACGTCGTCGCTGCGGCGCGCCGCGAGGAACGGCTCGCGGAGCTCGCCGCCGCAACCGGCTGCCGCGCGCTGCCGCTCGATGTCACCGACGACGCGTCGGTGCGCGCGCTGGCCGACCAGGTCGGCGGCTGCAGCGTGCTGATCAACAACGCGGGCGGTGCGTTCGGTCTGGACTCGGTCGCGTCCGCGAACCTCGACGACTGGCAACGGATGTACGACGTCAACGTCCTCGGCGCGTTGCGGGTGACGAAGGCGCTGCTGCCGGCGTTGGTCGCGAGCGGCGACGGCCTGATCGTCAACGTCACGTCGACCGCGGCGCACATCGTCTACGAGGGCGGCGCCGGCTATTGCGCGGCGAAGCACGCCGAGCGAGCGATGTCCGAGACACTTCGGCTGGAGCTGTCCGGCCAGCCCGTGCGCGTGACAGAGATCGCACCGGGCATGGTGAAGACCGACGAGTTCTCGCTCGTACGATTCGGGGGCGACCGCGAGAGGGCAGACGCGGTCTATGCCGGAGTGCCGGGACCGCTGTCGGCGGACGACATCGCCGATTGCGTTGCGTGGGTCGCCACGCGCCCGTGGAACGTCAACATCGACTCGATGATCGTGCGGCCCAGAGCGCAGGCGGCACAGCACAAGGTGCATCGCCAAATATGAGAGAACCAGCCACAAGAGAACGGGGTCTGACCGCGTGACGGACGCCGCGTCCGCTGTGACGCACACGCACGTCGTGCACAACGGCAAGCGCGAACTGACGCTCGACGAACTCGCGCTGATGCAGCCGGGCATGGACCGGTTGATGGCGGAGGTCGGGCCGCGTGCACATCGGCTCTACTACGCCGCTCGCGCCGGAAACTGGCGGCTGGCGGACTACTTCTTCCGGTCGATGGTGAAACAGCTGCGGCTGTGCGCGACCAGCCGGCCGAAGTACGACGTTGACATGACGGCCTTCCTCGACGACGACTGCAAGCCGGTGCTCACGGCGATTCGTGACCGTGACCTGGCAGCGTTCGAGACGTCCTATGCGGAGATGGTCGACCGGGCCAACCACTACCACGGCGTCTTCGGCAAGCCCTACATCAAGTGGGTCACGCCCGCACACCCGCCGGACGACCTCGACCTCACCGCCGGGGCGGGCGAGTGACGACACCCTCCTACCCCGAGCTGGTGGCCGCCGTACGCCGAGAAGGCGAGGCGATCATCACCGCGGCCGCGCATGGCCTGGACCTGCCGGTGCCGACGTGCGGCGACTGGACCATGCGTGACCTGCTGGCGCATGTCGCGAGCGTCTATCACCGAGCCGGCGTCGTGGTCGCCGAGCGCGCGACCGACGCCGTTGCCTGGCAGCAACCCCCGCCGGACATGCCGGACCCTGTCGGCTATCTCACCGAAGCTCTGGACGAGCTCGTGCATGCACTCGCCGAGGCGGATCCGGACTCCCCGGCATGGAACTGGTCCGGCCAGTCGCAGGAAGCAGCGTTCTGGGCCAGGCGGATGGCGCACGAGTCGGCAGTGCACCGCTACGACGCACAGCGCGCGCACGGGGTCGCACAACCGATCGACGACGAGCTCGCCTACGACGGGATGGACGAGCTGATCGACCTGCTCGTGCCGCGCATCATCGCGCGCGACGAGCTGACGCTGCCGAGCCACACCTACCTGTTCAGCGCCCTCGACGACGGCGCGTGGGCACTGACCCTCGACGCGGCGGGCCTGCACCGGGTCGACGCCCTCAAGCAACCGGACGTGACGGTCCGAGGACCGGCAAGCGAGTTGCTGCTCGCCGCCTACAACCGGGCGGAGTGGAGCTCGCTCGACGTCGACGGTGACGACAAGGCGCTCGCGGTCTGGAGCGAGACGTTCAAGTTCTGACCGCGTCCTTGCCCGTGATCATGGCGTTGTCGGCGCTGAGCGCGCTGATCATGGCGTTGTCGGCCTGCCAACGCCATGATCACCGCGGCTGGGCCTACTCGGCCCAGGTCTTGACCTTCTCGATCAGCTTCAGCGGGTCGTCGCCCATCGGTGTCACCGACAGCCGCGTGACACCGGCGGCCTTGTAGGCCTGGATGCGCTCCCGCACATAGCCCTCGTCGCCGACCATCGCGGTCGCGTCCAGGTATTCCTGTGGCACCAACGCCTCCGCCTCGGCTTTCTGGCCGGAAAGGTAGAGGTCCTGGATCTTCTCCGCCTCGGCTTCGTAGCCGTAGCGCTTGAAGACATTGTTGTAGAAGTTGCGGCCCTTGGCGCCCATGCCCCCGACGTACAGGGCGGTCATCGGCCGGGCCGCGTCGCGAATCTTCTGGGCGACGTCGGCGTCGCAGACGGCCACGGTGCCACCGGCCACGATCTCCAGCGGCGCGAGGCCGGCATCGCGCTTGGCGAGACCGGCGTCGAGGTCCTCCTGCCAGATCTCCGCCTTGTCCGGGTGGAAGAAGACGGGCAGCCAACCGTCGGCGAACTCCGCCGTCATCTGCACGTTCTTCGGGCCGAGCGAGGCGATGTAGACGGGGATGTTCTCCCGCACCGGATGGTTGATGATCTTCAGCGGCTTGCCTAGGCCGGTGCCCTGGTCCGGCGGCAGCGGCAGCTGGTAGGCATCGCCGTTGTAGACGACGCGCTCGCGCTTCCACACCAGGCGGCAGATGTCGATGATCTCCCGCGTGCGGGTCAGCGGCTTGTCATAGGCCACGCCGTGCCAGCCCTCGATCACCTGAGGGCCGGAGGCGCCGAGGCCCAGCACGAACCGGCCGCCGGATACGGCGTCGAGACCGGCCGCTGTCATCGCGGTGAGCGTCGGAGTGCGGGAGTAGATCGGCAGGATGCCGGAGGCGAGTTCGGCGCGCTCGGTGTGCGCGGCGAGGTATCCGAGGATCGACACGGCGTCGAAGCTGTAGAGCTCGGCGACCCAGATCATGTCGATGCCGGCGGCTTCGAGGTCCTTCGCGCGCCGGGCCGCCTGAGTGGGATCGCCGGTGTAGCCGAGTCCGGTGGAAAGCTTCACGGGTCCGTCCTTTGCCGAGGTCGCCGTCAGGTGCCGCTCAGCGTTGCACAGCGCCTCTGGCGCGCCTGTCAGCCGGTGCGCAGCAGCGGAACGAGCAGCTCCTCGTCGGTGAGCGACCCGTGCTGGCCAGGCATCGACGCCAGCCGCGGCAGCTTGCGCCGCTCGACCACTCCGCCGGCTCCCAGTGAGATCGCGATCACGTCGCCGATGCGGCGCCGCGCGTCGGGCACCACCGTCGGTCCGAAGAGTCCGGCAGCAATCGCGTCGTCGCGGAGCAGCACGTGCCAGCTGTCGCCCAGCCGCGTTTGCCATGCGGCGTGCACGTCGCTCGCGGCGCCGTTTCTCGTGTGCACGAACCGCGCACGCGGCTCGCCGGCCAACGCGAGCACACCGGCTTGCAGGTCGAGATCGCTGTCTGCGTCGACCTTCGCCTCATCCGGAACCTCGACCATCCCGTGGTCGGCAGTGACGAGCAGGACGGTGCCGGCCGGGAGCCGGGCGGCGAGCTGCTCGGTGATCCGGTCGACGATGCCCAGCTGGGCCCGCCATGCCTCGGTGTCGGGGCCGCGCATGTGTCCGACCAGATCAAGGGCGCTCACGTAGACGTAGACGAGCGAGCGGTGGCCGAAGGCCGCGGCGTCGACGGCACGGGCCACGGCGTCGCCTTCGGCCAAGGTGCCGCCCCAACGTCCACCTCGCAGCGCGGCGCGGGTGAGCCCGCTCTGCGCGAAATTGTCGAACGTGCACACCGACGTGGCGATGCCGGCCGCGGCGGCCCGCTCCCACACGGTCGGGTTGGGTTGCACCACCTCGGGCACCAGCCGGTCGCGCAGGTCTTCGTTGGCGCCCACCGACCGCCAGGCGAGCCAGTTGATGACAGCGCCCACCGAGTCGTCGTACGACGTGTAGCCGGTCAGGCCGTGTTGTCCGGCGGGTGCGCCGGTGCCGAGTGAGGTCAGGCTGGTGACGGTCGTGGACGGAAACCCGGCGGTCAGCGGCGCCCCGCCGAGTGAGGCGAGGAACGGCGCCGCGTCGGCATGACGTTGCAGCAACTGCCAGCCCAGCCCGTCGACGACGAACACACAGGCGCGCGCCATCTCGTCCAATCCCAGCGCGTTCCGCTCGTCCGGCACGCCGAGAGCGGCGAGCACCGAGGGACCGAGATCTGACAGCGTGCCGGTGCCGTAATCCGGGATCCGCAGCGCAGTCGAGCTCATCGCGCATCCTCGACGTCGAGATGCTTGATCATTCGGGCAGCCGGAGTCGGAGCCGGCGGAAACCCTTGCCCTTGTTCTCGATCTTGACGATCTCGAGTCGCTTGATCTGCCTGGTGGACGCGACGTGAGTGCCACCGTCGGCCTCGACGTCGAGACCGACGATGTCGACCAGCCGGACCTGTTCCAGCCGCGTCGGCAGCAGGTCGCGCGCTGCGACGGCCACCTGTTCGATCGCGAACGCTTCTTCCGCCGGCACCTCGCGCACCTCGATCCGCCGGTCCGCGTCGATCTCGACGTTGCAGGCCGCTTCGACCGCCTCCTTGAATCCGGCCGGCACTTCTGGCAGGTCGAAGTCCATGCGACCTTCCAGCGGCTTCATGTCAGCGCTGGTCACCGGCAGCCGGTGGTCGCGGTAGATGACACCGTTGAGCAGGTGCAGCGCGGAATGCGTGCGCATCAGCGCAGTACGTCGATCGTCGTCGAGGGCGCCCCGCACCGCGGCCCCGGATGACGGAAGCGGGTCGCCCTCGGCGGGGATCAGGTAGACGTCGTCGCCGGTCTTGCGGGCACCGACGATGCGCGTCTGCACGCCTCCCCAAAGCAGCACGCCCTCGTCCGGCGGCTGTCCGCCGCCACCGGGGAAGAACGCCGACCGATCCAGCACGATGCCCTCGGCGTCGGCGGACACCACCGTGGCGTCCCACTCACGCAGGGTCGCGTCGCCGAGCTCGAGCCGCAGCGTTCCCACGGTGTGCGAGCGTACGTGCACACCGGAATGGGGTAGACAGTCCGCATGCCTCTGATCTTGTTGCGCGGCGGCTCCCGTGATGGTGAGAGCACTTCGGTCGACGAGCACGTCGAACGGCTGCTGGCCGCATCCGAGGCGCCAGGTCTCATCGACATCTATGAAGCGACCGACGAGGTGGCCCACGTCGCCGGCAACGACGAAGCCGCGATCGTCTACCGCTTCGTCGGGCAGGAGCCGCTCACGGAGCACGAGGGCACGCAGCTGCACATGCCGCACACCCGCGGCTACCGGTAGGCCACCTACCGGTAGGAACGCACCGCCGGTCGTACGTCGAGCAGGTAGACCAGCGCGGCGATCAGCGCCAGGAACGTGAAGATCCGGATGTACGCCGCGAGCGCCGCCACTGCCAGCACGGCAACCCAGAACTGCTTGGTGCGCTTCTCTGCAGCGACGAACGCGCGGGTCGGCCGGATCGCGGCGTCGATGAGAGCCCACAGCGTGACGGCGAGCGCGACTACATAGATGAGGAAGAACACGCCAGCGATCGGCTGCAGCACACGACCAGCGTAGGACGCTCATCCGCCCTCGTGGCGGCTCGGCGACAATCGTGTGGTGCTGCCGGTGACCGTCGATGGTGTCCGCTTGTTCCTCCATGTGCTCGCTGCGGCGGTTTGGGTGGGCGGCCAGATCACGCTCGGTGCCCTCGTGCCGGCACTGCGCCGCGCGGGTGCGGATGTGCCGCGAGCGGCTGCTCAGGCGTTCGGCCGCATCGGCTGGACCGCGTTCGGAGTGCTCATCGTCACCGGCATCTGGAACATCGCCGCAGTCAACGACAGCAACGATCCCGGCTACCAGACGACGCTCGGCATCAAACTCGGTTTCGTCGCGTTGGCCGGGGTGTCCGCCTACTGGCACAGCAAGAGCAAGTCGCGGGTTGCCTTGGCGGTCGGCGGCGCCGGGGCGGCGCTGTTCTCGCTCGCGGCACTGTTCCTGGGCGTCGTGCTCGCCGAGCACTGACCGGCCAGGGCCTCGGGATCTACGGCTCAGGAGCGTGGTGCTGGCGGGCCCAGTCTCGTGCCATCGCCAGCCGCTGGATCGGGCTCGGGTGGTTGAAGAACAACGCGTACAGAACGGGCGATGGCTTGAGGTCGTCGAGGCCGGCAAGCGCGAGGCGCTTCTGCGCGTTCACGTAGTCGACCGGATCGTGCGTCAGCTGCAACGCGTGCGCATCGGCGCGCGCCTCGATGTGCCGCGAGATCACGTTGGTCAGCGGAGAGACGGCAAAGCCGACCACTGCATACAGCGCCAGCAGCAGCGGCACGTAGCGCGGTTGCGCTGCCCGCGCGCCGACGAGCAGGAACAACGCGCACATCGCTGCGGCCACGACGAGCGCGCCCTCGATCGTGCCGTGCAGCACGTCGTCATACTTCGCATGCCCCAGCTCGTGCGCGGTGATGACACGGATCTCGCCCGGCGTGTCCTGGGCCAGCAGTGTGTCGTAGAGCACCAGCCGCCGGGAAGCGCCGAAGCCGGAGACATAGGCGTTTTCCGTCGTCGTACGACGGCTGGCGTTCGCGACCAGGATGTCGTGCAGCGGCTGATGATCGGAGCGGGCCAGGGCCAGAAGATCGTCACGCAGAGTGCCGGCCGGGAGTGAGTGGAAGCTGTTGAACAGGGGTTCGACGATGTAGGGGTAGGCGAATGACCCGGCGAAGACCAGACCTGCGGCGAGCACTGCCGCCGGCGCCCAGTAGGAGCGGGTGAACCGCCTGGCGATCGCGACAACGACCGCGATGCCGATCCAGGTCGACACGAACGCGACGGCGAGCCCGCGCAGCTGATCGGTCGCCCAGCCGCCCCACCCTTGCGTGGTGAGCCCGTAGTCCGTCTCGATCGCGTGCTCGCGAGCGGCGATCGGCAGGGTCACCAGTGTCGTGAGGACGACGACGAGGGCAACGCCGAGCGTGACCTGCAACAGCCAGTGCAGCCTGCCGAACCGGTCGATAATGCGCCGGCCGATCGGCGTGAAGCCCAGCACGACCGGAACGAGCAGTCCGAGCACGAGGCCGGTGAGGCCCCACGGCCGGATCGTGTCGTGGTAACGAGTCTCGTGCGCGATTTGCGCCGCGGTGAAGTCGCGGTGCACATCGGGCCGCACATGGCCGCCGGGCACTGAGCCGGACAGCGGGTGCCACGGCGTGGTGACGACGACGAGGATGGCAAAGGCCAGCAACAGCAAGAAAAGTGTCACCCAAGCTGCCGTCTTCGACCGCCTCACGGCCGTACTGTTGCATGCTGTGCTCACCCGTCGCATGCTGCTGGCCGGAGGCTTGTCCGCCGTCGGCGCCGTCGCCGCCGCCTGCAGCCGTGCGGCGGCTCCGCGCGCGTCCGCACCGACCGGCGCGCCACGCCCGGCAACGACGCCTTCACCGACTCCATCGGTAACGGCGTCGCCGCCGCCCGACCCGGCGTCTGTGCACGCGAACGAGATCGGCGTCATTCCAGTCCTGATGCACCACCGGCTGGTGCCGAACGTGCAGAGCGAATACGACATGACACCGGCGTGGTTCGCCGCTGAGTTGGAGCGGTTGCGCCGGGAGCGCTACTACCCGGTGACGATGTTGCAGGTCGCGCGCGGCGACCTCGGCCATGTGCCGGCCGGACGGTCGCCAGTGGTGCTGACGTTCGACGACTCGACGACCGGCCAGCTGCACTACACATCTGGCGGCGCCATCGCACCGGACTCCGCCGTGGGGATGCTGCTCGCGTTCGGGAAAGCGCATCCCGACTTCCCCGCGGTCGCGTCGTTCTACCTCAACCACGACCCGTTCGCGCTGGGGGACCCGCATCGGGCGCTCACGGATCTCGTGGCGCACGGCTTCGAGGTCGGCAACCACACCTACGACCACCTCCCGCTTCAGCTGCCCCCCGCGAAGGTGCAGCAACAGCTCGGGGAGCTCGCGGCCATGGTCACCGCCGCGGTGCCCGGCGTCGCTCCACGGACGCTGGCACTGCCGCTCGGCGTCGAGCCGTCACACCCGTCGCTGGTGCGAGCCGGCACCTGGCGAGGCACGTCGTACACGAACGAAGCGGTGCTGCTGGTCGGCGCCGAGCCGGCGCACTCACCGTTTCACCGTGACTGGAAGGCCGGCGCGGTGCCGAGGATCCGATCGTCGAGCTACCACGGCGGTCGCGCCGAGTTCCTGTCGAGCTGGTGGCTGGACCGGATCAGGAGCGGCGAGATCACCCGCTACATCTCCGCCGGCAACCCCGGTCACATCACGGTGCCGAAGAAGTATGCCGATCACGTGGCGCCGGCGTTTCGTCGTCGGCTGATCGTCTACTAGGTCGGCGCGGTATCCGGTCACGGACCCGGGTCAGGAGCCCGCGAGCCCAGACGAACTCCGTGCCGAGCAACGCGAGGCCGGCGGCTATGACGAGCAGGCCGGGGCCCGGCAGCACGAGCATCGCGGCGCCGGCGGCCAGCAGCAACCCGCCGCCGGCGGCGACGAGGAAGCGCCGCGGCGGCACGAGTGACAGCACGACTCCGGTGCCCAGGGTGGCGACAACGGCGACCAGGATCAGCCACTCCGGCGCCTTCCACCACGGCTCGGCGACGAGGGCCGCACCGATGAGCAGCAGCAGCACGCCTAGTGCCCGCTCGAGCATGCTGAGCCGCTCCATCGCGGCCGCGAGCAGGTCATAGAGCGGGCGCAAACCGAGCACCGCGAAGACGTTGGCGGCGACGATCGGGAACGCCGCATGCGTCACGGCGAAAGCCGCCGGCACCGAGTCGACGGCGAACACCAGATCGGTGACCGCTAGCGCCGCCAAAGCGCCGAACGCCGCGTTGACGCCGCGGCGCTGCAACCACCGGACCGGCCGTGGTGGGCCCTCGTGGCCGGATCGTTGGCGCACCATCCGCACGCCGGCAATGACGAGGATCACGCCGAACACCACGAGCACGTCGTGCACCGCGGACACGACCGCAAGCCCTCCGGCGACGAAGCCGAGTCGCAGCACCAGGGCGGCCAGGATGCCTCCGACCAGCACCGGCTGTCGCCGCTCGGGCGGCACGGCGAAGGCGGACAGGACGACCGCGAAGACCGCAACGTTGTCCAATGACAACGACTTCTCGAGCAGGAAGACCGTCAGGTATTGGCCTGCCGTCGCCGAGCCGAGCAACAGTCGGACAACCGCCGTGAACGCCAGCCCGGCCAGCGCCCAGCCCAACGAGGCGATGACGGCCGCACGCACCGACCGGTTGCCGCGCCGCAGCGTCAGGAACAGGTCGATGCCGAGCGCCGACAAACCGGCCACGACGAGCAAGGCCCAGGCGGCCACTGTGTCGCTCATGTCGGCAGACCCCTTCGGTGCCGGTCGCCCGGCCGCCGAAGGTCTCTCCCGCCGGTGGGCCGAAATTCCGGCCCTGGCCGACCGTTGGCACCGGGTCCGGACGCCGGACCGCGTTGACGGCACCACCACGCAGGGATACTCCCCTTCGGGCGAAACGTTACCGCGCCGCCGCCGGGGTCGTGTTCAGGTCTTCTTCAGGTCGCGCCACGGCGCTTGCGTACCAACGGCCGTCGACGGTGAACGCACGCAACGGCCGGCCGAAGCACGCGGCGAGCGCCGTCGTGTCGTGCAGCAGTTCGGCGGTACCGGTTGCCACGAATCGCCCGTCGCGGAGCAAAGCGACGTGCGTCGTGGTGGCGGGCAACTCCTCGAGGTGGTGCGCGACCGTCACGGTTGCCAATGCGGGGTCGTGCCCCGGCAGGTCTTCCAGCGCGGCCAGCAGATCGGCACGGCCGGGCAGGTCCAGCCCGGCAGCGGGCTCGTCCAGCAGCAGCAGCCGCGGCTTGCACATCAGTGCCCGGACCAGCCGCGCCCGCGCCCGCTCGCCCTGGGAGCAGACGCTGACCGGCCGGTCGCGCAGGTCGGCGAGACCGAAGCGGCCAACCAGCTCGGCCGCGAGAGCGCGCGCTGTTTCGTCGTAGCGTCCGGTGAGTGGCTGCACCGTCTGGGTGACCCCGGTCAGCACGTAGTCCGCGACCGACAGTCCGGCCGGCATCCGCAGCCGCACGTCGACGGTGCCGATCGTCTCCCGCAGCTGGCGCAGATCCACCCGTCCCAGCTGTTGTCCCAGCACGCCGACTTCACCGCGACTGGGGTGTCGCTGTGCACCAATCAGCGCCAACAATGTGGATTTGCCGGCGCCGTTGGGGCCGAGCAGTGCCCAGTGCTCACCGGAGCCGATGCTGAGATCCAGCCCGTGCAGCACATGCGGCCCGTCCGCAAACCACACGTCCACGGCCCGCAGATGTACGACTGGGACCCCGCCGGCGCTCACGCGGTGGGAGGGTAGCGACATGGTGGCACCTGACGAGCAGGAGCGAGCCCGGCTGGCCGAGCGGCGTGCCGAGCTGGCGAAGAGGTATGTGAAGCCGCTCGGCGACAGGTCGGCGACGAACGGTCGTGGCATCCACCACGCTGCGCTGATCTGCAGCGACGTCGAGCAGACGATCCAGTTCTACGACGGCGTGCTGGGGTTTCCGTTGGTCGAGCTGACCGAGAACCGCGACTACCCGGGGTCGTCGCACTTCTTCTTCGACCTCGGCAACAAAACGCTGCTCGGCTTCTTCGACTTCCCGGGTCTCGGGCTGAAACCGGCCGAGGAGCGGATCGGAACGGTGCAGCACATCGCGATCGCCGTTCCACCGGACCGGCACGCGGAACTGCAGAAGAAGCTCGACGAGCTGGGAGTTCCGTACGACGGACCGCAGCGCGGCATCCCGGAGTCGATCTATCTGCGGGACCCCGATGGCATCGGCATCGAGCTGCTGTCCGACGAGCTGATGTGGTTCGGCGGCCGCTGGCTCGATCAGGAGTCGTAGCCAGCGGCCGCCGGGGCCGCAGGGTTATCTAGAACAGCTTCAGCTGGTCGCCGGCTGGTTCGGAACGCCGTTGTTGCTCGCCGTGCTGGTGCTCGTGGTGCTGGTGCTCGTGGTGCTGGTGCTCGGCGGCGTCGTGCTGGGCTTGGTCGCGCTGGGCGTCTCCGTCGACGGCGACGCGGCGGTAGGGGTTGCGGTAGCCGCCGGGGTGGTCGGCTTCGTGGCCTTGGTAGCGGGCTTCTTGGCCGTCGCCGACGGCTTGGGTGCCGGCTTGCTGGTCTTCGTCTTGCTGCCCCCGCGCAGGTCGGCGACGACCTTCTCACCGCGCGCAGCGAACTCGTGGTAGCGCTTCTCCAGCAGCGACTGGAGCTCCTTCACCTGCGTCGGCAGGTCCTTGACCTGCGTCGGAAGGGTGGCGGCGCGCTCGGGCAGGCCCTTGAACTGCTCCTGGAACTGCGCCGACACGGCCTTCAGCTGCTCGGGCAGGGTCTTGAGCGACTGCGTCTTCAGCGATTGGGGGAAGGCCTTGAGCTGCTCGGAGCGGGCAGCCGCCCGGGTGCGCAGAGTCGTGATGGCGGCGTCACTGGCGCCGACGTAGGCGTAGAACGGCTTGCGGTCGAGGGTGGGCCGGGACAGCGAGGGGACGGTGGGCATGGTGGGGACCTCCGGATGCAGGGACGTGCGGTGCAGGTGTGAGGGAGCGGCCGTGAGCGGCTAACCGGCAGCGGCGGAGCCGCCGTTGCTCTTGCGGGCCGGGCGGCGTGTCTTCGCCGGGGCGCCCACAGTGCGCTCGGGCTGGGCGTCGACGGACGGGCGCACGGGTTCGGTGCGCTCGGCATGAACGATCGGCGCGTCGTCGTTTTCGCGACGGAACGACTCGTAGATCTCGAGCAGCACTTGCTTCTGCCGCTCGGTCAGCGCGGAGTCACCCAGTATCGCGGTCTGGACATCACTGTCGCCGTAGCGCTCGTCCAGGATCCCGGCTTGCACATAGAGCGCCTCCGCCGAAATGCGCAGGGCTTTGGCGATCTGCTGGAGGATCTCCGCGCTCGGCTTGCGCAACCCGCGCTCGATCTGGCTGAGGTATGGGTTGGAAACGCCGGCCAGCTTGGCGAGTTGGCGCAGCGAGACGTTGGCCGTGTTGCGCTGCTCCCGGATGTAGTCACCCAGGTTGCGCACGTCCAACTTGGCCACGTCATGCAACGTAACCCAGCGTGCTAACTATTGCAAGCGGTCAGCAAGCGACGAGCGAGTGACGTCGGTCACGCCGCCGGCAACCCTCGTTGGCGGGTCAGGCGAGCTTGGCGTCGAGGGTGATCTCGGTGCCGGTCAGTGCCTTGCTGACCGGACAGTTGGCCTTGGCCTCTGCTGCGGCCTTGGCGAAACCGTCAGCGTCCAGACCATCAACTTCGCCTTCGACGGTCAACCTGATCCCACTGATCCGGAAGCCGCCGGCCGGGTCGGCGCCCAGGGTGACGTCAGCGGTGACGTCGAGGCTCCGCGGGGTGCCGCCGGCCTTGGCGACGCCGTTGGACAACGACATGGCAAAGCAGGCGGCGTGCGCAGCAGCGATCAGCTCCTCCGGGCTCGTCGTCCCGTCGGCGTCGTCGGCGGCGCGCTTCGGGAAGTTGACGTCGAACGTGCCGACCTTGCTGCTGGTCAGCTCGACTTGCCCCGAGCCTTCCTGCAAGGTCCCGTTCCACGCCACGCGAGCGGTACGTGTCGGCATGGCTCCTCCTGTGTCGATATCGCGAAGCTTTCTCGCCTAATCCTCACAGTGGGCTATGGACCTCGTGATAGCGGATGGCAAGAGTCCGCGGTGAGGGAGACCGCGAGGGCCTTCCTCGCCGGGGGGTCCGGCCTTCCGGCCCGACTCGCGGGAGGGTGCCGTGTATCTGTTCTATCGGTCAGCCCGACTTGGCACCGGCAGTGCGCACGAAGAGATCTCGTGGTCGCTGTCGATCACCGAAAAGGTGAACCAGATCAGCCCGACCCGGGTGTCGCTCTGGACGACGTTCATGTCGCCCGGCGTCAACACGCTGACGTGGACCACAGTCGTCGAGAACCTCGCGGACCTGGAATCGACGAACGACAAACTCATGTCGGACAACGGCTACTTGATGCTGCTCGAGCAGGGCGCTCGCTATGCATCGCAAGACGCGATCAACGACGGGCTCATGCAGTTCCTGCATGCGGAGTCGATCAACCCGGACCAGCCGCCGGCCTACGTCACCTCGGTCGACGCCGTGCTGTTGCCGGGCAGCTACATGCACGGCATCGAGGTAGGCATTGAGATCGCGACGCGCGCGCAGCGCATCACCGGCGTACCAGTGTCGTTCTGCATCGGCACCACCGGTGTCTACGGCAGCGTCTCGTGGTTCGGTGCCTACGACTCGATCGAGCAGGTGCAGCGCTCCAACGAGGAACTCAACGCCGACATGAGCTTCGCCGAGTTCCTCGACAAGGAAGTGAAGACGGCCTACCAGCCGGCAGCAACACAGACGCTCTACCGCCGCCTCGCCTGACGAGGCCTCCCAGAGCGGTAGGCACAGCGCGGTGGGGGGCAGGCTGGGGTGACGCCTGCCCTCCCCGCCGCGCCGGTCAGGGCGCCCGCAGGGCAGGGACGCGGTCGAACGACCAGTACGACGTGACCAACGTGACGGCGATGTCGCTGCCCTGGACCGGGGTCGCGGTGCGGACCAGCAGCCGGGTGACGTGCCCGAGCCGGTCGAACGTCAGCGTCACCTGCGCCGGACTCGATCCGACCGGGATGCCGGCAGCTGCGGCGGCGACGGGCGGCAGCTGCGCCGCGACCGTGTTGGCGCCGGCGCTGTGCAGGGCGGTGATCGTACGGAGCACAGCGGCGAGCGTGCGCGTCGGATCCGCCAGCGGCCGCGGCTTGCGTAGCCGTAACCACTTGCCCGGCACCTGCCGGACGTAGGTGGCCGCGCGCAGCCGGATGGTTTGAGTGCGCACGCGACCGACGGTGAGCGTGTAGGCGACGCCTTGTGCGCGCACGACGCTGCCGGCCTCGCTGGTGGTCAGCGGCTTGGTCTCGGCAACAGTCTGCGTCGCGTCGAACCGGAAGGAACGCACGCCGGCCAGCACGGTCTCGGCGCGGCGGAGCTGGGCGAGGGCCGCGCGATCGGCCATTGCCGTCGACGCCGCGGCGGGGCTGGCCGCGCTCGCGGGTCGCGCAGGGTGCCCCGCGCTGCTGCAGCCGGCCAGGGCGACGAGAGCCGCGAGCGGCGCGATCACTCGCGCCGGCCCGCGGCCGAGGTTGGTCATCTGGGGTCGGTCAGCCGGGCTCGAAGGGGCGCGGGTCAGCCGCCCGAGCCGCCGTCGTCGGAGCCGCCGCCCGAGCCGCCGTCGCCGGAACCGTCGTGGCCACCGTCGTCCGAGCCGTCGTCGGATCCGCCGCGCCCGCTGCTGGTGCTGGACTGCGTGGTCTGGCCGTCGTGGCTGTCATCGCCGGACTGCGACGTCTGGCCGTCGTGGCCCTGGTCGTCCTGGCCGTCGTGCTCCTGGTCCTGGCCGTCCTGCTCGCCCTGGTCGTCGCCCTGCTCGTTCTGACCTTGGTTGTCCTCGCCGGCTTTCTGGCCGTCGTGCTCCGTCTCGGTGGCGTCCTCGTGCTTTGTGGTGCTCTTGTCGGACGAGGAGTCGTCGGCCTCAGCCGGGTCGTCCTGGTCGCCGAGCTCGGCCTGGTCATCGCTACTACCGACCTCGTCGGCCTGGTCTTCGGCGTCGTCACCGGCGGTGGCACCCGTGACGTCGCCGTTGTCGTCGAGGTCGTCGGTCACCACGACGCCTGTGCCGGGAACGGTCATGGAGACAGAGGTCGGTGCGGTGCTCTTCGTCGTGTCCGGAGCGGACGATCCGGTGCCCGAGGCGACGGCGACGCCGGCGACCGCACCGCTGGTGATCACGGTCATGGCAAGAGCGAGGGCGGCCTTCGAGGGAGCACGCATGTGGGCCTCCGGGGCTTGGGTCTGTCGTGAGGGGGTCGTCTACGTCATCGCAGGCGTGTGCCGGAGGGTTACGGCCTCGAGGGAATTCACCTGTTCGGCGGCAGAGCGAGCGCGCGGACCGCGCCGACCGGCTGCCCGTGACCGAGCACCGGCACCGGCGGCAATTCGCGCAGGGCGATCTCGTCCACGCCTAACCGGACCAGGGCGGCGACGAGCACGGCAGTGCGGGCCCGGCCACCACCGTCATCGATCTTCACTGCGACCGCGCGTCCATCCGGAAGCGACGCAGCGAAGACGCCCTCGGCCCCGTCCTTGGCGACCAGGTCGGGCACCGCGGACATCAGCTGCGTCACTTCTCGACCGGTGCCGCCGACCAGATCGGGATGGCTGCGCATCGGGGCGGCCACTTCGGTCGTGGCCAGCTCGCGGAAGGCTCGCGCCAGCCCCGCGAGCGACACCGCGAACGCGGGTGCGCCGCAACCGTCGACCGCGATTGCCGCGACCGGCTCGTCGCACAGCTCTTCCACGGTCGTGCGGGCTGCCAGTTGCACCGGATGATCGGCGTCGAGGTAGCAGTCGGTAGGCCAGCCGTTGACGACGCAGGTCGCCAGCATCGCGGCGTGCTTGCCGGAACAGTTCTGTCGGACGCGATCGGGCCCGCCGCCGGCACGCAGCAACGCGTGAGCCGTCGGCGAATGCAACGGCAGGTCGGGGGTGTTCTGCAACGCGCTGTCGTCCAGACCGACCTGCGCCAGGATCCGTCGTACGACGGCAACGTGGCGGTCCTCACCGGAGTGACTGGCGGTCGCGACCGCGACTTGCTCGTCATCGTCCGGCTTCCAACCGGCGCGGAGAAAAGCTAACGCCTGCAACGGTTTCAAGCTGCTGCGCGGCAGCACAGGCGCATGAGTGTCGCCGAGCTCGACGACTGTCTTTCCGTCGGCGTCGAGGCCGACGACATGTCCGCGGTGACGGCTCTCGACGAAGCCGCTGCGCACGACCTCCGCGACGATCGGCGCGACGTCTGACATGCGGTGCGGCTCAGGCCTCCGTCGGCAACAGGTCGCTCGGGTCGGCGTCACCTTCGCGGTAGCGCCGGGTCACTTCGGCGGTGAGCACGTCCATCGCATGCTGCACCTGCCGCCGTGTCTCGGACACCTTGCGCTCCTCGGCCTCGAGCACGGCGAGGAGGTGCCGCAGGGCAGCGTCGTCGTGCGCCGACGGGTTGGAAAGATCGACGTCGGCGACGAGTGCTTCCACGTGCCTGCGATGCGCGTCAGCCCGCGACGGCTCGGCGGCGATGTGCCGGCCGAGGCCGCGCGGACCGCCGGTGGTGTCATCGGCGAGGATTCGCGGCAGGGCCTGCACGAGGTCGGTCTCTTCACCGTCGCGGCGCGCGAGCTCCGCGCGCAGGATGTCCAGTCGGCCCTGGAGCATGCGACGCAGGTAGGACAGGTCCGTTTCCTCCTGCTCGGCGTCGCGCCGGCGCTGGCGGAGCTCGTCGAGCGGAATCTGGTCGAGTGCCGACACGAAGTCGTCCGCGAGGACGCGATCGATGCGGCGGTTGCCTTGTGCCATCAACGGACTCCTGTTCCCGCAGCGCTGCTGCGGCTTTCCCTGACTCCAAGCATGGTCCGCGCCTCCTGGGTCGACAGCGCGGGTCGTTGCGCGAGCGTGGCGAGCGTAGCGGCCCGTTCGACCAGCTGGGCGTTGTCACGCACCGCCTCACCGGGCGCGAACGTCAGCGTGTCTTCCATACCGACTCGGAGGTGCCCGCCCGCAGCAAGCGCGGCGAGCATGACCGGCAGGGTGGTGCGCCCGACGCCCGTTGCTGACCACGTTGCCCCGGCCGGGAGTGCTGCAACGCAGGCGGTTACGGCAGCAGCCGTGCCCGGCATGCCGCCTGGCACGCCCATCACGAGATCACAGTGGACGCGTCCGCCGTACGGCGGGCCGTGCCGGTCCAGCAGCCGCTGCATGGTCGCGACGTGACCCAGATCGAACAGCTCGAACTCGGGGACGATCTCCCGCTCGCGCATCGCCAGGTAGAGCCGCTCGATCAGCTCCCAGCGGTTCATGAACACGTCGGTGCCGAAGTTGACCGTGCCGCAGGTCAGGCTGGCGGCGTCGGGCCCGGTGTCGAGCACCGCGGCACGGGCGTCCTCGGTGTCGGTGACAGCACCGCCGCTGGACACCTGTACGACGAGGTCGGTCGCCTCCCGAACGGCTTCGACCGCTGCGCGGACGTAGCCCAGGTCGAGCGTGGGAGCCGCGTCGGCGTCGCGGACGTGGATGTGGATCACCGCCGCGCCGGCGGCCTCGCACGCCGTGGCCGTGGCGACCAGCTCGTCGAGTGTGCAGGGCAATGCCGGCACGTCCGATTTGGACGATTCCGCACCGGTCGGAGCGACCGTGATGAGCGTGCCGACCACGGCCGCCATCCTCGCACGATTCGACACGCGGGAAAGTCGGGTCAGATTCCCCCGGATGGCTCAACACCGGGCATCCAGTTGCCGAAGGAACAACTACAACCAGGGCGGCAAGATGCGGCGCGGCGGCGAGGAGGTCGAAGCATGCTCAAGGGCGACCTCGTGTCGACGCCGATCGCCCCCCTCCTGCTCAGTCTCGCCGAGGAAGAGGCGAACGGCTGCCTGCACGTCTCCGACCCCGAGGGCAACGAGGCGCTGATCTACTTCAAGGCCGGCCTGGTCTACGCCGTTTCGGTTCCCGGCCGTCGCCCCCAGCTGGGCGCCAAGCTCGTGTCCAGCGGCGCGCTCACCCCGGAGGCACTCTCCGAGGCACTGGACGCGCAACGCAACGAACTGCAGGGCTGGCGGCTCGGTGAGCTGCTGGTGCATCTCGGCTACGTCGACCAGCCCGTCGTCGAGGCGTTCGTGCGCGAGCAGGTTCATGACGCGATCTGGGACCTCATCCGCTGGGTCGAAGGCCGGTGGCGGTTCCGCAGGAACGAGAAGACCCGCGAGGACGTCGCACCGCCGATGACGGTGCAGGAACTGCTCAACGACCTGCGCGAACGAGGCGTGTCCTGGGAAACGATCTCGGCCGTCGTACACGGGCCGACCGCGGTCCCGCATCTGTCGACCGGCGATGGCGGTGCACCGGAGACGACGCTCGACGCCGACGCCTGGTCGATGCTCTGCAAGATCGACGGCGAGCGGTCGGTCGCCGAGCTGGCCCGCGACTGTGGCTACACGTTGTTCGAGGCGGGCCGGGTGCTGGTGACGCTCGTACAGGCCGGGCTCGTGGACATCGAGGAAGACCTCGATGTGGCGTCGTTCGCTGCCGCGTGGCCGGAGCCGGAACTGGAACGGGAACCGGATGGGTTGTACGGCGCCAGCGGCGTCAGCTCGGCGCTGATGGCGGCGTTCGCAGCCGAGGATGTTTCCGAGTGCGCTGCGGAGGCTGTCTCGGAGTCCGCTGCTGAGTCCGCTGCTGAGTCCGTTGCCGCCGTTGCCGCCGTTGAGCAGCCGGACGAGGACGACGAGATCGCTGCGATCGCGCGCGTCGTCACCGCGGTCGCCGCGAGCGTCAGGGACGTAGCGCCGGATCCTGCGTCAGAGCTCGCGTCCGTCGTACCGATTCGCCCAGTGCACAGCGACCAGTCGTTCGCCGCCTCGATCGAGCAGGTGTCCGCCGCACTCGCGGACGTGCTGGGGCCGGCGCCCGTCGTGGTTGACCCGTTTGAGGTGCCGATCGATCTGCGGACGCGCAAGGCCACGAAGGCAAAGCGCAAGCCGGTCTCAGCGGACGAAGAGCGGCGCCGCGCGCTGCGCGACGCTGCCGCCGCCGAGCTCGCTGCTGCACACGCGTTGGCGCAGGCGCTGCGTGAAGAACGCGAGTCCGCTCGGGTTGCCGCCGAGGAAGCCGCCCGCGTAGCCGCCGAGGAGTCGCGTCGCCTGGCCGAGGAGGAGCTGGCCAGGGTCGCGGCTGAGCAAGAGATCCGGCGCCTGGCGGAGGAAGAAGCCGCCCGGCTCGCCGCCGAAGAAGCCGCGCGCATCGCCGCCGCCGAAGCAGAAGCAGCACGCCTCGCGGCCGAGGAAGAAGCCCGGCGCCTGGCGGAGGAAGAAGCGGCCCGCGTCGCCGCCGAAGCAGAAGCAGCACGCCTCGCGGCCGAGGAAGAAGCCCGGCGCCTGGCGGAGGAAGAAGCGGC
>Ga0207705_10000347_pt1 | contig 41820 bp, 46 predicted proteins | sample KBSC13metaG_FD_184314 | JGI IMG/M metagenome (GOLD analysis project Ga0207705, IMG submission 184314) | Corn rhizosphere microbial communities from Kellogg Biological Station, Michigan, USA - KBS C1-3 metaG (SPAdes) (version 2) | ecosystem: Host-associated > Plants > Roots > Rhizosphere > Soil ... | reverse complement strand
GCTTATCGAACGCATTGTGGCGCCCGTCATCCTCGCGCGCGCATCGGATCGCGCCATCGGCGGCGCAGGCGGCGGCGACGTGCACAGCGCCGGTTTCGCGGTTGAGCGGCTGGTATGCGGGCAGATCGGCAAGCGCGCGGAAAAGTGCCTTGTCGTCAGTCCCCGACCGCGACGAGGCCAGCGGCAAAGGCCTGAGCGCCTGCTCCAGATTCTCGATTCCGCACAGGCCGCATGCGGATTCGGTGGTGCGATGGCGCACCCGATCGGCGATGCGCGGCGCGCACGCTTCGCTAAGCTGGAGACGCAGGATCATGCCTTGCGGTGTTTCGTGCTGGTCGGCGTCGATCACGTCGGCCGCACCGTCTATCAGACGCTCCGCCAATGCGAATCCATAAGCCAGATCGGCCAAGTCAGCAGGCGTCGCCATCAGCACCGCATAGCCGATGCCGTTAAACTCGATCGCTACCGGAAGCTCGCGCGCAACGGCGCGCTGGACGGCCTGCGCCCCACCGTCCGCCCCGATCCGCCGGAAATCGAAAAGGTTGCTGCCGTCCACCCTCGGAAGCTAGCTCGTCGCAATGCGCACTGGAACGCCTTTCGCGGCCGGCGTCTTCGACTGCTGGTCGTGATACCAGAGCGGGATCAAGGGATTCATTTCCGGATAATAGCCACCCAGGCAGCCATCGGGCAGGTCGAACGGGGTCACGCGCAGCCCGTCCACCTCGCGCTTCTCATTATCCTCGGCGTCACCCACCAGCTTGACGATCTGGCCCGGTTTCAGCCCCGCCGCCTCCATCTCCTTCGGGTTGATCAGCAGCACGTGGCGCGTGCCGTGGATGCCGCGGAAACGGTCATTATAGCCGTATATGGTCGTGTTGAACTGGTCGTTCGACCGCATCGTGATCAGCCGGTAGCGCCCTTCGGCGTCCTTCACCCCCATTGCCGACAGCCGCTCGGGCGTGGCGAATTCTGCCTTGCCGCTCCTGGTCTTCCATATCCGTTCGCGCGCGCTATTGCCTTTGTAGAAGCCGCCCGGCGTCCACATGCGCGCCTCGAAATCGTGGAAGATTTCGGGATAGGTGTGCTCGATCAGCAGGCGAACCTTGGCGTAATCCGCGGTCCATTCGTCCCAACGGACGTTGGGATTGGGCGGCAAAGTGGTCTTGGCGATGCCGCACACGATCGCCAGTTCAGAGCGAAGATGCGGGCTTGCCGGTGCATGTTTGCCGCGTGAGCCGTGGATGCAGGATAAACTATCCTCGACCGTCACCACCTGCTCCCCGCCAGCCTGGAGGTCGAGCTCGGTGCGCCCCAGGCAGGGCAGCAGATAAGCCACCTTGCCGTTGACGAGATGGCTGCGGTTGAGCTTGGTCGCGATCTGCACGGTCAGCCGCAGATTGGGCCATGCCGCCTCGACCCGCTCCTGATCGGGCACCGCGCGCAGGAAATTACCGCCAAGCCCGATGAAGGCGTTCACCGCGCCATCGATCACACCCTGGCAGACCTTCACCGTGGTCATACCCTCTTCCATCGGCGGGTCGAAGCCGAACAGCTCGCGCAACCGGTCGTTGGGCACCAGCTCGGGCTTTTCGGAAATGCCGACCGTGCGCTGGCCTTGCACGTTCGAATGGCCACGCACCGGTGAGATACCCGCGCCGAGCCGGCCGATATTGCCGCGCATCAGCATCAGGTTCACGTACATCGCGATATTGTCGAAGCCGTGGACATGCTGGGTCAGCCCCATGCCGTAGACCGCGATCACGCTTTCCGCCTCGATATAGACCTGCGCCGCTTCGCCCAGAGCCTCGCGCGTCAGCCCCGATTCCGCCTCGATATCGTCCCAGCTGGTTGCGCGCACCTTATTAGCGAACGCATCGAACCCGTCGGTATGCTGCTTGATGAAGTCGACATCGAGTATGTGGACCTTCTCGGCCGCCCATTTGGCGTCCTCGGCCGCGAGCACATGTTTGGCGAGCCCGACCAGCGCGGCGATATCGCCGCCGGCTTTGACCTGATGATACTGGCACGAGATCGGCGTCGCCTGCTGCGTCACCATCTGCAGCGGTTCCTGCGGGTTGACGAACTTGACCAGCCCCGGCTCCTTGACCGGGTTGAAGGTGATGATCTTGCACCCGCGCCGTGCCGCCGCCTGCAGATTGTGGAGAAAGCGCGGGCTGTTCGATCCCGTATTCTGCCCGAAGAAGAACATCGCATCGCAATGGTCGAAATCCTCGAACGTGCAGGTGCCGACCGGCGCGCCGATCAATTTCTTGAGCGCGACCGACGTGGTCTCGTGGCACATGTTCGAACTGTCGGGCAGATTGTTATGCCCATGGAGCCGCGCGAACAGGGCGTAGAGATACGAGGTCTCGAGGCTCGCCCTTCCCGACGCGTAGAACACCGCGCTCTTCGGATCGATTGCCTTCAATTCCGCGCCGATCGCCGCAAAGGCCTCGTCCCATTCGCAAGGCACATAATGGTCGGTCGCGGGATCGTAGCGCAGCGGATGCGTCAGCCGCCCCTGCGCCTCCAGGTCATAATCCTTCCAGCTGCGCAATTCGGTCACTGTATGCGCGGCGAAGAATTCGGGCGTGCAGCGCTTGGGCGTCAGCTCCCACAAGGTGGCCTTGGCGCCATTCTCGCAAAATTCGAACGGATGCGGCTTGGCGGGCTTGCCCCAGGCGCAGGAGACGCAGGCGAAGCCCCCGGGCTTGTTCTGCCGCATCAGCGTCACCGCAACGTCGGGCCGGTTCCACTGCGTGCCAAAGATCTTGGCGATGCCCGACAGCGAGCCGAAACCGCCGGCTGGCCCATCATAACGGAAGGTCTTCACCTTTTTCGGCATGCCGGCCACTCCTGTTCTTTCGTCGAAGCTACCCGATTGCGGATGCTCTCCGCCAGCCCAGGATGCCGGGTCCAGAAAGCTGCTACGTCACTTGAGGCCCGGCCACCGAATCTTAACTATTCCGTCCCTACAACGATCGTGACGGTCAGCGGCGTAAGGCCTGTTCCCCACCGCTGGCCGTCGCCTCCCCCTTCTCGCCCGCGCGGTATCCCGTTTCCCCCCGCTTCGGCTGCGATCCGGCTTGGTTCGGCCGCATGCTTTTGGCATGCTTGCCAAAATCGTTAGGGAGAGAGCCATGCGTTTCGCCTTGCTGACCGGGCTGTTGCTGGCCTCGACGATAGCGCGAGCCGATACACCTCCGGCCAACCAGCCGCCCGGCGCAGGCACCGCGCAAGGCGATCTCTCGCTCACCATCTACACTAATGATCTGGCGCTGGTGCAGGATGTCCGCCGGCTCGATCTGCCGTCCGGACGCGCGCGCCAGGACTTCGCCGACGTATCTGCCGCGATCCGGCCGGAGACCGTCGGCCTGTCGGCGCCCGACGCGACCGTCGTCGAGCAGAATTTCGATTATGATCTGCTGAGCCCGACCAGCCTGATGCAGAAATCGGTGGGCGACATGATCACGCTCATCCGCACCACGCCGATGACCGGAGTCGAGACGCGCGAGCGCGCCAGGGTTCTGGCGGTGAATGGCGGCGTGGTTCTCCAGATCGGCGACCGGATCGAGGTGCTGCGCGACGACGGGCTTCCGGCGCGCGTGGTGTTCGATCGCGTACCCGAAACGCTGCGCGCGCGGCCGACATTGTCGGTGATGCTGGACAGCCGTCGTGCCGGTACCCGCCCCGTCACCTTGTCCTATCTGTCGAACGGGCTCGCCTGGAATGCCGATTATGTCGCGCTGTTCGACGAGAAATCCGGGTCGATCGACGTCCAGGGCTGGGTGACGTTGCGCAATTCGAGCGGCACCAGCTTCGTCAATGCGAAGACGATACTGGTCGCGGGCGCGGTCGGCTCGGCGGACGACGGCGAGCGCGGGATCAATCGCCGCCGGACGATACGCAACGCCGGGACCGAAACCGCCGCGCACGAGCAACTCGGCGATTTTTACCTCTATCCACTCGCCGAGCGGACCACGATCGCGGACAAACAGACCAAGCAGGTCAGCTTCCTCGACGTGAAAGGCGCACCCGCGACCAGCGGGTACGAATTTCGCAGTGGCTGGCTCCAAAGCAGCGATCAACCCGCCAGCGCCGCGAGCGTGCTGCGTTTCTCGAACGCGGCCAAAGGCGGAGTGGGGGACGCGCTGCCGGCCGGCACGGTGCGCGTCTATATGCGCGATGCGCACGGCGAGCCGCAATTCGTTGGCGAGAACCGGATCGAACATACACCGCAGGGATCGCAGCTGGCGATCCGCACCGGCGACGCGTTCGACGTCAAGGTCAAGCCCACCGTGGTCGAACGCACGCACGTAGGCGGCGATCATTGGCGTACAACCATGCGCTACACGCTCACCAACGCCAGGGACCGCCCGGTTACGGTCGAACTGATCCAGGGCGGCCTCCCCTGGTGGTGGACCGACACCCGGATTTCGTCCGAAAGCCTGAAAAGCGAGCGGCGCGATGCCGATACCAGCGTGTGGCAGGTACCGGTTCCCGCCAACGGCTCCGCCACCGTCACCGCGACCTTCGAAACGCGCTTCTGATGATTGGCCTGGCGGCGATCCTGGCCGCCGCGGCGGCGCCGGTGATCTCGCCGGCGCCGGAGGGAATCGCGCTTACGCTCTATCGCGCGCCCTGGCGCGGTTCGGAAAACCGGATGGATCTGTCGAATCTCGGCGGCTTCGCGCTGGTGACCGAGACGCGGACCATCGCGGTCCCGATGGGCGATGCGGTGATCCGCTTCGAAGGCGTCGCCGACGGGATCATCCCGGCGAGTGCGATCGTCACCGGCTTGCCCGGCGGCACGATCGAGAAGAATCGCGACGCGCGATTGCTTTCGCCCTTGTCCCTGGTCGACGGTTCGCTCGGCCGTGAAGTCACAGTGCGCCGAATCGATCGGTTGACGGGGAGGGTCCGGGAGGAACGGGCGACCATTATCGCTGTGCCCGTGAAAGGCGCGGGCGGCGTCGTGATGCGCACGCCTGAGGGAATCGAAACCTGGCGCTGCCCGGGCGTGCCCGAGAAGCTCGTCTATGATCGGGTGCCGTCAGGCCTGAGCGCCAAACCCGTGCTCAGCGTGACCACGCACAGCCAGCGTGCCTCACGGGTAAGGGTGACGCTTGCTTATCTTTCAACCGGCTTCGACTGGAACGCCACCTATGTGGCGACCCTGCCGCGTGGCGACAGCGACACGCTCAACCTGTTCGCCTGGGCAAGCTTGGCCAATGCCAATGGCCAGTCCTTCCCGGGGGCCCGCGTGCAGATCGTCGCCGGAAGGCTCGAACGTCGAACCGATCGCGAGATCGTCGCTGCCGCCGCGAAGCTCGAGCTGCATTGTTTTCGCCTCGGCACGACGAGTTCCGACCTGCCGGTTATCGGCCCTTACGTGCATATACAGAGCGAGGACTTGGGCAGGTTCCCCGAAATTGTCGTCACCGGCATGCGCCGCAGCGCATCCCCGGCCATCCTTGCGGCGGCGCCCCCTGCACCACCGCCGCCGCCCCCACTGTCGCCCGAAAATCTGGGCGACCTGAAACTCTATCGTCTGCCCGAGCCCGTGACGATCCTGCCGAACGCGCAGAAGCAGGTAGCATTGATCGCTCAGCCAAAGGTGCGATTCGAGAAAGTCTATCGTATCAAGCTCGGGCGGTGGGACAATGACCAGGAAATTCCCGCGGCGATCATCCTGCGCTTCCGCAACACGGAACAGGAGGGCGCGGGCGTTCCGCTGCCGTCGGGCACGACCAGCCTTTACCAGGAGGGTGAGATCGGCCGCCTGCTCGTCGGACTTGGCAAGATCGGCGACACCGCCAAGGGGGATCAGGCGCGCATCGCAGCGGGCACCAGCAGCCAGGTCAGCGCGCGCCAGCGTGCCGGAGGCGCCGATCGGCATATCACCCTGTCCAACGCCAACCCCTTTCCGGTGCGGGTCGAGGTGACGATCGGTAATCCAGGCGAGAAGGATTTCCGTCAGACCAGCGCGCCTCTCGCGCGGGTCGACGGCGTCCAGACCTGGCGCGTCACGGTGCCCGCGAACAAAACCGTCTCGTTGGACTACGGGCCCCCCTCTTCCTGATCGCGACGGCTTGGATCTGACCGCGTTCGTGGGCCTTCGGGCCTTTCCGCTGCGGGACGCGATATGTATGCGCGCGCCATGACCGACACGATCCGCATCGCCACCGACCGCCTCAGCGCGGAGTTGAGCACGTTTGGCGCGGAGCTGCGCGTACTTCGCGATGAGCAGGGAAGGGACCTTCTCTCGGATGGGCCTCCCGAATATTGGACGGGACGCGCGCCCTTCCTGTTTCCGGTGGTCGGCGCGACCAACGGCGACGTGATCCATGTCGACGGCAAGGCCTATCCGATGGCCAAGCACGGTTTCGCGCGGAAGAGCGAGTTCGCGCTGGTCGAGGCGCTCCCCGATCGCGCGACCTTCCGACTGGAGGCGAGTGACGCCAGCCGCGCCCAATATCCGTTCGAATTCCGCCTCGACATCACCCACAGGATCGAAGGCACCGCGCTTCGAACCGAAGCTTTGCTCGCAAACCCGGGCGCCGTGCCCTTGCCCGCGAGTTTCGGCTTTCACCCGGCCCTGCGCTGGCCACTGCCGTGGGGCGGCGCGCGGGCGGACCATCGCCTGATCTTCGAAAAGGACGAGCCCGCGCCGATCCGCCGGATCGAGCCGGTCCCCGGCCTCGTCCTGCCCGACCCCCGGCCGAGCCCGGTGCAAGGCGATATGCTCGCCCCACGCGATGAACTTTTCGTCGAGGATGCGATCATCTTCGACCGGCTCGAATCCCGTTCGGTCCGCTTCGGCGTGCCGGGCGAGCGCATGATCCGGGTCGAATTCCGCGAAATGCCCTTGCTCGGCGTTTGGACCAAGCCGGGCGCGCCTTTCCTCTGTATCGAGCCGTGGCAGGGCCTTGCCGATCCGGTCGGCTATGCCGGCGATTTCCGCGACAAGCCGCATGTGATCCAGATCGCGCCCGGCCAGGAGGGGCGCTTCATGATGACAATCGACATCGGCGGATAAGCCGCTGGTCGCATTGGCCGGTGTAGTGGGGTTGTAGCACAGCCCGTTAGGCGATAATCCGACGCCCCTTAGATGGCTTCTCCGCAAAGACCTTCCGCGCCCGGTGGCGCACGCCGGATCGGCCGCATGATCTTCCGCATCGTCTTGTTCGGATTCCTTGCCGGGCTGACCGCGCTCGTGATCGCCGTGCTGGTGACGATGGCGTCGCTGCCGTCCTACAATTCGCTGACGCAGAAACCGAACGGTCAGACGGTGCGCGTCCACGCCGCCGACGGCGCATTGCTGGTCTCACTCGGGCCGAGCTACGGCGACTGGCTGCCTTATGACCGCATTCCGGCGACGATGCGCGATGCGGTGGTCTCGGTCGAGGATCGGCGCTTCTACGGCCACATCGGAGTGGATCCGGTCGGTATGGCCCGCATGCTCTGGGTCGCCAAAAAGCTCCACGACAATGGCCGCCGGCTTCAGGGCGCGTCGACCATCACCCAGCAGCTCGCGCGCAACATCTTCCTGTCCGATGCCTATAATGTCGGCCGCAAGGTCCGCGAGATCATCCTCGCGCTGGCGATGGAGCGCAAATTCTCCAAGCAGCAGATATTGGAGCTCTATCTCAATCGCATGTATTTCGGCGGCGGCGCCTATGGCATCGACGCCGCCAGCCGCAAATTCTTCGGCCACCCCGCCGATCATATGACCCTCGCCGAAGCCGCGATCGTCGCGGGCCTGCTGAAGGCGCCGTCGCATTATTCGCCCTCGGCCGACCCACAGGCGGCACGCGACCGCGCCAATGTCGTGCTGGAGGTGATGGTCGATGCCGGCGCGATCACACCGGCACAATCCGCCAACGCGCATCTCGAGCAGGTGACCTTCGCACCCGAGCCCAAGCAGAACAGCGTCCGCTATTTCACCGATTGGGCGCTCGCCCAGCTCGACACGATCGTCGACGAGCAGACCGCGCCGCTTGATGTGTGGACGACGCTCGATCTGCGCATGCAGCAGGCGGCGGACAATGCGATCCGTCAGAACACACCGGCGGGTGCCCAGGGCGCGCTGGTGTCGATGGAGAATGACGGCGCGGTCCGGGCGATGGTGGGCGGCACCGATTACGTCACCTCGATCTATAATCGGGCGACGCAGGCGACGCGCCAACCGGGATCTGCCTTCAAATTGTTCGTCTACCTCGCCGCGCTCGAATCGGGCGTGAAGCCGGGCGATCCGGTCACCGACGAGCCGGTCACGATCGACGGCTGGAGCCCGCGCAACAGCTCGCGCAAATTCCTCGGCCAGATCGACGTGCGCAATGCCTTCGCTTTCTCGATCAATACAGTCGCGGCGCAACTGGGCCAAAAGGTCGGCTTCGACGCGATCGCCGACATGGCGCATCGCTTCGGCATCTCGACCCCTATCAACACGCATCCGTCGATGGTGCTCGGCACCTCCGACGTCCGCTTGATCGAAATGACGCGCGCCTTCGCCGAAATCTCCAATAACGGCGTGGCGGTCACGCCCTACGGCATCACTAAGGTCAGCACAGCCGACGGCACGGTGCTCTACCAGCATGCCCAGGAAGAGCCGCGTGTGCTGGTCCCGCCCACCATCGCGGCGGAAATGACCGACCTCCTTCAAACCGCGGTCAATACCGGAACCGCGCGCGCGGCGCAGATCGGCCGCCCGGTCGCGGGCAAGACCGGTACCACTTCATCCAGCAAGGATGGCTGGTTCCTCGGCTTCTCCTCCGGCCTGACCACCGGGGTGTGGATGGGGCGCGACGATGCCAAGTCGATCCCCGGCCTCGCCGGCGCGCGCAACCCGGCGCACGCTTTCTCGCAGATGATGCAGGTCGCGCTCCGAACACGGCCGGTCCAGAATTTCCAGACCGAGGTCACGTTGCCCGAATGGCAGCTCGAACCCGACGAAGAAGCTTATTATGGCGACCCCGATCAGGCGCTGAGCGGCGGAAACGAAGCCGCCCCGCAGGACTTCCAGAGCCCCGAAGCCGGCCCCGATGACGCGCAACCGGTCGAGGAACAACCCGCACCGCCGCCCGCACCGCGCCGTCCGGCGCCTGCCGATCGCGCACCCCCGGCGCCCCCGGCGCGCCAGCCGGGAATCGACCAGAAATGGCTCGACAACGTGCTCAAGGAACGGCCGCGCCAGACGCAACCGCATTGACGAGACGTTTCGGTCCGTCGGCCTAAGCTACCGTCCGACCCGCTGCATCGCCGCGCCATGCGCCTTGAGCCAGGCTCGCTCCGCTTTCGGCGCGCGGCCGAGCAAGCGTTCCACCGCCGCATGAAATTCCGGCCCATGATGCATGTGCAATCGATGCGCGACCTCATGGACCACGGTCGCCTCGCGCACCGACGGCGGCATCAGGATCAACCGCCAGCTATAGGCGATATCGCCACGCGCCGAGCAACTGCCCCATCTGGAACGCGGATCGCCGATACGGACGCGTCCGACAGTCACGCCCGCTTGCATTGCCACCGCGCGTGTCTCCGCATCGAGCTTGCGCGCGGCTTCGGCCCTGAGCCAGCGCAGCACGCGCGCGGACACCATTTCCTCGGGCCCGCCGACGATCAGCTGGTCGCCCTCGTGCCGCACCGTGCGTGTTCCGCCAGAACGCCATATGATCGTCAGGCCCGCACCCTCGAATGGGATCACGCTGCCAGGGCCGATCTTCTCCTCTGCCGGCAATTTCGCCAGCGCCTGTTCGATCCAGCCGCGCTGGCTTTCGGCCCATTTCAGCGCAGGCCCCAGCGCGGCGCGGCGGGGCAGCGTGAGCTTCACCGCACCGTCACGCGGATCGACCGCAAGCCGCATACGCCGCGCCAAGGCCGAACGCCGCACAATCAGCGGACGGCTATGCGGCCCGCCGGTGAAAAGAAGATCAGAGCTCCCGGTCGACAAGGTGATATTCAAGCTCGCCGGCTTCGTCTTCGGATACGGTCCAGCCGCGCGTCGACATGCCCGCCTCATGCACCGTCTCGCGGCTGCCGCTGATCAGATAATGCCATTCGGGCAGCGGCTTGCGGTCCGCGAGCAGGCGATAGGCGCAGGTGGAAGGCAGCCATTCCAGCTCCTGCAGCTTGCGCGGGCTGAGCAGCACGCAATCCGGCACATATTTGCGCCGGTTGCTGTAATCCTTACAGCAACTGTTGCGGCGATCGAGCAGGCGGCACGCGACGTTGGTCGGGAAAACCTCGCCCGTTTCCTCATCCTCCAGCTTGTGCAGGCAGCATTTGCCGCAACCGTCGCACAAGGATTCCCACTCTTCGCGGTTCATCGCGTCGAGCGGTTTTTCTTCCCAGAAGCGGCTCATGCCACCCACTTTTCAAGATCCGCAACCACCGCGTCCGCGTTCGAATCGAGCGGCAGGAATTCGATCGGCTTGCCCTCGCCATCGAGCAGGATCGCCACGCGTGGATGATCCATCAGATAGCCTGAAGTCCCGGGCGGCGCGGGCTGCTTGCGGTAGGGAATCGCGTAATCCTTGGCGACGGCAGCGATCTGCGCCTCGCTGCCGGTAAGGCCGATCAGCCGCGGGTAGAATGCGCCGACGAACTGCTTGAGCACGCCCGGCGTGTCGCGCGCAGGGTCAACCGTGATGAAGATCGGCTGGATCTTCGCCGATCTGGCGGGATCTTTCGCATCCAGCTGGCGCATCGCCTTGCCGAGCACCGCCATGTCGGTCGGGCAGGCGTCGGGGCAAAAAGTGTAGCCGAAATAGATGATGCGATATTTGCCCGCGAGCGCGCCGCTGGAGAACGGCTTGCCATCCTGATCGGTGAGCTGGAACGGGCCGCCGATTGCGGCACCCTCTAGCGGCGGATGCTCCGCCGGGCCGCGCTGGCAGGCGCCAAGCGCCAGCGCGCAGCCGAGGGCCGCAGCGAGCCGGAGCGAGGCCAAAGTCTTGTTCATGGTGCGCTTAGCCTTGCTTTGCTATTCCCCCGCTGACAAGCGCGCAGGCGCGGACAGGGAGCTTCGATATGGGATATGGCGGCGGCGTTTCCAGGGCGGTGCTGGGCGGATTGCTGCTCGCCTGGGCTGTGCCGGCTATGGCACAATTCTCCGACAGCTATAATTTCCTGAAGGCCGTTCGCGAGTCCAATGGCGAGGACGCCACCAAATATCTCAACAAGCCGGGCGCGCCGGTGCTCAACACGCGCGATCCCAGTACGGGCGAGACCGCGCTTCACATCACGGTCAAGGCGCATCAGGATAATTGGGTCGGCTTCCTGATCAACAAGGGCGCCAATGTCGAAATCCGTGATCGCGACGGCAACACCCCAATTCATGACGCTGCTCTGTTTGGCGACGTGACCGTGATGAATTATCTGATCGGCGCCAATGCGCGCGTCAACGCCACCAACAATCGCGGCGAGACGCCGTTGATCCTGGCGGTCCAGCGGCGTGACGTCGGCCTGGTAAGGTTGCTGATCGACGCGGGTGCCGATCCCAAGATTTCGGACAGCTTCGCGGGCAAGAGCGCGCTCGATTATGCCAAGGAGGATCCCCGCGGCGGCGCCATTCTGAAGCTGCTGCAGGATGCCAAGTCGCAGACCAAGAAGCCTGTCACGGGGCCGGTTATCGGTTTCTGATTCGGGTATCGATCTCCGGTCGAGGCCGGGCTGGTCGATTCAGCCTCAGTCGAGCCCTTCCAGCCCCGGATCAAGCGAGCCCAGCAGCCTCGTTGCGGCGCGGCGCGCAAAACGCAGCGTCTCGACCTTTCGGCGTGCCGCATTGAGCGGGCGATGCCGCGGTGTGCGGAGCATTTCCGCATCATATTGATCGGCGACGATCAGGCCCGCTATGTCCGGCCGGAAACGCTCTTCCTCGAACGGCTCCAGCCCAAAACCGGCAGGCACCGCCCAATAGAAATAATCGCAATAATCGAGATATTCGTGCCACTTGCCATCGCCGCGCAGATCGGCGCGCGAACATTTGATCTCGACGATCGTGATGCAGCCCTTGGCATCCATCGCCATGATGTCGGCGCGGCGCCCATTGCCGAGCGGCACCTCGCAAATCCCCACCAGATCCTGCCGCCAGAACAGCCGCGCCACCCCGCGCGCGACATCGGCCGCGACCAAGGGTCCATCTTCGAAGCAATTGGGCAGGCTCGCCATGATTCGACGAGAATAGAACAAGTCAGGAACGGGGGGAAGGTGCAGGCATGAAACCCTGCGCCAGCCCATGGTACAACCGTTCACGACAGATCAGCGACGCGGTTGCTTCGGCAATGAGGGCGGCGCCGAGCAGCGGAAGCATCAGCCCGCGGCTGCCGGTGGTTTCGGCTATGATGATCACCGACGTGAGCGGCGCGCGCACGACGCCCGTGAAATAGGCAACCATTCCGAGCAGTACGACTGCTCCCGACGGCTGGGCCGGAAACAGGACATGGACCAGATTGCCGACGCCCGCGCCGGTAGCAAGGCTTGGCGAGAAGATGCCGCCGGGCAGCCCGGCCGCGGCAGTCGCCAAGGTCGCAACGAACTTGGCCGGGCCGAACCACAATGAAGCATGGCCGCCGTCGATCATCGCCCGTGCGGCGGAATAGCCGGTTCCCCATGTGAGCTGGGTGGTGATGCCGAGCCCCGCCACGATCAGACCGCAAGCGGCCGCCATGAGCAGCGGCCGGCCGCCCGAAAGGCGGTGTGCGCCGCCCCGCGCCAGCCACAAGGTGGTTCGCGCGAAAAGCCCGCCGGCCAATCCACCGAACAGACCTGCCACGGGAACGACCAGCAGTGCCGCGCGCAACGAGAGCGTCTGTCCGACCACGCCGAAATAGAGGTAGTCGCCGGCGACACCCAAGGCGATCATACCGGCGATCAGCACCGCGCTCATCACCAGCAGCGTCATGCGCTGCTCGTAGGCGGCCGCCAGTTCTTCGATCGCGAACGCAACGCCCGCGAGCGGCGTGTTGAAGGCCGCCGCCACGCCCGCCGCGGCGCCCGCGACGAGAACCGACGCTCTCACCGGCACGCGAAGCCACTTGTGCGCATAGGCCATCACCGTGGCTCCGACCTGCACCGTCGGCCCCTCGCGTCCGACCGAAGCGCCGCACGCGAGCCCTGCCGCGGTCAGCAACGCCTTCATCAGCGCGGTGCGCATCGATGCCAGGCCGGATGTCGCCCCGTCCGGATTGTGCTTCGCGGCAATGATCTGCGGAATGCCGCTGCCGCGCGCAGCGGGTGCGAACCGATTGGTCAACCAGACGATCGCCACATAACCGAGCGGCGTCAGCAACAGGGGCAGCCACCAACCATGCATGATCAGCTGAAGGAACCAGGCGCTCGCCACGTCCGACGCACGCGCGAAGGCGATCGCCGCCAGCCCGACGACGGCGCCACCTCCAAAAATGGCCACGCGCCGCCGCCACACCGGCGCGGTCGGCCCGTGACGGCGGAGCAGAATGCGTCCCCGGCGCAGGGTGGACGGCAGGCTGGACTCGGAAGATTCGGGCATGAAGAGCGCTTAGAAGGAAGCGGCGGCGCTTACACCCCTCGCTTTACCCGGCCACATCCTCGACCAGCCTCAGTCCATCGGACACGTCGAGTTCGATGACCCACAGATCGGGATCGCCGCGTCGCCGGCGCGCCAGATAGTCCACGCGCTGGTCGGGATCGTCGGGACCGGTTGGCGCCCAGCGATAGACGCCCTTCTCGTCGAGCCGCCGCTCCAGCAGCGGGCCAGCCACGCCGCGTTCGGCAAGCTGGATCATCAGCGCTCCGGCGGTAACGTCGCCCTTCGCCAGCACCATCGCGCTACCGCCCGCTTGCTCGACGCGGCGGATCAGCGCGGAGACGAGCATCCCGGCGGCGAGCCGGGCCGCCATGATCAGGCCGCGTCGCGCGTGTCGGCGTGCGCGAACAAGGCGTAGAGCGCGTCGGGCGATCCGGCGCCGCGCAGCTTGGCGACGAAGGCGCGATCGCGAAGCTTGCGGCTCACCCGCGCGAGGGCCTTCAGATGCTCGACCCCGGCGTCGGGGGGCGACAGCAGCAGGAAAACCAGATCGACGGGCATGCCGTCTATCGCCTGGAAATCGATCGGCGTCGCCAACCGCGCAACCAGCCCGACGACGTGACTGAGCCCGTCCATCTTGCCGTGCGGAATAGCGACGCCACCGCCGAATCCGGTCGACCCCAACCGCTCACGATCAAGCAGTCGTTCGACGATGACGCGGGCGTTCAGTCCGGTCAGCCTGGCCGCGGTCTGACCGAGCTGCTGGAACAGGGCTTTCTTGTTGGGTACCGCGACGCCGGTCAAAGCGGCGTCGGGGCTTATGAGGTCGGAAAGATCGTCCATAGTCTCACTGATTCCGTCGAACCTTGGGGTCTGCCGAGCACCGAATTCAGGCCGCGCGCTGCGGTTCCACCCACCCGATCGTGCCGTCGCCGCGCCGATACACCATATTGAACGCCCCGGTGCCCGAATTCTTGAATAGAAGCGCGTTGGTATTGCGTAGATCGAGCATCATCACCGCGTCGGACACGGTCGCCTCGGGCACGTCCACCCGTGTCTCGGCGATCACCGGGGGATGATCGCCCGACAAATCTTCCTCATCCGCCACCGGCTGGAAAACGGTGTAGCCGGCATCCGCCTCCATCTGCACCGCATCAGCGCCATTATGGCGATTCTTGAGCCGGCTCATATAGCGTCTGAGCTGGGTTTCGATCCGGTCCGCGGCCTGATCGAAAGCAGGGTGCGCCTCGGCGCCTTGCCCTGAACCCTTCAGAATCACGCCTTGCATGACATGCGCCACAATATCGCAGGTGAAGTCATTGTGCGGCCCGTGACCGAAGGTCACATGGGCCGAGATGCTGCGCGAGAAATATTTCTCCGAAAGCGTCTGAAGCCGTTCCTCGACGTGGACGCGAAGCGCATCGCCGGTATCGACTTGGTGACCGGAAACCCGGATATCCATTATGACGTCTCCTTCTCGGCCTGGACCATCAAGCGGCGCTTAGACGCACCGTCACCGGCCCACGTCAACCCGCCGAGGGTGCAAGCGCCCAAAGCGGATCGTTCAGCTTCTGGATAAACGCTGCATGGCGCGCCAGTTCCGCCTCGCTTGGTGAATGCGGACGTGGCGGACGGACAATCCGCTGGGCTGCCTGCACTGCAATAGCGGCCAACTCCGCGATCGACTCGACGCGCGCCTCCTCGGCCAGGATGAAACCGATCTGGCGGCCTCCGCACAATTCCACGTAAACCTGTGTGAGAAGCTCGGCATCGAGCAACGCGCCATGCTTGATACGCTGGCTGCGATCGACGCCATAGCGGGTGCAGAGTGCATCCAGGCTGTGCTTGGCGCCGGGGTGCCTCGAACGCGCCATGGCGAGCGTATCAACCATACGGCTGATGCAGATCGGATCGCGCCCGCAATTCTCCAGCTCCCAATTAAGGAAGCTGAAGTCGAAGCTCGCATTATGCGCGATCAGGGGTGCGTCCGCGATGAACTCGATCAGGTCCTCGACGATCTCGTGGAAGCGAGGCTTGTCCGAGAGGAAGATCGAGGAAAGCCCATGCACCGCTTCCGCTTCGCTCGGCATCGACCGATCGGGATTGATATAAGCGTGGAAGCTGCGCCCGGTCTCGCAGCGATTGACGAGCTCGATGCAGCCGATCTCGACCAGGCGGTGGCCATCATTCGGGCTGAGGCCCGTTGTTTCGGTATCGAACACGATTTCGCGCATCGTGGGACTATCCGCCGATGCTCGCGCCCTTGCAAGCGTCGATCACGCGGCGAACCGAGTCGCGCGTCGCCTGGAGCGTTCCGCCGGTCGGGATGACGAAATCGGCGCGGCGTCGTTTGGCCGGGTCACCAAGCTGCAGGTCGCGCACCTGATCGAGCTTCGACCAGCTCATTCCCGGCCGCGCCAACGCGCGCGCACTCTGCTTCCACGCCGGCGCCGACACGACCGCGGTCAGGTCGACGCGCCGCCAGCCGCCTTTCTCGAACAGCAAGGGCACGTCGACTACCACCAGAGGCTTGGCGCGATGACGGCGGAGGAAAGCCTGGCGCTTCTTCTCGACCTCCGGATGAATCAGCCTCTCCAGCCGGCGGAGCGCCTTTTTGTCGCCCAGCACCGCCCTGCCGAGCGCGGCCCGATCGACTCCTTGCGTGCCGGTCGTGCCGGGATGCAGCGCCTCGATCGCGGACAGAAGCAGCCCGCCCGGCCCCTGCATCCTGCGCACCTCGGCATCGGCATCGAACACCGGCACGCCGAGCTTGCGGAACATCGCGGCGACCGTGCTCTTGCCCATGCCGATCGACCCGGTCAGGCCAAGCACCAGACTCATAGGATCGGGCTCATGCGGTCATCCGCGCCCGCAATTCGGCGTCGCTGTCCGCGTCCGACGGCGCCGCCACCCCGAAGAAATGCTCGAACGCGATCCGGCCCTGGCCGATCAGCATCGACAGGCCGTCAAGGATGGGATGGCCGCGCTCGCGCGCTTCCGCGAGCAAGGGCGTGACCAGGGGCGCATAGACCGCATCATAGACGATCGCGCCAGGCGGAACGTTGGAGAAGTCGATATCGAGCGGCGGCTGGCCGGTCATGCCGAGCGAGGTGGCGTTGACCACCAGATCGAGCCGGTCGCCCGCCTCACCCCAGTCGAAATCCAGCGGCCGCGCGAACGTGTCCAGCGTGCAGACATGGACGAAGCCCGGATCGAACGGCGCGACGATCTCCTGCGCCTTGGCGGAATCGCGCCCGGCGACGATCAAAGTGAAGCCTTCGTCCCACAAAGCATGCGCGATCGCGCGCGCCGCGCCGCCGGTGCCGAGAATGCGCGCGGTGCGCAGCAAATGGCGTTCCGCCAGCCGTGGCCGCAACGGCTCGAGGAAGCCCGGCGCGTCTGTATTATGGCCGATCAGCACGCCGTCGCGGGGTACAATCGTGTTGACCGCGCCGATCGCCTGCGCGAGCGGGTCGATCCGGTCGAGCAAAGGCATCACCGCCTGCTTGTGGGGAATCGTGACGTTACAGCCGCGCCAATCAGCGTCGCCGCGGCGGCTTTCCAGGAACGACGCCAGATCCTCGGGCCGGACATGCGTGCGGCGATAGTCCGCATCGATTCCCAGCTGCTCCAGCCAAAGCCCGTGCATCACCGGCGATTTGGAATGCGCGATCGGGTCGCCGATCACTTCGGCATAGGCGCGGGTCATCTCACTTCTTCCCCGTCACCGGCTCTTCCCCGTCATCCCAGCGAAAGCTGGGGTCCATCTCCCAACCCTCAGGCTGGCGAGGAGCACCGGAGATGGATGCCAGCTTTCGCTGGCAGGACGTCCGGAGGAGGTCATGCCACCAATTCCCCTCGCACGCGCAGCCAGTCCAGCAAGGGCAGCAGAGGCAGCCCCAATATCGTGAAATGGTCCCCATCGACCCGGCTGAACAATTGCGCGCCGAGACCTTCCAGGCGATAGCCGCCGACGCAGCCTCCGATCGCCGGCCATTCCGCATCCAGGTACGACTCAAGAAAGACGTCGGAAAAAGCCCGCATCGTCAGCTTGGCGGTATCGACATGCCGCCAGATCGCCTCGCCGCCCAGCGCAACCACCGCCGCGCTAGTCAGCCTGTGCGTGGTCCCGCGAAGGCTCTGCAATTGCGCCCGCGACTCGTCGCGCGATGCGGCCTTGTCGATCAGCGTCCCGTCCTCGGCCGCGACAGTCGAATCGCAGCCCAGCACGAGCGCTTCAGGATGACGCCGCGATACCTTGATCGCCTTCATCTCGGCGAGTGCATCCGCGAGCCTCCGCCCGTCCGCACCCTCCGCGATCATCGCCGCCTTGACCGATTCCTCATCCACGCCGGCGGCCTCGGCGGTGAAGTTTACCCCGGCGGCCTCCAGCATCGCCTTGCGCGACGCAGATTGCGACGCGAGGATGATCATGCCTGCGCCTCGGCCTGGCTCTCGCGCTCGCCGAGCAGGTTGATGATCGCGGCCGCAGTCTCTTCGATCGAGCGGCGGGTGACGTCGATCACGGGCCAGCCGCGATCCGCGAAGATTCGTCGTGCCGCCGCGAGCTCCTGCGCCACCGCATCCTGGTCGACATAGGCTGTTTCGGGCGCCTGGTTGAGCGAGAGCAGGCGGTTGCGCCGGATTTGGATCAGCCGGTCGGGGCTGGTGGTGAGACCCACGATTAGCGGATGCGTCACTTCGAACAACTGCCGCGGCGGCGGCGATTCCAGCACGAGCGGGATATTGGCGACCTTATAGCCGCGATTGGCGAGATAGATGCTGGTCGGCGTCTTCGAAGAGCGCGACACGCCCGCGAGCAAAATGTCGGCCTCCTCCCAATCCTCGGGCGCGATCCCGTCATCATGCGCGATCGTGAACTGGATCGCGTCGACGCGCGCGAAATAGGCCGCGTCCAGCGCATGCTGCCGGCCCGGACGCGCTTTCTGTTCCTGCCCGAGCATCCGCTCGAGCGCCTCGAACACCGGGTCGAGCGCCGCCACATGCGGCAATCCCGCCAGCCGGCAGCGTTGCTCAAGGCTGCGGCGAACGTCCGAATTGACCAACGTGTAGATGATCAGCCCCGGCCGTTGGATGATTTCCGACAGCACTCGATCGAGATGGCCTTCGGAGCGGACCATCGGCCAGAAATGTTTGATAACCTCGACCCCGTCGAACTGCGCGACGCCGGCCTTGGCGATCACCTCGAGCGTTTCGCCGGTCGAATCCGACAGGAGATGAAGGTGCAAACGCATCAGCGCAAACCGATTTTCTTGGGAAAATGCCTGTGGAAAACCATGGGGAGAGCGCTAGCTTAGGATGGTGGGTCAAGCAAAGCGGAACAAGCCATGCCCGACTTGCGAAACCCATCGACAAGCTCATCCACAGGGGATTCTTGAAATGGCCTTGCCTGTGGATATCGGGGGAAGTGCCCGTGACTCGCGGCTTTCCGCCACCTTATCATATGTCAAGCTGTTGGCAATTTCGGGCAAGGGGAATAAGCCCCGCTCCGCGGCGCCCTACTGACTCTCACAGAATCCTTTTAAACTCCTAGAATAGATAAAAGGATGCATGACGTGTCGCCCTTTTCCGAGCAAAGTTCCTTGGTCCGATCGCGTGAATCCGTGGACCGGCCGCTTCTCGCGGTGGTTCGTGGCGAACGGCGCGATCCGCCCCCGATCTGGCTCATGCGTCAGGCCGGACGCTATCTGCCCGAATATCGTGCGCTGCGTGCGGAGAAGGGCGGCTTCCTCGAGCTTTGCTATGATCCGGTCGCGGCGGCGGAGATAACGCTCCAGCCGATACGCCGCTTCGGTTTCGATGGCGCGATCCTCTTTTCCGACATCCTCGTCATCCCGCACGCCATCGGGCAGGATCTCTGGTTCGAAACCGGTGAAGGCCCACGCCTCGCCCCGGCCTTGCTCGACGGCGATCTGTCGGCGCTCACGCCCGATCCGGCGAAGCTCGATCCGATCTATGACACGGTGCGTCGGGTGGTGGCGGAGCTCCCCTCCGAAACGACGATGCTGGGCTTTGCCGGATCGCCCTGGACGGTCGCGACCTACATGGTGGCCGGGCAGGGCAGCAAGGATCAGGCGGCCGCCAGGGGACTGGCGTATCGCGATCCGGCGGCGTTCCAGCGGCTGATCGACGCGATCGTCGCGGCGACGGTCGATTATCTGATCGGGCAGGTCGATGCCGGCGTCGAGGCGGTACAATTGTTCGACAGCTGGGCGGGCAGCCTCGCCCCCGACCAATTTCTGCGTTGGGTGGTCGCCCCCAACCGCGTGATCGTCGAACGGCTTCGCGCCGCGCGGCCCGGCATCCCGATCATCGGTTTCCCCAAGGGGATTGGTGAGAAACTGCCGATTTATGCGCGCGAAACCGGCGTGGACGCGCTTGGCATCGACGAGACGATGGATCCTTGCTGGGCGGATCGGATGGTACCCGCGGGCCTGCCGATTCAGGGCAATCTTGACCCACTCGCCTTGCGCGCAGGGGGCATGGAACTCGAAAATGCGGTGAGCCGTATCCGCGCGGCCTTCTCAAACCGCCCGCATATCTTCAATCTGGGGCATGGCATCCTGCCGGATACGCCGGTGATGCACGTGGAGAAATTGCTCTCTATGGTACGGGCATGAACCTCCCCAGCCTGGGATATATCCTCGAATTGACCTATCTCTGGATCAAGGCCGGGCACATCATCTTCGTGATCTTCTGGATCGCGGGGCTGTTCCTGCTGCCGCGTTATTATGTCTACCATCAGGAATCGACGCCCGGCAGCCAGGAGGAACGGCGCTGGATCGATCGCGAGCGCAAGCTGCGCGCTATCATCATCACGCCTGCGATGATCATGGTGTGGGTGCTGGGAATCACGCTTGCGACGGTCGGTCATTGGTGGTCGAGCGGCTGGCTGATGGCCAAATTCCTGATCGTGCTCGGCCTCTCCGGCTATCACGGCTACATGGTCGGCTATGGCAAGAAGCTTGCCCGCGGTGAACGGCCGGTCAGCGGCAAGGCGCTCCGCATCATGAACGAGATTCCCGGCATCGCGACCGCGGTGATCGTTGTTCTGGTGGTGCTGAAGCCGTTCTGAAAATTCGGGAACGTCGTGATCTTGACCTGACGCTGGCGTGATGATGGTCTGGATCGCATGGCTGACGATCTTTTCCGCCTTCCCGGCGCGGTGCCGCGCGATTCGGGAATCGAAACCTGGTTTGCCCATGGCGATCCGTTGCGCGCTTTGGTCGAGCCCTGGTTCGAAGCCGCGCGCAGCTGCGGTCCGGACGTGACCGAGACCATGCATGACGGCCACCCCACAGCCTGCGTCGGGGATGCGGCCTTCGCTTATGTCGCTGCTTTCGCAACCCATGCGAGTCTCGGCTTCTTCCATGGCGCGGCGCTCGATGATCCCGCGGGTCTGCTCGAGGGCAGCGGCAAGCGCATGCGGCACGTCAAATTTCGCTGGGACAGGTCGCCGGATAGCGATGCCGTGCGGGCGCTGATTGCCGCGGCTCACCGCGATATCCGCCGACGTCTTGAGGAGCGCGCGAACGATTTGCCTTGAACCTGGTCCAATTCGCTACCATCTCCTGCTTGACGATGGCCGCGGTGGCTTTTACCGCTTGGCTCTAACGGGACCGCATTCCTTGCTGGGCCCCCGAATTTCCCCTCAAGCATCCGAACATTCCTTTCGTTCGCGCGGTTTGACCCCCCCAAAATAACACCCGGATACGCCCTCAATGCATCTCAAGGACCTCAAGAAAAAATCTCCCGCCGAGCTGGTCGCGATGGCCGAAGAGCGCGGCGTCGAGGGCGCATCGACGATGCGCAAGCAGGACCTCATGTTCGGGATCCTCAAATTCGAGGCCGAGGGCGGCGAGCAGATCATGGGAATGGGCACGATCGAGGTGCTGCCCGACGGTTTCGGCTTCCTGCGCAGCCCCGAGGCGAATTTCCTCGCCGGTCCGGACGATATCTATATCAGCCCCAATCAGGTCCGTAAGTTCGGCCTGCGCACCGGCGACACGGTCGAGGGCGAGATTCGCGAGCCCAAGGATGGCGAGCGTTATTTCGCGCTGACCAAGCTCATTCAGGTCAATTTCGACGATCCCTCGGTCGTCCGTCATCGCGTCAATTTCGACAATCTGACGCCGCTTTATCCTGAATCGAAGCTCACGCTCGATCCGCTCGACCCGACCGTCAAGGACAAGTCGGCGCGCGTGATCGATCTGATCAGCCCGCAGGGCAAGGGCCAGCGTACCTTGATCGTCGCGCCGCCCCGCGTCGGCAAGACGGTGATGCTGCAGAATATGGCGAAAGCCATCACCGACAACCATCCCGAAGTCTTCCTGATCGTGCTGCTGATCGACGAGCGGCCCGAGGAAGTCACCGACATGCAGCGTTCGGTGAAGGGCGAGGTCGTCTCCTCGACCTTCGACGAACCCGCCACCCGCCACGTCCAGGTCGCGGAAATGGTGATCGAGAAGGCCAAACGCCTGGTCGAGCACAAGAAGGACGTCGTGATCCTGCTCGATTCGATCACGCGTCTCGGCCGCGCCTACAACACCGTCGTCCCCTCGTCGGGCAAGGTGTTGACCGGCGGCGTCGACGCCAACGCGCTGCAGCGCCCGAAGCGCTTCTTCGGCGCCGCGCGCAATATCGAGGAGGGCGGTTCGCTCTCGATCATCGCCACCGCGCTGATCGATACCGGCAGCCGCATGGACGAGGTCATCTTCGAGGAATTCAAGGGCACGGGTAATTCGGAAATCGTGCTCGACCGTAAGGTCGCCGACAAGCGCATCTTCCCGGCACTCGATGTCGGCAAATCGGGCACGCGCAAGGAAGAGCTGCTGCTCGACAAGGGCAAGCTTTCCAAAATGTGGGTGTTGCGCCGCATCCTGATGCAGATGGGCACGACCGACGCGATGGAATTCCTGCTCGACAAGATGAAGGATTCCAAGACGAACGAGGACTTCTTCGATTCGATGAATCAGTAGGGCCGATGATCGTCGAACACGCCTTGCTTCGTATTCGCGATGGCGAGGCGGCGGCGTTCGAACAGGCGATGCGCAGCGCGGTACCGCTGATCGCCGAATCGCCGGGTTTCCGCGAGATCGAGGTCCGCCCCGCGGTCGAGGCACCGGGCTATTATCTGATGCGCGTTCGCTGGGATGGCGTGGAGAACCACCGTGATGGTTTTCGCCAGTCCGAGCGCTACCAGAAATGGCGCGCTTTGCTCCACCATTTCTACGATCCGCTGCCCGAGATCAGCTATTTTGGCGCGTCGATCATCGACAGCCCGGTCGCGGCCTAATATCAGCGCCTGATGGGCGCTCTCTGGCACAATATCGTCACCGATTTTTCGAATCTCGGTTCGCCAGCGGCCCTCTCGGCTTTCCTGCAGGTGCTGATGATCGACGTCATGCTCGCGGGCGACAATGCGATCGTGGTCGGCGCGATCGCGGCTGGCCTGACCCCGCAACAGCGCAAGAAGGTCATCCTGATCGGCATCATCGCCGCGTTGGTGCTGCGCATCATCTTCGCGCTGGCGGTCACCCAATTGCTGCAGATCGTTGGCCTCACCTTCGCCGGCGGGCTGCTGCTCTTGTGGGTCTCGTGGAAGATGTGGCGCGAATTGCGCAGCGATCACAAAACGCATGCCGACGGCCTCAAGCCAGCCAAAAGCTTCGTCGCCGCCGCCTGGGCGGTCGCGATTGCCGATGTCTCGATGAGCCTCGACAATGTGCTCGCGGTGGCCGGTGCGGCGCACGCGCACCCCGGCATCCTGATCATCGGCCTTTTGCTGTCGGTCGTGCTGATGGGCGTTGCCGCCAACCTGCTGGCGCGCGTGATCGAGCGCTATCGTTGGATCGCTTATTTCGGCCTCGCGGTGATCCTCTTCGTCGCGTGCAAAATGATCTACGAAGGCTGGACCAACCAGCATGTCGGCGTGATCACCTTGTTCAGCTGAGCCGCTGTCGCCTCTCCGTCGGCCGCTTACGGTGCGATGGCCAACACCCATATTGCGGCGGGATCGCCTCTTGCCGGCGCCGCGACATAGAGTTCGTGCCGGCGTATCGAGATGAGCCCCGTGCGCGCACCCGGCGCGGTTTCGACGCTGACCTCGGTATCGCCGCTAGCCCAGCGCTGCACATTCACGTGGCCCGCGCCGCAGATGACGAAGATTCGTTGCCCGTCCACGTAGAGATCGTCCGAATCGCCACAGCTCGGCACGACGAAGTCGCTCGTGCCATCCGCGATCTTGATCGAAGCCAGCGCCGCTGGAAGGCGATAGGCCAGTAGGATGTGCTTCCCGTCGGGAGCGACCGCCATCGGGAAGTTGAGCCGGTGCAGCCCCGTCCGCCAGGTCGCCTGGACCACACCTCTGTCCAGATCGGCGGCGATGATCGCGCCGCGATCGGGCACGTTCGCGAAAAGGCGCGTGCCGACCTGCTGGAAGCCTTCAGGGTGCCCACCGAGCGGCAGGCGACCGATCAGGCGATGGTGGGCGGGATCGATCGTCGCAATCGCTCCTTTGCCGTAGCCGACCAGAATATGGCCGTTGCGCGGGTCGATGCGCACGTCGTCGGCATCGTCGCCGAGATCGATCCGCGCAATCAGCCGGCGGTCCGTCGAGAAAAAGCGTACCGAGCCGTCACCGCAGGCGACGACCAGCTCTTTCTGTGCCGGCAGATAAGCGACGCCCTGCGGTTCACGCAGTCCGCTTATCCGGCCGATCACCTTGCCCGCGCGCAGATCGATCTCGTCGACCGACCCATTCTCGACCTCCGCCACGAACAGGCGCCCACCCCCTTCGTCGATTGCGAGATGATCGATGCGGCCGCGCACCTCGGCGAGGATGATCTTCCGCTCGAGCCGAAGCGGCGAAGATGGATCGGATGCGGAGAGGGAGAGCGGTGCCTTGCCGCAAGCGGCTACGGACAGCATCCCGGCCAGAAGGATGCTGCTTCGGAAGAGACCAAGCATCCGTTTTCCTCTCACGCCGGCAAGGCGATTCGCGCTCCGTGTATCCGCCCACCGAGCGGCATCAGCAAAGATGCTTGGCGAAAAATTCCTCCGTCCGCCGATCCGCCAACGCCGCCGCTTCCTCATTCCGCCTTCTGCCCGACGTCGCCGCGAAGCCGTGCCCGGCGCCCGCATAATCGTGGATCGTGACGCGCGGATGCGATTCCAGCCCTCTGTGGATTTTTTCGCGGATTTCGGCAGGGATCGACGGATCCTCGACGCCGAAATGGAGCAGCACCGGCCTGGCGATGGCGTGTGCCTCATTCAGATGGTCCACAATCAGCCGACCATAATAGCCGACGCTCGCGTCGACATCGGTGCGGGTCGCGGCGAGATAGGCGACGCTGCCGCCCGCGCAGAAGCCGATCACGCCGATCTTGCTTGCGCCAAGTGCGCGTGCGTAGCGGATCGCCACTTCAACATCTCTTGCCGCCTTTTCGAGATCGAACTGCGCGCGGATCTGCATCGCGTGATCGCGCTGTTCGGGCACGTCTGGATCGGCCTCGTAACGCGGGGCGAAGCGCCAGAACATGTCGGGCGCGATCGCAAGATAGCCTTTCTCCGCCCAGCTCTCCGCCTTGCCCCGGATTTCGGGATTCACCCCGAAAATCTCCTGGATGACAATGATCGCGGCCTTCCCGCCGCCTTCGGGCCGCGCCTGCCAGGCGGCGAAGCGGCCCTCGCCGTCCAGAGCCTCGAGTTCGATCCATTCACCCATGGTTTGCCCTTTTTGCAGCAGCATGGACGCTTATCTCGCCATGCTCTACCAACAGGCACGGGGAACGAACAACAGGGACAAAGGCAGCGATGAACATCACCATGAACATCGATTGCACGCCCGAAGAGGCGCGCCGCTTCATGGGCCTGCCGGACATGGCGCCGATCCACGCGCTTTATCTTGAGAAGCTGAAAGACGCGATGACCAACGGCGTCACCCCCGACATGCTCGAAAATGTGATGCGCTCGTGGGGCGGCATGGGCGAGATGGGGATGAACGCCTGGCGTCAGATGGTGGATCAGATGACGGGCACGGGCGGCGGCACTCCCAAACCCTGACGCGATTACCGGCAATGGGCGCTGCGGCGCGCGATACGATCTTCGCCTTGTCGAGCGGGGCGCTTCCCGCCGGAATCGCGGTGGTGCGCGTGAGCGGCGCGCAAGCCGGCGCGGCGCTCCATGCGCTTGCGGGACGGATACCCGAACCGCGCCGCGCGGTAAGCGCCACCTTGTATGATCAGGAGCGCGCGATGCTCGATCGTGCGCTCCTATTATGGCTGCCGGGCCCCGGCAGCGCGACGGGCGAGGATATCGCCGAATTCCACCTCCATGGCGGCCGTGCGGTGGTTGCGGCGGTGCTGGCCGCGCTGGGCGAATTGCCGGGCCTGCGTATGGCCGAACCGGGCGAATTCACCCGCAGGGCCTTCTCCAACGGCAGATTCGATCTGGCGCAGGCGGAAGGCCTCGCCGACCTTCTCGCCGCGGAGACCGAGGCGCAACGTCGTCAGGCGCTGCGGCAGGCGGAAGGAGGCCTGGGCAAGCTCGTTGCCGGCTGGCGCGAACGGCTGCTTGGATTGGCCGCGCGAGTCGAGGCGGCGATCGAGTTCGCCGAGGATGAGGACGACGTTCCCGCACTCGCGCCCGCCGATCTCGCCGGGATGGTGCTGCTGGCGGCGGATATGGAAGAGTCCTTGCGGCAGCCGCCCGCGGAACGGCTGCGCGATGGCGTGCGGATCGTGGTCGCGGGCCCGACAAACGCAGGTAAATCAAGTCTTATCAATATCTTAGCTGGCAGAGAAGCGGCCATAGCGTCCCCGGTTGCGGGCACGACTCGCGACCTGATCGAAATCCCGCTGTCGATCGGCGGTATGCCCTGCCTGCTGATCGACAGTGCGGGTCTGCGCGAGGGTGGCGGCCAGGTCGAGCAGATCGGCATGGCCCGCGCACGAGGAGCGATCGAGGCGGCTGACTTGATTCTCTGGCTCGGGCCGCCCGGTGAATCTCCTGATCGCGACCGGTCGATTCTGGTGCGAACCAAGGCCGATCTGGGCAAGGCCGGCAGTGGCGCGGCGGACGTGGCAACCTCGACCGTAACGGGGGAGGGTCTCGCCGCCTTGCGGGATTTGCTTGAGTCGCGTGTGAGAAGCCTGCTTCCCCCTGCGGATGGCATTGCGCTCAATGCGCGGCACCGAGAGCGCGTCGCCGAAGCCGTCGAGGAATTGCGCGCCGGGGAGAAGCAGGGCGACATCCTCTTCGTCGCCGAGCATTTGCGCCAGGCCCGCATCGCGCTCGACCGCATCACCGGGCGTGCTGGAGTCGAGGATATGCTCGATGCACTGTTCGGGCGCTTCTGCATCGGTAAGTGAAAATGTTTCACGTGGAACATTTGACTCTCCGCACCGCCCGACCATAGCGAGCCCTCATGCGCGACTTCGATGTCATCGTGATCGGCGGCGGCCATGCCGGCTGCGAGGCGGCTACGGCCGCGGCGCGCCGTGGCGCGCGCGTCGCGCTCGTGACGATGGACCCCAACCAGATCGGCGCCATGTCGTGCAATCCGGCTATTGGAGGAGTGGGGAAGGGCCATCTCGTCCGCGAGCTGGACGTGTTCGATGGTTTGATGGCGCGCGCCGCGGACGCCGCCGCGATCCACCATCGCATGCTCAACCGCAGCAAGGGGTCGGCGGTCCATGGTCCGCGCGTCCAGGCCGATCGCAAGAGATTTCGCGCCGCGACGCAGCTGCTGGTCGCGGCGACACCCAATCTTCGGGTGATTACGGGATCGGCTGATGCGCTTCACGTGGAACATGGCAAGATTGCAGGGCTGGTTCTGAGCGATGGCAGTAGCCTGTCCGCACGCGCGGTGATCCTCGCCACCGGGACGTTCCTCGGCGGCAAACTGCATTGCGGTCAGGAGCAGCGGGTTGGCGGGCGAACAGGGGAGGGGGCCGCTATCCCGCTCGCGGTGCAGCTGCGCGAACTCGCCTTGCCGATGGGTCGGCTCAAGACCGGCACGCCACCCCGTCTCGACGGGCGCACGATCGACTGGGCGCGGCTCGAACGCCAATCCTCCGACATCGAGCCCTGGACACTGTCCGCGCTGACCACGCGGCGGGCGCTGCCGCAGCTCGCATGCGCGATCACGCGCACCACTGCCGCCACGCATGATGCGATTCGCGCCGGCCTCGACCGGTCGCCGCTTTTCAGCGGTGCTATCGAGGGAACCGGTCCGCGTTATTGTCCGTCCGTCGAAGACAAGGTGGTCCGCTTCGGTGACCGCGACGGCCATCAGATTTTCCTCGAGCCCGAAGGACTGGACGATCCGCTCGTCTACCCCAACGGCATCTCGACCTCGCTGCCGGTCGACGTGCAGGAAAGGATGATCGCGACCATCCCCGGTCTCGAACAAGCCCGGATCGTCAAGCCCGGCTATGCGGTCGAATATGATTATATCGACCCACGTAGCCTGAGCTCCGCCCTCGGGCTGCGCGCGATCGACGGTCTTTATTGTGCGGGTCAGATCAACGGCACGACCGGTTATGAGGAAGCCGGCGCGCAAGGTCTGGTCGCGGGTCTCAACGCTGCTGCTTTTGCGTGTGATCTTGCCCCGGTCCTGTTCGATCGGGCGGAGTCCTACATCGGTGTGATGGTCGATGACCTCACGCTCCAGGGCGTGACCGAGCCTTACCGGATGCTCACCGCGCGCGCGGAATATCGGCTGCGGTTGCGCGCCGACAATGCCGCGACGCGGCTGGGCGCCGCCGCCATAGGGAGCGGTGCGGTAGGGGGCGAGCGCCGGCAGCTAATCGAAAATCGCGCGGCTAAGCTCGCTGATGCCCACGCAACTTTGGAGCGCCGCGCCTCGGGTGTCACGCTCGCCGACCGCGTTCGACAGGGTGAGGACGTCACCGCCGAGCTGATGTTCCACGTGGAACATTCGCCTGCCGACGTGCTGGCGGAGGCGATGGATGACGCACGCTATGCGCCTTATCTCGAACGCCAGCGGGCCGAGGTGGCACGGCTGAAGGACGACGCCCACACGCGTCTCGATGCGATTATGAGCTATCGTGCGATTGGCGGCCTCTCCAACGAGATGGTCGAGCGGCTCGAAGCCGCGCGGCCGGCCGATCTCGCGGCAGCCTCCCGGATCCGCGGGATCACCCCCGCAGCGCTCGCTGCCATCCTCATCGCCGCGCAGCGCCGCGCGGCATGACCGACGACGAGGCGCGTGCCTGGCTTGAGGCGCGAGATGTTCCACGTGAAACATTCGACGCGATCGACCGCTTTCTCGCTTTCCTGCGGGAAGAGGCGACGCATCAAAATCTGATCTCCGCCTCAACCCTCGACGCGATATGGGCACGGCATGTTGTCGATTCGGCGCAGCTGCTGGATCATGCAGCCGGTTGGAAGTCGTGGCTCGACCTCGGATCCGGCGCCGGTTTCCCAGGGCTGATCGCGGCAATTCTTGGGAACGGCCATGTTACGCTGGTTGAGTCCCGCACCAAGCGGATCGCCTTCCTACGCGAGGCGGCCAAGATTGCTGGTGTCGCCTACCGTACCGAGGTGATTGGAAGCCGGGTCGAAGCGATGCGGCACCGCCGGTTCGACATCATCAGTGCCCGCGCCTTCGCGCCCTTGCCCAAGCTCCTCGCCATCGCCTTGCCCTTTTCCGACAAAAACACCCGCTGGCTGTTGCCCAAGGGCAAAAGCGCGGCGGAGGAACTGGAAGCCGCGCGCGCTTCATGGCAGGGTGACTTCAGGCTCGTTGCGAGCGTCACCGATTCCGAAGCGGCGATCATCGTCGCGAGCGGCGTCACCCCGGGGAAGACCAGACGATGATCCGCATCGCCATCGCCAACCAGAAAGGCGGCGTGGGCAAGACCACCACGGCGATCAATCTCGCGACCGCGCTCGCCGCGACCGGGTTTCGGGTGCTGCTGATCGATTTCGATCCGCAGGGTAATGCCTCGACCGGGCTCGGGGTCGAGCGGTCCGCGCGAAATAAGTCTATTTATCAGGTAATTGTCGGCGATTGCGAACTTACCGACGCGGTCATTCCGACGCGCGTGCCACGGCTCGACGTCGTCGCCGCGACCCAGGATCTCGCTGCGGCCGAAGTCGAGCTGACCGATCTGGCCGATCGCACCACCCGGCTCGACCAAGCGCTGGAAAAGCTGGAGGGGCGCTGGGACGTCTGCCTGATCGATTGCCCGCCCTCGCTTGGGCTGCTCACGATCAACGCGCTGGTGGCGGCGCGCCATTTGCTGATTCCGCTGCAATGCGAATTCTTCGCATTGGAAGGAATGAGCCAGCTGCTGCAGACGGTCGAGCGCGTGCGCGGGCGGTTCAACCCGCAACTCTCGATCCTCGGGGTGGCACTCACCATGTATGATCGCCGCAATCGCCTGTCCGAACAGGTGGCGGAGGATGTTCGCGCCGTCGTCGGCGATCTCGTGTTCAAGACCGCAGTCCCGCGCAACGTTCGTCTGTCGGAGGCGCCGAGCCATGGGCTGCCGGCGCTCGTCTACGATCATCGCTGCCCCGGGTCGGAAGCCTATATCGCGCTCGCGGGAGAGGTGATCGGGCGTTTGCCGATGCCCGCCGTGGCGGCATGAATCCCGGGGGAAATCGATGAGCGAAGTCAAACGCGGGCTCGGCCGCGGCCTTTCGTCCCTGTTGGGCGAGGTTGCGCGCGAGCAGCCGATCGCGGGCGAGGCACAACGCTCCGCCGGAATCCAGATGATGAGCGTGAGCAGCCTGGCGCCCAATTTGGCCCAGCCGCGCCGCCATTTCGATGACGCGTCGCTCGACGAACTGGCGCAGTCGCTCAAGCAGCGCGGCTTGATCCAGCCGATCGTCGTCCGCCCGGGCGAGGCGGGCTATTATCAAATCGTCGCCGGCGAGCGCCGCTGGCGTGCCGCCCAGCGCGCGCAATTGCACGAAGTGCCGGTGATCGTCCGCCACCTGAACGATGCCGAGACATTCGAGCTGGCGATCATCGAGAACATCCAGCGGCAGGAGCTCAACGCTATCGAAGAAGCCTTTGCTTATCAAAGGCTTGTTTCGGATTACGGGCATAAGCAGGAAGCGATCGCGCAGCTCGTCGGCAAGTCGCGCAGCCATATCGCCAATCTGCTGCGCCTGCTCGACCTGCCCGAGAGCGTGCGTGACGCGGTGGTCAACGGCACGCTCACGATGGGCCATGCCCGTGCGCTGATCGGTGCCGCGGATCCGGCCGCACTCGCGGACGAGGTGATCCGCCGGGGCCTGTCGGTGCGCGAAACCGAGCAACTGGCGCGCGGCGACAAGCCCAAGCGCCAGCGTGATGCCCAGCCGGGCGAAAGCCCCGCCCAGACAGACATCGCGATGCTCGAACGGCAATTGCGCGACCAGCTCGGGCTCAAGGTCGGGATCGCCCATGGCGCGAAGGGCGGCACCGTCACGATCAACTATGCCACGCTCGACCAGCTCGACATGCTGTGCCAGCGGCTGAGCGGCGAAGGGTTCTGACGATGGAGGCGGCGCGGTTCTCCGCGGGCGCATTCGCCGAGCACTGGGCAGCCGCGTGGAATGCGCATGACCTGAACGCGGTGCTCGCGCTGTTCGCGGACAATGTGGTTTTCACATCGCCGCTCGCGCACAAGCTCCTCCCGGCCAGCGATGGCGTGGTGCGCGGCAAGGCGGCGCTACGCGCTTATTGGTCGGAAGGGCTGGCCAAGGCGCCCGATCTGCATTTCGAGCTGACCTGGGTGATGGAGGGAATCGATCTCATCGTGATCGGCTTCCGCAACGAGCAAGGCGTGGATCGTTGCGAGGTGCTGAAGTTCGCCGATGGCCTCGTCGTCGAAGGCCATGGCACTTACCCCGTGGGCTGACCGGACAGGGAGGCCGCTAACCCACTGGTCATTCCCACCGCCGCTTGGGGGGAATCAGCTTTGCCAACCCCGGGAAGCGTTGTTCCAGTTCGCGATAATCCTGCGCTCGCGTGCTCCTGAGCCCGCGCAGGCCATATTTGGCGGCCGACTCCCGCCACGATTCATATTCTCCCGGACTGATCCGGTAACGGCGCATCAACTCGTTCAGTGACAGCAGCTTTCCCTCGACAGCCGCGACGAGTTCAGCCTTGCGACGTACAACCCAACGGTCCGTGCCTGGCTTGGGCAGCATATCCAACGTGAGCCGTTCGCCGAGCGGCCCGATCACCCAATGCTGCTCGCGACTTCCAACATCCCCGCACATGATCACGTCCTCCCACCGTCAAGACGCGTGGCCGCGAGGCCCGGGCTCGGAGAGAAGAGTCCGTTATCGAACCGGAATGAACGAAGACGTCAGGTGAGAATGTTCAACCAATGGGTTGACTATCTGAATCCGGGACTGCAAATTCAACCACATGGTTGAACTTGATTCGCCCCGCCTCGACACCGTCTTCCACGCGCTGGGCGACTCGACCCGCCGTCGCATGCTGCGCGAGCTCAGCACCGGCGAGCGGACGGTCGGGCAACTCGCCCAGCCGTTCGCGATCTCGCTCGCGGCGGCGTCCAAACATATCAAGGCGCTCGAACATGCCGGGCTGATCCGGCGCGAAGTGCGTGGGCGCAGCCACGTCTGTCGACTGCATCCCGGGCCGCTCGCAAGCGCGCACCAATGGCTGAGCTTCTACGAGCAATTCTGGACCCACCGTCTCGACGTGCTCGAACGGCTGCTGCGGGAGGAGGATGCCCGCAATCAATCTCTACCGAAAGGAGACGATCAATGACCGATACCGCGATTCTCGATGATCATGGCGTGCTGGTCGAGCCGACCACGCTTCGCATCCAGCGGCTCTTGCCCGGCCCGATCGAACGCGTCTGGGCGTGGCTAACCGAAAGCGACTTGCGCCGCCGCTGGCTCGCGGCAGGCGACATGGAACCCAAGGCAGGCGCCTCGTTCGAGCTGGTCTGGCGCAACGATGAGCTTACCGACCCGCCTGGCCAGCGGCCTGAAGGATTTGGTGCCGAACATCGGCTGCAGACGCACGTCATCGCCGCCGATCCCCCGCGCAGTCTGAGCTTCGCTTTCGGTCCGCACGGCGATGTCAGGATCGATCTCGAGCCGCAGGGCGACGAGGTGCTGCTCACCCTCATCCAGAGCCGGATCCCTGATCGTGCAACATTGCTCAATGTCAGTTCGGGCTGGCATATGCACCTCGACATACTTGCCGCTCGCCTCGCCGACAGGGAGCCCGCACCCTTCTGGGACGGCTGGCTCAGGCTCAAGCAGGATTATGCCGAGCGCCTGTTCGGTTGAGGCGTGAACAGGGTCCCTGGCGCTGCCGGCAGCACCAGGGACGTTGCAAATGCCACGGCGCCATGCACAGGCGCTGGCATGTGCAATGAATTTGCCCGCCGCATCACGCCCGAACAGCTCCAGGCAGGCTGGGGCGCTGCGGAGGCGAGATTTCTGTTCAGCGAAGGCGTGCCCAACATGCCCGCGCTGGACAGCATCCGCATCACCGATCCGGCCGTGATCCTCCGCGCGGCAGGCAGCCAGGCCGGAGCGGTCGAGGTGGTAACCCGGCGCTGGAGCTGGCCCGCGCCCAACGGCAAGCCGGTCTATAATTTCCGTTCGGATGGCCGCGAATTCGCGAACAAGCCGGGCAGCGGCCGCTGCCTGATCCCCGCCGATGCTTTTTACGAATATTCCGAAATTCCCGCCGAGCCGGGCGCGGCCGACCTGTTCGGCGACGCAGCGCCCGGTCCGGCCAAAGGCAGCAAAGCCGCCAAGGCGAAATGGGAATTCTCGATTCCGGGCCTCAGCTGGTTCGGCATTGCCGGCCTGTGGCGCACCGATGCCTCCGGCGGCGAGGCGTGGACGATGCTGACGACCGAACCCGGGCCGGATATCGCACCCTATCACGATCGCCAGATCGTGCTGCTCACGCCCCCAGATTATGCGCGTTGGCTAAGCGGCACGGCACCGGCCGCTGAGCTATGCAAGCCGCTCCCGCCGGGAACGCTGAAGGTCAAAAGACTGCGGTAAGCCGGCTACGCTATTCGCCCCGTTGACCTTGTTACGAAGCAGGCGCACCTCATCGCATCCCTCTCGTCCTGTCGTTTCGGTTGAAGGAGAAGACGATGCGCGCTTTACCGATGTTGTTCGCCGCCGCCGTGATCGCATTTCCCGCGACCGCCGCTACTACCAAATTCCAGACCCAGCTCGCAGGCGCGGCCGAAGTGCCCGGGCCCGGCGCCGACAAGGGCGCGGGCGAGGCGACCCTGACCTTCGACAGCGATAAGGGACAGGTCTGCTACATGCTCCATGCATCGGGCACCGACACGCCCACCATGGCGCATATCCACAAGGGTGCGGTCGGGGTCGGCGGCGGCGTGGTGGTCTCGCTCGAGCCACCGGCGCAGGGCATGTCGGAAGGTTGTGCGCCGGTGCCGGCAGACGTGCTGGCGGACATCGTCGCGCATCCCGCCAACTATTATGTCAACGTCCATACCGCCGCCTTCCCCAGGGGAGCGCTGCGCGGGCAGCTGGCCAAATAACGGCCGATAAGCGCTATCGCGGCCAGAAATCGCGACGAGTCCCCCGGCCTTAGCGGGCCGGGGAACGCATTGATGCGTTGTCCCCGGACCTCCACAGGAAAGGTTTGGATATGGCCGGCAACGACCACGATATCAGCACGCTCAATTCACTCATCGCGACCACGCTCGACAGCGTGCAGGGCTATGAAGAGTCCGCCAAGGATGCGGAAGGCGGCCGCTTCGCAAGCCTGTTCACGGCACGCGCCACCGAACGCCGTCAGGTGGCGAGCGAGCTTCAGGCAGAGGTTCGCCGTCTTGGCGGTGAGCCCAGCGACGGCGGCACCGCACTCGGCGGCGCGCATCGCATGTTCGTCAATCTCAAGTCGGCAATTACCGGCCGCGACGACCAGGCGGTGGTCAACGAGGTCGAACGCGGAGAGGACCATATCAAGGCGAAGTTCGAAGACGCGCTCAACGACAACGAATTGTCGCCCGACGTTCGCGCCGCGATCGAACGAGGCTATCGCTCGGTCAAGGAAGGTCATGATCAGATGCGCGATCTGAAGCATAGCCTGCAGGCGCAAAGCTGAGCCGGCTGCTCAAGACGAGGTAAGATGAGCATCAAGCGGGCGGGGCTTCGTGGCCCCGCCCGCCTTGATCATTGGTCCGGCGGTCAACCCGCGGTTGCGGCCGCGAGCTTGTGGCGCGGTGCCGGATAGGAAACCAGCTGGCCTTCGATCTCGCCATAGACCTGCCCGCTTTTGACGTGCAGCTCGAAGCTGTGGCCGGTGGAAAGGTCGCGGCCCTTGATCACCTGCGTCCGGCCGATCTGGTCGATCGTGCCGACGATCTTGTGGCCTTCCCAGGTAAAATCGAGCGGGGTGCGTGCGAAGGCGGGAGCTGCGATCGCCGCGGCGGCTGAAAGGGTGAGGATGAGCTTGGACATCTGGCAATCTCCGTTGACGGGGTTTGCCTCTCGCTGAGCCGTTTTTGTTGTGCACTGCAGCAATACCGCGCTGGCAAAAGCGCGGCGAGTGAGAAGCCGGGCCTTCCAGCTGCGGCCCGCGCAAGCGGCGCTGTCCTTGCCCGGGATCCGCTGCTAGACGCGGCCGGCACGGCCGCGCTCCTCTGGGGAGACGCCCCTGCGCGGCTGGGATTGGGGTATGAAGCGTCTTTGTCTGGCCATAGCGCTGCTGGCTCTCCACGGCTGCGCCCCCAAGCCGCTCAATTCGAGTCCGCTGACCGGGGCTTATGATCCGGCCAATCCATTCGCGAAGATCATCCGCGGCGAGATCAGGCCGGTGAAGGTCTATGAGACCGATCATGTGCTGGCATTCATGGATCATGCGCCGGCGATGGTCGGTCACGTCCTCGTGATTTCGAAGGTGAGCAAGGCGCGCACATTGCTCGAGATGGATCCCCAGGATTATGCCGAGCTGATGGCGGTGGTGCGCAAGGTCGCGCTGGCCGAAGTGAAGGCGTTCGACCTCAAGGGCTTCACCATCACCGAGAATAACGGTCTCGGCCAATCGGTGCCGCACCTCCATATCCACGTCATACCCCGCTACGGAAATCTGCGCCTGCGCGAGGTCTCCGCCCCGATCACGCCCGACGCCGAGTTGGAGAAGGTCGCGGCCAAGATCCGCGCCGCGCTGGCCGATATGGACGCGCATCCGCATGGGTGAGCAGCTCCACGGCTGGCTGATCCTCGACAAGCCGGTCGGGCTGGGCTCGACTCAGGGTGTTTCGGCGGTCAAGCGCGCGCTACGCAGCGGCGGCTACGGCAAGTCGAAGGTCGGCCATGGCGGCACGCTCGATCCGCTTGCGAGCGGGGTGTTGCCGATCGCGCTGGGCGAGGCGACCAAGATAACCGGCCGCATGCTCGACGCCGACAAGGCCTATGATTTCACGATCCGCTTCGGCGAGGAAACCGACACGCTCGACGCCGAAGGACCGGTGATCGCGACCAGCGCGGTGCGGCCGACCTTGGCGCAGGTGGAGGCGGCGCTGGCGCGCTTCACCGGTCCGATCAGCCAGATTCCGCCGGCTTATTCGGCGCTGAAGGTGGATGGGAAAAGGGCGTACGACCTTGCCCGCGCCGGGGAAGAGGTGCAGCTCGCAAGCCGGGATGTGGTGATCCACGAGCTGATAATATCCTCCCCCGAAGGGGAGGATCCGGGCGAAATCACCCTCTCCGCCCTGGTCTCCAAGGGCACCTATATCCGCAGCCTCGCCCGCGACATCGCTTACGCGCTCGGCACGGTCGGCCACGTCACCATGCTCCGGCGCACCAAAGCCGGGCCCTTCACCCTTGAATCGGCAATAAGACTCGACATATTGGACGAAGCCGCTAAGGACGCGCGGCTGCAGGAGCTGCTTCTGCCGCTGACAGCCGGACTGGTCGACATCCCGGTTCTCGCTGTCTCCCCCGATCAGGCACAAGCGCTCCGCCAGGGACGCCGTCTTTCCGGGTCCGCAGCACCACCAGGTCTCAACCTCGCCATGCTTGGGGATTTACCCGTCGCTTTGGTCGAAGTCGGGGACGACATACAGGTGGTGCGCGGGTTCAACCTGATGTCGGAGTGAAGACCACATGACGATCACTGCCGAGCGCAAAGCCGAAGTCATCAAGGAAAATGCCCGCAGCGAAGGCGACAGCGGTTCGCCCGAGGTCCAGGTCGCGATCCTGACCGAGCGCATCGCCAACCTGACCGAGCATTTCAAGACCCACGCGAAGGACAATCACTCGCGCCGTGGCCTGCTGATGATGGTGAACAACCGCCGCAGCCTGCTCGACTATCTCAAGAAAAAGGACGCCGCCCGCTACAACGCGTTGATCGCGAAGCTCGGCCTCCGCAAGTAAGCAAGAGGGCGCCTTCGGGCGCCCTTTTCGCATTCTAATTCGCATTCTAAACCGTCATCCCGGCGAAAGCCGGGATCTCGTCAACCGGGGGAAAACCTCCTGAGACCCTAGCTTTCGCTGGGGTGACGCAAGGGACCAATCGGCAATTCGGCCGACGTCCAGGGACCAAGGTCCCACACCGAAGCGGGCCGGCTAGCCCGCAAACAGAGGCCCCGGTGCGCATCTGGCCGCCGGTGTGAAGGAAATATAATGTTCGATATCAAGAAGACGGAAATCGAGTGGGGCGGCAAGACGCTCACTCTCGAAACGGGCCGCGTTGCCCGCCAGGCTGACGGCGCGGTGATCGCGACGCTCGGCGAAACGGTCGTGTTGTGCGCGGTGACCGCCGCCCGCTCGGTCAAGGAAGGGCAGGATTTCTTCCCGCTCACTGTTCACTATCAGGAGAAGTATTCGGCTGCGGGTCGTATCCCCGGCGGTTTCTTCAAGCGCGAGCGCGGCGCGACCGAGAAGGAGACGCTGACCTCGCGTCTCATCGATCGCCCGATCCGCCCGCTCTTCCCCGAAGGCTTCTACAACGAGATCAACGTCATCGCCCAGGTGCTGAGCTATGACGGCGAGAACGAGCCCGACATCCTCGCGATCGTCGCCGCTTCCGCCGCGCTCACCATCTCCGGCGTTCCCTTCATGGGTCCGATCGGTGCGGCGCGCGTCGGCTATATCGATGGCGAATATATCCTCAACCCGACGCTTGAGCAGATCAAGGCGGGCGACCTGGATCTCGTCGTCGCCGCTACCGGCAATGCCGTGATGATGGTCGAATCCGAAGCGAAGGAGCTTTCGGAAGAGGTTATGCTCGGCGCGGTCGTGTTCGCGCATGAAGCGTCGAAGAAGGTCGTCAACGCGATCATCTCGCTCGCCGAGAAGGCCGCCAAGGATCCTTGGGAAATGGCCGAGCAGGCCGATCTCTCGGCCGCCAAGAAGAAGCTCAAGGATCTGATCGGCAAGGACATCGCCGCCGCCTACAAGGTGACCGACAAGTCCAAGCGTTCGGGCCTGCTCAACGAGGCGCGCGCCAAGGCCAAGACCGCCTTCGCCGACGCCGCACCGCAGGACCAGATGGCAGCGGGCAAGCTCGTCAAGAAGCTGGAAGCCGAAATCGTCCGCAGTGCCATCCTCAAGGACGGCAAGCGGATCGACGGCCGTACCACCACCCAGATCCGTCCGATCGAGGCGATGGTCCACTTCCTGCCGCGCACGCACGGTTCGGCCCTGTTCACGCGTGGCGAGACGCAGGCAATCTGCTCCACCACCTTGGGCACCAAGGAATCCGAGCAGATGATCGATGGGCTGACCGGCCTGTCGTACGAGCGCTTCCTGCTCCACTACAATTTCCCGCCTTATTCGGTGGGCGAGGTCGGCCGCTTCGGCGCGCCGGGCCGTCGTGAAGTCGGTCATGGCAAGCTCGCATGGCGTGCGCTGCACCCCGTGCTGCCGAGCATCGAGGAATTCCCCTACACCATCCGCGTATTGTCCGACATTACCGAGAGCAACGGCTCCTCGTCGATGGCGACGGTGTGCGGCGGCAGCCTTGCGATGATGGATGCAGGCGTTCCGCTCAAGCGTCCGGTCTCCGGCATCGCGATGGGCCTGATCCTTGAAGGCAAGGATTTCGCGGTGATCAGCGACATCCTCGGCGACGAGGATCATCTCGGCGACATGGACTTCAAGGTCGCCGGCACCAGTGAGGGCATCACCTCGCTGCAGATGGACATCAAGATCGCCGGCATCACCGAGGAAATCATGCGGGTCGCGCTCGCGCAGGCGAATGAGGGCCGCGCCCACATTCTCGGCGAGATGGCCAAGGCGCTCGATCACACCCGCACCGAATTGTCGGCGCACGCACCGCGCATCGAAACGATGCAGGTGCCCAAGGACAAGATCCGTGAAGTGATCGGCACCGGCGGCAAGGTGATCCGCGAGATCGTCGCCACCACCGGCGCCAAGGTCGACATCGAGGATGACGGCACCGTCAAGATCTCGTCGTCGGATCCGGCCCAGATCGAGGCCGCGCGCAAGTGGATCGAAGGCATCACGCAGGAAGCCGAAGTAGGCAAGGTCTACAGCGGCAAGGTCGTGAACATGGTCGATTTCGGCGCGTTCGTGAATTTCATGGGCGGCAAGGACGGCCTGGTTCACATCTCCGAGATCAAGAATGAGCGGGTGGCCAAGGTCTCCGACGTCCTGACCGAAGGCCAGGAGGTCAAGGTCAAGGTCCTCGAGATCGATCCGCGCGGCAAGGTTCGCCTGTCGATGCGCGTCGTCGATCAGGAAACCGGCGCCGAGCTGGAAGACACGCGCCCGGCACGTGAACCGCGCGAAGGCGGCGAAGGTCGTAGTGACCGTGGTGATCGCGGTCCGCGTCGTGAAGGTGGCGGTGAAGGCCGTGGCGATCGTGGCGGTGACCGCCGTCGCGAAGGCGGCCGTGGCGGCGATCGTGGTCCGCGTCGCGAAGGCGGCGGCGAAGGTCGCGGCGATCGCGGCCCGCGCCGCGAGCGTTCGGAAGGCGGCAATGACGACGGCCCGGCGCCCGAGTTCGCCCCCGCTTTCCTGAAGCGCGACGACGACTGATCCTCGGGTCAGTATCGAAACGAAAAGGGCGCCTCCCGGGGCGCCCTTTTTTTGTTCCCTCTCCCCTTGGGGGAGAGGGAGGGAGCGCCAAAGGCGCGGAAGGGTGAGCGCATGTGCCTTGCGGCGTCCGTCCCCCCAGTCTTCCGCCAGACAGAGACGTTCTCGGTTTGTAAGCGGGACTCCCTCTCCCCAGCGGGGAGAGGGCTGGGGTGAGGGGGAGCGAGCCGCAGGCGAGCGCCCTGACCCGTAGTGCGGGACACCCTCACCCAACCCTCTCCCTCAAGGGGGAGGGCTTTCGGCGTCGATTCCACCTCAGCGAAACGACTCTAGCGTTCCCCGAACAGGTCGCGCTGCGCCTTTTCCAGCTCGTCGGCGTAGCGGCGGCGAACGAAATTCTCGGTCAACATGCCCAGGATGCGCCGGTCCGGATCCAGCACCGCCAGTTCGTCGCTCTGCGCTTCGTCGAAGCGGGCCATCACCTCGCCAATATGCATCTGCGGAACAAGCCAGACCTCCTGCGCATGCGCGAGCGTCTCGACCGGCAGATCCTCGGCGATGCTTTCCGCAAAGACCGCAGCGGGGGTGATGATGCCGGCATAGCGATCCTCCCCGTCGACCATCGCGACGCGGCTCGCGGAGCCGAGCGGGAAGCGGCGGCGGAATTCGGCGGCGGTGACGCCCTGCTCGACCTTCTTGACCTCGCTTCGCATCATCCGTCCCGCGGTGAGCATGCGCACCCAGCCGACGTCGCGCGCGCTCTTGATCGGCTGACCGCGCAAATGCAGGCGCCAGGTCGAGAAGCTGTAGCCAAACAGCGTGCGCACGATCGTCGATGAAACCAGGCTGGCGGCCAGCACCGCGCCGGTCAGGCTGAAATTGCCGGTCGCGCCCAGCACCAGCATCGCCATCGTGATCGGAGCGCCGACCACCGCGGTCGCAAGCGCGGCCATGCCTACCATCGCGGCATTGCCGGGATCGAGCACGGGATGCCCGACACCCCACGCGGCGGCGGCGGAATAAAGATGCCCGGCAAGCGTGCCCAGGAACAGCGACGCGAAGAACAGCCCGCCCCTGAAGCCGAACCCGAGCGAAACCACCGACGCCAGGCTCTTCGCGATCAGGATCGTGAGGAGAAACATGATCGGCAGCGTCGGCAGCATGTCGATGTGGAGCGCGCTATGCCCCGCCGAGAGCACCTGGGGCGAGACCATCGCGATCGGGATCAGCAGCAACCCGCCGATCGCCGGACGCGACCAATAAGGCAGCCAGGTGCGCGTCCTTTGCTCGATCTGCGCGACGCCGTGCATGATCGCGATGCCGAGCAAGGCGCAGGCCGCGCCGAGCCCGGCATAGATCAGATAGCCGGCCGTATGGATGGCGGGGCCGGGATTGACCGTGACGACGTACGGCACGCCGCCCAGCCGCTGGGCGACCTGCGCGCCCGCAAGGCTTGCCGCCGCGACCGGGGCGATCGCGGCCGGCGTATAGGCACCGATCACCACTTCGAACGCATAGAAGGCGCCCGTCAGCGGCGAGCCGAACGCGGCGGCGATCGCCGCGCCGGCGCCTGCGCCGACCAAAGTGCGCATGTCGCCGCGCCGCATCTCCAGCCAGCGCCCCGCACGCGAGGCGATCACGCCGCCCATCTGCGCATAGGCCGCCTCGAGCCCGACCGAGGCGCCGAAACCGTTGGAGAGCAAGGTCTGGCCGGCGACGATCAGGCTGTCGGCTGCCGACATCCGCCCGCCATGGAGCGCATTGGCCTCGACCGCGTCGACCAGGGTTCGTCTGCGCGCCCGCACGCCCCAGGCGAAGAAGGCGAGGATCGCGCCGCCCAACGGCAATATTGCCAGTTGCCAGACAGAAAGCGGCGGCGCGCCGCTCAACCTCGTGTCGGCGGGCAGGCCGAACAAGATATGCTGCATCACCCATGCGGCGATGCCGATCATGATCGTGAGCAGACCCGCGCCCATCCCGACCAGGATCGCGAGCAGGATGAAGAAAATCTCGCTGCTGCGCACCCGCTGGCGCAGCCATCGGCCCCAGGCATAGCCCTTGCGGCCATAATGCTGGACGTGCGCGGGAAACTGCATGCCGCCGATGCTGGAGACACTCGGCGTGCCGATATGCAACCCAAATCTGAGTGCATCTGTCACGGGAGGCTGGAAAGTGGGGAGCTTCTGTTGCTCGGTGCTCCCCGTACCGCCGGAATCCGATTCTGTTGCCCGGTTCGGCCCGAACCGCGTTCAAGCCTTGTAATCTAAGCCGTTAGGCCTTGATTACGCGGCAAT
>Ga0207705_10000346_pt1 | contig 41835 bp, 32 predicted proteins | sample KBSC13metaG_FD_184314 | JGI IMG/M metagenome (GOLD analysis project Ga0207705, IMG submission 184314) | Corn rhizosphere microbial communities from Kellogg Biological Station, Michigan, USA - KBS C1-3 metaG (SPAdes) (version 2) | ecosystem: Host-associated > Plants > Roots > Rhizosphere > Soil ... | reverse complement strand
TAGCCACGGTACCTCGATGCCATCCGGGAAGCGGCGGAATTTCGGCCGGGGGTTACCCCAAAGGACCAAAGGCCCAAACGTCGTCCGCATAGCTCCCCTACACGACGCCGGCATCACCGTGAGGCGCAAGGCTCCACGCTGAGATCTTTTACTCTTGGGCGAAGTTACACTCTCATGCATGCCGAGGAGCTTCGCGCCGGTCATGCCCGCTGGCCTAGTCTCCGAAGTCAGCGAACGCGAAGTGCGTACACTGTTTGTTCCAACTTGTCAAGCCTGACCTTGGGGCTGAATTGCCGCGCAGCGGCAGACGGGTGAGGGTGTGGTCTTCACCGCACCGGAGTCACCCTCACCTTCCCACCGCTTCGCGGCGGGCCCCTTCCTCTCCCCCAAGGGGAGAGGAGTCAGGTCTGGATTGCCGCGCAGCTATCGCGGCTCGCAATGACGGCTTCACTTTACCGCGTCATTGCGAGCGCAGCGAAGCAATCCAGCTCCTGAAGTAAGAATCATCCCATCCCTCAAGGGAGAAGGATCACCGCGTATCGTCCAGGTAAGCGGCAACCCAGACCAGGGGCGCATTCCAGTTGATCGCGACCTCGTTGAGCGAATAAGCGGAGATGTTGTCCTGCCAGCAGCGCATCGGCGCGCAAGGGCCCATCGTGCGCGCGATGTCATCGGCCGGCCGGCCGTTGTTGGGGCCGCCCGAGATGACGCCAGGCGGAGGCGGTGGCAGATGTGCGTCGAGCGAATGGGCCCAGAAACGATGGTGCGGGTTCTTCATCGGCCGCGCGCCGAAGCCCGAGATGAAGCTCTGGTCGAGCGGGTTGCGGCCGAGAAGATAGTCCATCACGTCGACCATTCCGTCTCGATAGCGCGCGTCACCAGTGAAACGGGCAGCCAGGCCGAGCAGGAGCGCGCGGTTGAGCAGGTTGCCATTGGAGCCCCATGAATAATTGGTCGAGGCGTACGGCAGGCGATAGCCCGAGCGCGCTTTCTCGGCGAGAAAGCCATCGGCCGCCGCGACGATCAATCTGCGCTGCGCCTCCTGTTCCTGGGGGCTGAGCGCACCGTCGCTGATAGCGAGCGTGATCGTGCCGAGCGACGCGGTATTGGCCCAGCCGGGCGCCTGCACCGGATCGGTGAAGAAATGCAGGCGGTGCACCACATCCGTGTAGAGCGGGTCGTGCGTGGTCGCGAGCAGCTCGGCTGCGGCCCAGTAAAATTCGTCGGCGAGATTATTGTCGCCATAGCCGCCGCTGCCGGTGAAATTGCCGGCATATACTGCCGGGTTGCGCACCGCCGCCTGGAAGGCGCGCGTCGCGGCGTCGAGGCATTTGGCCGAATAGACGGGGTCGATCGTCCTCCAGATGCGTGCGCATTGCGCGGCGGTGGCGGCAAGGTTGAGCGTCGCGGCGGTGGTGGGCGGATAAAGCAAGCGCGGCTGGGGATCGCTCTGCGGCGGAGTCGGCAGCTTGGTCCAGCGTGCGTCGCCGATCTTGTGGTGCGCCATGCCCGACGCATCCACGTCGGTCAGCGCCATCTTCGCGTTCCAGCTATAGCGCCCGACAGGGAGCTGCATATGCGTGCCGTCTGGCACCTGCATCGCCAGTAGGAAATCCATTTCCCACCGCGCTTCGACCAGAAGCGGATCGAGCTTGCCCTGGTTGGGCACCAGTTGGCGGCCGGCGGTAAAGCGCTTGTCTGCGGGAAGGCCCTGTTCAACCTCCCACAGATTCTGCAGCGTCCAGAGCGAAATGCCTCCGTTGACGACATATTTCCCCTGGTCGCCCGCATCATACCAGCCACCGGTCACGTCGCGCGTGTAGGAGCCGCAGCCGGGCCAGGCGGTGCCGTTATCGTCCGCCCCCTGGAAGCAGATGCCGATCTCGTGCGGATGCCCGGCCGGCCGCGCCCATAAGGCCCCCCCAGCGAAGCGGGCTTCGATCGGCGTGCCCGCGCGGGTCTGGTAGAAATAATTGAGCGCCGCACGTGCGACCGGACCGTAAATGTCGGCCGAGACTGTGAACGGCCGGCTTTTGCTGGAACCCACCGTCAGGCGATACTCGCCTGGCTTGGCGAGGCTGTCCAAATCGACCTGATGTACGATATCACCCGACGCCGCATCCTTGCCGAAGAACGTCGTTTGTCCTTGTGCAACGGTCGCGCCGCCCGCGTCGGTGACCGACCATGGCAGCGCTGTCACTGCTGGATCGGCCGCGATCGCTTGCTTGGCGCTGCCCGGCTGGAAGCCAAGCTGGTTGATCCGGATCGCGGGTTGCGGCGCTTCACCGGCCGAGACCAGCAGGGCCGCGGCTAAAGCGATAGCCGCGGTCTTAGCCCCTGCGCTCATTTGGGACAGATCGATCCGGCTGGATCGGCAGCCAGCCTGAGATCAGCGATCGAGACAGTGAAGGGGCCGGTGGTACCGAGCGCGAACGGGCTCGCTACGTGCGCCATGTCGCCGCCATGGTCGCGGAAGCAGGCAAGCGGCACCTTGACCGTGCGCCATTCGGGCCCGGCCTTTGCGAAGAACTGGCTTGCATCCACCGTCGCGTTGCCGAGGCTCAGTCGAACCGGCGCGGCAGGCGTGCGATCTACGCGGTAGGTGATCTGCAATTGCACGTCGGCATTCACCTCCCGCAGCAGGTTCGTGTTCGGCCCGGATATGGCAACCTTGCCGGCCTGGCCGTCTGCCCAGGAGAGCTGGGTCGCGCCTTCCTGCATGGTCGCGCTGTCGACGGGCTTCACCCCGACACGGGGGTCGCCAGCATAGGTGAAGGGCGCGGGAACGCGGCCCTTGGCGAAGAAGACACCGGTATTGCCGAGGCTGGGATCGACGCCCGACACCTCGCCCAACTGGCCGACGGTTCCGCCATGCGCGTAGCTGAGCCCGTAGCCGAGCGCGAACAGCGGGTCATAATCCTTCTCGCCCGGATTGAGCGTGAACTGGCCGGCGGTCTTGGGCCAGCTATAAGAGAGCGTGCCGTGGAAGTCCGTGCGCGGCTTTCCGGCGGCATCGCCCACGATCACGTCGGCGATGCCGGCGCCTTCGCTTCCCGGGAGCCAGGCGGCGACGAAAGCGTCGGAGGCGTTGAGTTCGGGGTTGACCCACATCGGCCGGCCCGAAAGGAAGACTGACACTACCGGAATGCCGGCGGTCTTGAACTTCCTGAGAAGCGCGAGCGCCTGCTTGTCGCCCGGCTGGAATTCAAGCGTACGGACGTCGCCGCGCATTTCGGCATAAGGCTGTTCGCCGAACACGACCACCGCCACGTCCGGCTTGGCGGTGAAGCTGCCGTCGCGACTGAGCGTGGCGGTGCCGCCCGCTGCCTTCATTGCAGCGGCGATGCCCGCATAGATGCTAGTCCCGCCCGGGAAATCCGCATTGGTGTTTCCGTCGCCCTGCCAGGAAAGCGTCCAGCCGCCAGCGGCTTGGCCGATATCGTCAGCATCGTCGCCCGCGATCAGAATGTGCGCGCTCGCCTTGAGGGGCAGCACGCCATCATTCTTGAGCAGCACGAGGCTTTCCGCGACAGCCTGCCGCGCGATGGCACGATGCTCGGGCGCACCGACCAAATCCAGCCGCCCGGCATAAGGCCGCGCCGGATCGAACAGGCCGAGCTTGAGCTTGACGCGCAGGATGCGGCGCACCGCATCGTCGACGCGCGCCATCGGGATCTTGCCCGCCTTCACCTCGGCGACGGTGTTTTTGAACATGTCACGCCAGCCGTCCGGCGCCATCACCATGTCGAGCCCGGCATTGAATGCCGTGGGACAGTCACCCTTGGTGCAGCCAGGCACTTGCGCGTGCGCGTTCCAGTCGCCGACGATGAAGCCGTCGAAGCCCATCCGGCCCTTGAGCACGTCGGTCAGCAGGCTCTTATTGCCCGTCATCTTGACGTCCTGCCAGCTGCTGAACGAGGCCATTACGGTCATCGTGCCGGCGTCGATGGCGGCCGGGTAGCCGCCATTGTGGATGCGGACGAGATCGGTTTCGGGGATGTCGGCATCGCCCTGGTCGACGCCGCCGATGGTGCCGCCGTCGCCCAGGAAATGCTTGGCGCTGGCGGCGACATAACCCTGCTGGATCGTGCCCTTGCCAGGCGGGCCCTGGAGTCCTTCGACCATCACCCCTGCATAGGACGCGACCACCTTGGGATCTTCGGAATAGCCTTCATAGGCGCGGCCCCACCGTTCGTCCTGGGGGACGGTGAGCGTCGGTCCGAAAGCCCAATCGATCCCGGCTGCGGCGGTCTCCTCGGCGGTTGCACGGCCGATCTTCGCCATCAGCGCGGGGTCGTGCATCGCGCCCAGGCCGATATTATGCGGGAAGACGGTCGCGCCGACGATATTGCTGTTGCCGTGGACGGCGTCGATTCCGAACATCAGCGGGATATGCGTGCGTCCCGGATGCGGCTCGTCGGCGACCGCGTTGAATGCGCGCGCGGTGGCGAGCCAGGCGGGGGCGGGGGATCGATCGGGCGCATTGAGCGGCGGCGAACTGCCGCCCGCCAGGATCGAGCCGAGCGGGTAGGTGCGCAGATCGTCGGGGCGGATGGTGGAGATGTCGGCCTGGACCATCTGGCCGACCTTTTCCTCGAGCGTCATCTTGGCCATCAACTGGCTCACGCGCGCCTCGGTCGCGGGATCGATCAAACCCTGACTTTTCGCCGCCGGCCATAATGCCGGATGCGCGACACCGCGCTCGGTGTCGGCCGCTGCCCCCGTCGCGAAGGCAATCGCGCAGACCGATACCGTCAAGCGCTTCCAATCGCGCATAATATTCCCCTCCAGAACAATCCCGCTATGCTGCGGGTGTTGGGCTGCATAAGCAGTTCCCGGTTCGAAAGCCACTGAAAGCGAGTGATCATGCGTCGATTTCATCTATATAATTATTTGAAAACGTTTACATTCCTCGCGGCAGCAGGGTTTTCGGCCGCCATTTCAAACGCGGCCACCCCGGCGCGTTTCGACTGGGTCGAATATCGCGGAATCGAGCCCGGCCCGGCGCCACGTGCGGGCGAATATCGCAATCCGATCATAGCCGGCTATTATCCGGACCCGAGCGTGGTGAGGGTTGGGCAGGACTTTTATCTCGTCAATTCAACCTTCTCCTGGTTTCCCGGGATTCCGGTCTGGCATAGCCGCGACCTGGTTCACTGGCACCAGATCGCGAATGCGATCGACCGCCCGGACCAGCTGAATTTCACCGGCCTGGGCATGTCGCGCGGCGTGTTTGCCCCCGACATTTCCTATCACGATGGGCGATTTTATATCGTCAACACCTGCGTCGGCTGCGGCGGCAATTTCGTGGTCACCGCGCGCGACCCCAAGGGCCCCTGGTCCAAGCCGGTCTGGCTCAAGAATGTCGATGGAATCGACCCGTCGATCTTCTTCGACGATGATGGCCGCGCCTGGCTGGTTCACAATGCCCCGCCCAAGGGAACGCCGCGCTATTCAGGCCATACCGCGATCTGGCTGACCCGGTTCGATCCGGCCACGCTGCAGGCGGTCGGCGAAGCCAAGGTGATTATCGACGCCGGGGTCGATCCGTCCAAGAATCCGGTCTGGATCGAAGGGCCGCACCTCTTCAAGAAGGACGGCGTCTATTATCTGATGGCGGCCGAGGGCGGCACATCGGAAAATCACAGCGAAGTGATCTTCCGATCGGACAAGGTGGATGGGCCGTTCGTGCCGGCGCCGCCTTCGGTGAACCCGATCCTGACGCAGCGCGATCTGGATCCTGCGCGGCCCCAGCCGATCACGTCGTCGGGCCATGCCGATCTGGTGAAGACCGCTAAGGGCGATTGGTGGGCGGTCTTCCTGGCGACGCGGCCTTATCAGGGCGGTTTCTACAATACCGGCCGCGAGACTTTCCTGCTGCCGGTAAGCTGGGCCAATGGCTGGCCCACGATCCTGCCGCACGCGACGCCGATCCCGGTGATCGCCACGGCGCCCGCATTGCCGCACGACAGCTCACCGCCGACCACCGGCACCTTCACCGACCGCGATGAATTCACCGGCGCCGCGCTGGGGCAGGAATGGATGATGATGCGCAACCCAAAGGCGCATTGGTGGCGGCTCGAGAAGGGCGCGCTGGTACTGCCTGCGCGCAACGAGCGGCTCGGCGACGGCAAGCAGCCGAGCTTCATCGCGCGACGCCAGCAAAATGCCGAGGCGGTGGTGACGACATCGGTTCGGTTCGCGCCAGCGGAGGGCGAGGAAGCAGGGCTAGCCGCGCTCCAGAATGACGAATATTTCCTGAGCATCGCGCTGACCCGCAAGGACGGGAAGCTGGAGGTGGAGGTCCTGCGCCGCGACGGACCGGCCGATCCGGCGGGCGGCAAGCTCGTCGCCAGCAAGCCGCTGACCGCGACCGCGCTGCAGTTGCGCATTCACGCCCGGGGCGGCCGCTATGATTTCGACTATGCGGTCAAGCCCGGCGAGTGGCAGGCAGTGGCGCACGATGTCGATGCGACCAACCTCTCGACCGCGACGGCGGGCGGGTTCGTGGGGACGCTGATCGGCCCTTATGCGCAGAGCTCGTTGAGCGCGAGCGCGGCGAAAATCGGGCGGTAGGCCTATTTCCCGACGCTCAATTCCCGGTTCGCCCAAGGGATGAAATAGCGGAAATTAGGAATGTCGGTATGCCCGCCGGTGTGCTGGCGCCAGGCGAGCTCGCCGTCGATCATCGTGGTCGGCGGCGGCATGTCCGTGGGGCCGGCAACACCGACGCCGGTCTTGCCGAGCAATTTGTACACGCGGCCGGCGTCGTAGGCCGCTTTCCACGCGCCATTCTGGTCGATCCAATGTGCGTCGCCCTGTTCGGGCACGCCGTGGCTGATGAACAGAGGCCGGGGTGCGGCGAGCGCGATCAGCTCGTTCGAATCGACCGGTAGATCATTCGCGTCGAGGTTCGGTTTCGATACGCCTTTGGTATCGTATTTCATCATATTGCCCGCGAACCAATAATATTCGCCGGTCGCGAGATTGGAGATGCTTTCGCCGAAATTGCGGCGCAGCAAAGTCGCGCCACCCTTGCCGGACGATCCGATCAGCCCGACCGCGAAGCGGGGATCATAGGCCATGGTGACCAGCGCGGCCTTGCCGTAACGCGACACGCCTTCGATCCCGACCCTGTGCGCATCGACCGCCGGATCGGTCGCGAGAAAATCGAGCATGCGCCCGGCAGCCCAGGCCCAGGCGCGCAACGCACCCCAATCCTCGGGCTTGCGGGGGCCCCCGTGATTGGCGAGGCCGATGATGCCGCTGCGCAATCCCTCGCCATTATCGGCCTGCGCGCTGGTCGGATCGAGCACGACATAGCCCCAGCCCGCGGTGATCAACTGTTCGGTCGGGGGCAGGTCTCCGTTGGCGTCGCGTTGGGGAAAGCGGAAGCCCGGCGGTGCGACGAAGGCCAAAGCCTGATGCGCGTCGAAAGTGGCGGCGAGCGTGGGATCCTGCTTGATCAGCAGCGCCTTCATGGCGGCGTTGATGCGATCAAACTCGACCGCGCTTGGCTGCGATGGCGCGGGCCAAACATCAGCCGCCGGGCTGAACATGATCAGCACCGGCACCGGCCCCTTGGCATTGGCTGGCAGCACTTCCATCGCGCGTATGTCGACACTGCGGGCGGGATCGGCCGGATCCTCGACATGGCCGATCAATCGGCGGGCGATTACCGGCATGGTGAAGCCAATCGTCTCACGATCGGTCGCGGCGACCGTCCAGCGCACCGGCGGCAGGTTCGCGGGAACGCGGCCATAAACTTCGCGTGTATAGTCTTCGAGGATTTCGGGGCGGCGTCTGTCCCACCATGCCTTGGCGTCGGCGACCTTTCCGCCTTTCCTGAACGTCAGAGGATCGGGCAGGGTCGGATAAGGATTGGCCTTCGCCTCGTCGATATTGGCATGGTTGGGCGCCCGCTCATCCCCGCTCGGCCCGGGCACGAGCGCGGTGATGCCTAACGAGCGCATCATGTCTGCGCGATCCTGTTCGGCGGTCCAGGGCGCCGGCGTGGCCGCAAGGACCACGCCGGACCAGAACGCCGCTGCGCCTATTCCCGTTCGCAGAATGGTGCGCATCGCCCCGATATCTCCCCTGAAGCGTCAGTTATGCGGCAGTGTCGCCACATCATAATCGGGACCGAGATCAAGCACGATCAGCGGGCCGAGATCGATCACCTGCTTGTCGGCGCCGAGCTGTAGCGAGGCGCGCGCTTGCCCACGTGGCCAGCCGGCTGCGGTCTTGGTGGATGCATAATAAACGTTCCACTGGTTGGTGACATGCGCATCGAGCGTTGCAATCGACGCATAAGGTGCCTCCGCCTGGCCGACGCCTGTGCCGGGCACCGAAGCGGTTTCGCCGTCCTTCACATTGGGCGCACGCATATAGACCGCGAAGAAGACGACGTCGCCGGGCTTGATCGGTTTGTCGACCGCATATTGGGCGCCGACATCCCATGGATGGGTCGCCTTGCTGCTCACGTCGACCCGGACGAAACGCTCTCCCGGCAGTCCGGGGTCCTTCATCACCTTCTGCGTGAAACCCTGGCCATAGAGGACGTAGGCGGTTCCGACCGCGTTGATCGCCTTTTTCATCAGGGTTTCGGATTCGAGCGGATTGGCGGTCTGGGCGATTACGGGAGTCGCGAACGCGACGGCGAACGCAAGTGCGATGGTCTTCATATTCAGGCCCCTCGTTGCGCCGCTGTGGCCGCGGCTGCAGATCAAGCTCCGCCGAACGGCGCAGCCTGTCAATCGGGAACCGAAACAGGGATCAGGCGGCTATCGCGACCGCGCCGAATACCTCGATGCCGAGCCCGAGGACGGCGAGCGCGACACCGACATAGGGAGCCCAGGAACGGGAGCGACGATCGCCGAGCAGGGCAATCAGGAGGATGCCGATAAACAGGAGAACGACACCACCGATAGCAGCTACATCACCCATACGAACCTCTACTCGAACGACGACAGCCGCTAACGCGCGCGCGCCCGAACGGTTTCATTTCGCACCGCGAATAAACGTGCAGCGCCTCGCCAGCTCACGATTGTTCGGGCCCGATCGGCCCAGCCTGCTCAGCCGAGATCTTCGACCTGGTCGAGATAAGCGCCATAACCCTGCGCCTCCATCTCTTCGCGTGGCACGAACCGCAGCGAGGCGGAATTGATGCAGTAACGCAATCCGCCGCGATCGCGCGGCCCGTCGTCGAAGACGTGGCCGAGATGGCTGTCGCCATGTCTCGACCGCACTTCGGTGCGGATCATGCCGTGTGATGCGTCGCTCAGTTCGGCGACATTGGCGGGCTCGATCGGCTTGGTGAAGCTCGGCCAGCCGCAGCCGGATTCGAACTTGTCGGCGGATGCGAACAACGGCTCGCCCGAGACGATGTCGACATAGATTCCCGGCTGCTTGTTGTAGAGAAGCTCGCCGGTACCGGGACGTTCGGTCCCGCTCTGCTGGGTCACGCGAAATTGCTCGGGCGTCAGCCGCGCGATCGCGGCTTCGTCGCGGAAATAATCGGCCATGATGGGCTCCGTCCTTGTGTCGGGGATCAATATAGTGCGCCGTCCCGTCCGGACGAGAGGCAGAGCGGCAGCGGCCCCGGAATGTTCCAAGGCGGTCGTTTCGCCGCTGGACCGGCGGGTGGAAAAGGACGAATATCGCCCTCCTTCGAAATGCTTGCCGCAGGAGTATGGCCTTGGCGCGGATCCTTTCCATCGGTGCCGCTACCCTGGCGGGGTTCGTCGCGTTGATGCCGGTGCTCCCCGCGCATGCCGCCACGTCCGATATCGTCGTGACCGGCGTTCGCTCGCGCCTCAGCAACTGGCGACAGGCGGAAACCGAACATGTCATATTGTTGAGCGACGGCAGCGAGACCGAGCTGGTCCGCCTCGCGCGCAATGTGGAGCGGCTCCATTTCCTGCTGTCCGGCCTGCTCGGGCGCGGCGCGGAACAGGATGACAAGGTCAAACTCCGCATCACGATGATCGGCGAGGTTACGCAGTTCGACACGCTCGATCTGCACAATCGACGCTGGCAGCAGGGCCCCTATAACGAGCTTTTCACGATCGGCCGCTATTACGACCCTCGCGAGGACGGCGCGGTAATGGCCAGCATCCGGGCCGACCAGCGGGTGGTGGTCGAACATACGTCGGTGAATGCGGGTTCGGTGACGAGCCTGCTGAGCTCGATGGCCATGCAGCAGAGCGATCCGATGCTGCAGCAGGATATGATGGCGGCCGCGGGCAACATCTACCTGAACTCGGGCATGCGCGGCCCGCATGACCTCTCGATCACCTTCGGCGAGAAATCGATGGTGATGTCCGAGGAAAGCCTGCTCTATGCGGGCTATGCGCAGCATTTCCTGCTGACCTATTTCCCCGCTGCCTATCCGCGCTGGTATCTGGACGGCTTCGGTCAGATTTTCGCGACGATGCTGGTCAACGGCGACAACAGCATCGAATTCGGTCGCGCACCGAGCGGTACGACGGCGGTGATGGGCGAATTCGGCCCTTATCCAATCAAGGACGTGCTCGACGATGCCTATCTCAACCAGGATCCGCAGAAAACCCGCTGGACGCCGATCCACGCCTGGATGCTGACGCATTTCCTGTTCTTCTCGGACAAAAGACGCCCGCAATTAAACCAATATCTGGCGGCCCGCGCGAAGGGTGTGGATGGCGCGACGGCAGCGCAGGTGTTTGGTGACCAGAAAGAGCTCGCGCGTGAGCTCAGCCGCTATTTCAACGACCGCAAACCCTATTTGCGCATCGCTTATGACGGATCGAAGATCGAGCAGCCGCTCGTGCGACGGCTGCGCGAGAGCGAGGCGGCATTCGTCAAAGGCCGGCTGGAACTGGGGGCGCGCGTCGAAATCCCGCCCGCGCCCGACGCCGATACGCCCGCCAATCGCACCAGGGCGATTATCAAGGCGCGCGAGGATGCGCTGCGCCAGCGCGACAAATGGCTCGATCGCCTGCGCCAAGACGCGGCGCGTTGGCCGCGAGAGCTGGAAGCACAATTGCTGCTCGCCGAAGCCGAATGCCGCAGCGGCCATGCCGCCGAATGTCTGGCGGCGGCGACGCGTGCCGGGGCGATCGCGCCCAACGATCCGCACGCGATGATGTGGAGAGGCCTTGCGATGGCCCAGCAGGCGGCCGCCGCGCCGCAGGCCGATCGCGCATCCCTGATCGCCACGGCCCGCGCGGTGATCGTCAAGGCGAACCAGATCGATCAGGACGCGATCGGACCGCTCATGGCATATTATGCAAGCTTCGCCGCCATTGGTCAGCCGCCCAGCGACGCAGCGGTGGACGGGCTGACAAAGGCCGTCCAGGAAGTGCCTGCCGCCCCGCGCAGCCGGCTCGATCTCGCGACCGCGCTGACCGATCGCGGTCATGCCGATGTCGCCAAGCTGGTGATCATGCCGGTCGCGGCGGGGCCTTATGACAGCCCCGAAAAGCCCGCCGCATTATCACTGCTGAAGCGTATCGACGGATCGCACCCGGCTGCCGATGCGGGCGGCACGACGCAATCGGCGGCGCCAGCACCTTAGAATTCCGCCCCACACCATTTCGGATGCGAATCGGAGCCGAGCTGGCGCGGAATACGCATTCAAGTGTCGCACGAGGCGCTTATCATCCCGGCGAATCAAAGCGGGAAGCGTATGGCCAAGGTTTCCGCAGCAAATGGCATATTCTCGGTGGCCGCTTATCCCGGCGATGCCAAGATTTTGCTGGCCTTCGATCTTCAGCCCGGCGACGGCCGCGCCAATCTCGCGGGATTCACCATCCAGGTAACTCCGGACGGGCGCCCCTCTTATTATCTGTGGAATAACCTGAGCTTCGCGGTACCGGCGGATCATGCGCAGATTGCGGGCGAACCGGCTTATTCCACGGCCAACGCGCCGATCCACAAATTCCGCTGGGTGCATGTCCCGGGGCTGGATCATCAGGGACTGAACCCGCCCTTCGGCGATTATCTTTATACGGTCACGCCGCGTTATTTCGACGCCAACCAGCATATGTTGCCGCTCGATCCTGCTAAGAGCGTGTCCGTCACCGTGCCGCTCAAGCCGTTTCAGAAGGGCGGCGTAAAGCTTGGCTTCACGCGCGGCTTCGTCCAGAGTCAGGCATTCGTGCGTCATTTCGGGCCGCATTTGCCAACGCGGCCGAACAATGGACCGATCAATTACAACACCGGCCAGGTCGCCGGCACCAATTTGCAGGGCCAGACGTACACCTTTGCGGAGCAATATCGCTGGCTCGGCTTCACCGCGCGGGACCGCGTGTTCGAACTGCTCGAGGCGGTGGATTCGACGGCGGGGGCGAGCGTCGACATCTTCGCCTATGACCTGAACGAGCCAGACATCGTCACGATGCTGCTGAAGCTGGGCGGCGCGGGCAAGGCGCGGATCATCCTCGACAGTGCCGACCTCCACCATGACCCGAGCGATCCCACGCCCGAGGACCAGTTCGCGGAGATGTTCGTCGCGCAGGCGGGCGGGACCAGCCTGCTGCGCGGACGGTTCGGGCGCTACGCGCATGACAAGGTGTTCGTCGTCTATCAGGGCGGCGTGGCGCAGCGTGTGTTGACCGGCTCGACCAACTTTTCGGTGACCGGGCTTTATGTGAATTCGAACCGTGTGATCGTGTTCGACGATCCCGACGTGGCCAAACTCTATGGCGACATGTTCCAGGAGGCCTGGACCGACAGAGTGAGCAAGGCACTGTTCGCGCAGAGCGCCTTCGCGGATCAGGCTTTCCCCTTCCCGGCGGGCGCCAGCCTACCCGCCTTCGACGTAACCTTTTCGCCCCATCCCAAGCCGTTCGCGACCACCCGGCTGCAGGAGATTGTCGATCGCTGCCAGCAGGAAGCAGCCAACAAAGGCAACGTCTTCTTCGCGCTGATGGAGCTCAGCAGCAATGCGCCCAACCCCGTCTATTCAGCGCTGAGCGCGCTGCACGCCGACCCCAATCTGTTCAGCTACGGGATTTCGGACAATCCCGACGGCATCAGTTTCTATCCCGTCGGCAACACGACCGGCGTGCTCGTCACCGGCAAGCCTTCGAACACGAATCTGCCGCCCCCCTTCAATCAGGTGCCTGGAGTCGGCGGGGGGCATCAGATCCACCATAAATTCGTGGTCTGCGGTTTCGGCGGCGCGGATCCGCTGGTCTATTGCGGATCATCCAATCTCGCGCTGGCGGGCGAGCAGGTAAACGGCGACAATCTGCTCTGCATTCGCGATTCAGACATCGTCACCGCCTTCATGATCGAAGCATTATTGCTGATCGATCATTTCAACTTCCTCGATTCGATGGCGCAAGCCCCCAAAGGCAAGCGCGCCGCCGCCCACAGCGCGCCACCACCCGCGGACAAGCGCGCCGCGGCGGTTCATGCCGGCTGGCACCTCGGTACGACCGATGCGTGGGCAGCGAAATATTTCGACCCGGGCGACCTTCACTGCCGCGATCGGGCGATGTTCGCCTGACGGACAAGCTCAGCTGCTCAGCCGGTCGGCGTGGGACTCATTTGGGGGCTGCGAAGGGATCGATCGTCTGGATCGTGCCGTCTTTATTATAGAAAAGCTCGGTCACCTTGACGTTGCGCAGCCAGGTTTTGTCGGACAGCTGGCTGTCCGCATAAAATAACCACCAACGCCCCTTGAACTCGACGATCGAGTGATGCGTGGTCCAGCCCTGCACCGGCAGCAGGACTTTGCCCTTGTAGGTGAAAGGGCCGTAAGGCGAGCTTCCGACAGCATAGACGATGAAGTGCGAGCCGCCGGTCGAGTAGCTGAGATAATATTTGCCGCGATATTTGTGCATCCATGAGGCTTCGAAGAAGCGCCGGTTGCCGTCGCCGCTGGTAAGCGGCTTGCCATTTTCGTCGACGATTAGCGCATCGCGCGGCTTTTCCGCGAATTCCAGCATGTCGCCACGCAGCTTCGCCACTTGCGGCATGAAGGCCTGCTGATCCGGCGCGTGCGGATCGCTGCCAGGGCCGTTTGGATCGTAGACGCCGCCGACATTCTTCTGCAGCTGTCCGCCCGACAGGCCGCCGAAATAGACATAGGCGCTGCCATCGTCGTCCACGAACACCGCGGGGTCGATGGAAAAGCTGCCTTTGATCGGCTCAGGCTGCGCCTTGAACGGTCCGGCCGGCTGTTTCGACGTCGCGACGCCGATGCGGAAGGCGCCGGCGCGGTCCTTGGCGGGGAAGTAGAGATAATAAGTGCCATTACGATAGGCGGCATCTGGCGCCCACATCTGTCGCGCGGCCCATGGCACGTCGGCGATGTCGAGCACCTTTCCGTGCACTTCGACGGGCCCTTTGGGATCGCTCATGCTCAGCACGACATAGTCGCGCATCTTGAAAGCGCCGCCCTCACTATTCTTGAACGGCTCGACATCGGCGAGCGGCGGCCCGTCTTCGGTGTCATGGCTCGAATAGACATAGAGTTTGCCGTCGAAGACATGCGCCGACGGGTCCGCCGTGTAGGTCGACGTGACGAGCGGCTGGGACAGATATTGTCGCGCCGGCGCCTGGACTCCCTGATTCTCAGGGGCCGACTGCGCACCGGCGGCGAGCCCGAGAAGCGGCAGCAAAACCGGAAATCGACAGGCCGCGCGCGTCATTCTGTTCTCCAACAAGCAAGCGGCTTGGGCTTGCCGCTCATGCATGGCATTCGCCAACAGTCACGACTTTGCAAGGGCCGCCTCCAGCGAGAATGCGCGTGCGCGCTGCGTAGGTCATATGACGTAGAGGTGGTCGGCGGCGACAAGTCTAAGCTTCGGGCATGCAGAAAATCAGCGCCAGCCCCGCCCGCTTTGCCATCCTCCGCCGCTCCGCCGTGGGGGTCGGCATGGCCGTTCTGCTGGGGGCAGCCGCGCCCGTCGCGAAGCCGCCCGTTTTTGCCCATTGGATCGACGGGACGACCGAAAGCGAGCCGGAAACCCAGGTCCAGATGATTGACCAAGACACGTTCGTCATTCGCCAATCGGTCAAGACCAATTTCGAAGCGCCCTTTCTCTATTTGCTGTTCGGCAAGGATCGCGTGCTGCTGCTCGACACGGGCGCCGGAGGGCTCAAGGTCCGGCCAACGATCGATCGGCTGATCGGCGAATGGCAGGCGAAACATGGCGGTCGTGCGGTCCGTCTCGTCATTGCCCATTCGCACAGCCATGGCGATCATCACGCCGGCGACGACGAGTTCCGGGATCGTCCCGATACCGATCTCATTGGCCTCGCGCCCGAACAGGTCGCGTCATTCTTCCACATCGCCGATTGGCCGCGCACCAATGCGCGGTTCGATCTCGGCGGCCGCGGTCTCGACATTCTCCCGACACCTGGCCACGAGCCGGCGCACATCATGGTCTATGATGCGCGTACGCAATTGCTGTTCTCCGGCGACATGCTTTACCCCGGGCGGCTCTACGTGCCGCTCGACAAGTTCAGCGACTTCCAGGTGAGCGCCGATCGGCTTGCAGACTTTGCGAAGGACCATCCGATCCGGGCGCTGCTTGGCGCGCATATCGAGATGACCACGACGCCGATGCAGGATTATCCGATGCGGGCACCGACGCACCCATCGGAACATCCGCTCCAGCTTTCGCCGGCGGTAATCAGCGAATTGAAGGAAGCGGTCGATCATGCCGGGCCGATGCCGAAGATCGACCCGCATGCGGACTTCATCGTCTACCCGCGACCGCCCAAACCCCCCGCCTGAGGCGCGGCTGAATCTGGCGAGATCAGCGTCGCCGCAACGTCACCTCGCGATGTAAGCGCGCCATCCGCCCAATGAGGTGATGTCCTCCGCGCCGGTCATGGCGCGCGGTTCGGCGACGAAGCCTTTGACCAGGCTGCCATCGTCCAGCGTCACGGTTCCGATCGCGAGCGGCGGCGGTACTTCGGCGACGAAGCTGCCGAACGCCGCCATGTCCAGTTCGTAAATCTCGAGCGCGATGGGTGCGCCGTCATCGCTATGCACGAGTGCCGGCTTCGGCGGCACGCTGTCGGCAATGGCGTAGAGCCGGTAAGCGGGCGCGGTCTTCGCCTCACCGACGAAGCGGGCGTCGCGTGAGGTCAGCTGCCAATGCAGCGGCATGTCCTTGAGATGCGCGCCGACGACGGCCAGCTTCACGGTTTCCATCCGTCCCTCCAGATCAAGCGGCGGCGGGGATGCCGGCGCGGGGAAAAGTGCATTGGCGGCGTCGATCAGCGCACGGTCGGTTCCGGCCGGACCGATCAAGGTCACGCCGAAGCCGACATTGTTCCGATAGCGGCCGGCGGGCACCGCGATTGCGGCCATGTCGAGCAGGTTCACGAAATTGGTATAGGCGCCGAGGCTCGCATTGAGCGCGACCGGCGCCGCGAGCATCTCCACGACGCGGTAGGGTTTCGGCGCGGTCGGAAGGACAAGCAGGTCGACGTCCGCCCACATCTGCTCGGCGGCCCTGGCGAGTTCTGCGAGCCGGTACTGGCCTTCGAACGCATCGACCGCGCTATAATTGCGACCCTGCTCCACGATCTCCCTGACGATCGGGTGGATCGCTTCGGGCTCGCGTGCGAGCAACGGGCGGAGCGCGGCGGTGCGCTCGGCCACCCAGGGACCGCCATAAAGTAAACGCGCCGCTTCATTGAGCGGGGTCATGTCGATCTCGATCAGTTCGGCGTCGAGACCAGCCAATGCTTGTTCGTACAGGAAGTCGGAGTCGATGTCGCCGAACCAGCGGCGCTGATCGTCGCGGATGATGCCGATCCGGCGGCGTGCGCGCGGCGCGTCGGCCAGCGAGCGCGAGAGGACATCGTCGGGATCGAAGCCTGCGGCGACGGCATCAACCAGCCCCGCTTCGTCCACCGTGTTCGCGAAAACGGTAATGCAGTCCAGCGTCCGGCAAGCGGGGACGAGACCGCGGCTGCTCCACCGGCCGCGGGTCGGCTTGAAACCGACAAGGTGGTTGAAAGCGGCGGGAACGCGGCCCGATCCGGCGGTGTCGGTGCCGAGCGCGAACGCGACCAGCCCGGCCGCCACCGCCACTGCCGATCCGGAGCTGGATCCGCCGCTCACCCAGGCGCGATTATAGGCGTTGCGCGGAATGCCATAGGGGCTACGGGTTCCGTTGAGGCCGGTCGCGAACTGGTCGAGATTGGCCTTGCCGATCGGGATCGCGCCCGCTGCGACAAGACGCTCGACCACCGTCGCGGACCGCTCCGGGGCATAAGCGAAAGCTGGGCAGGCAGCGGTCGTATCCAGGCCAGCGACGTCGATATTGTCCTTCACCGCGAACGGCACGCCCGCAAGCGGCAGTGTCTCCCCCGCGACGACCCGCGCGTCGACCTTCGCGGCGGCGGCCCAGAGCGCGTCGGCATCGAAGCGGGAGATCCAGACAGCGGGCTGGATCGAATCGTAGAAAGCAAGGCGCTCCAGCACCTGCTCCATGACCTTGATCGCGCTGCGCCGTCCCGACCTGACATCGGCTGCGATCGCATCGACCGAAAACCGATCGAGCGCGATCATGAGCGGACCAAGGCGATGACCGGCGTACCAGGCGAGACGGTCTGCCGTTCGGCCACGTAGAGCGCAGCTACCGTCCCGGCGGCGGGGCTGAGCACGGGGAACTCCATCTTCATCGCCTCGAGTATGGCGATGGTCTCCCCAGTGGCGACCATATCGCCAGGAACCTTCATCAATTTCCAGACGCTGCCGCCGAACGGCGCTTCGACCAGCTCGGCCCCATCCGGAATCGCCACCGCGTCGGCCGGCTTGTCGTCCGCTTCCTCGATCAGGCTCGCGACCCGATCAAACTCGCCGCGCCGCTGCCAGTCGGCGCGCTCCGCGTCGAAGGCCGCGTTACGGCGCGTCTCGAATTCGGTGATCGAGGTGGAGTTTTCCGCGAGGAATGCGCGATAATCGGCAATCCGGAACTCGGTCTGCTCGATCTTGATATCGCGCCGGCCGAGCGGGAAGTCGCGGCGCCACTCGGTCAATTCCTCGTGGCTGACCGGGAAGAAGCGGATCTGGTCGAAGAAGCGCAACAGCCAGGGTTTGCCATCCGAGAATGCCGGGGGTTGGCGATAGGTGTTCCAGACCTGGATGGTGCGGCCGAACAGTTGATAACCGCCGGGGCCTTCCATCCCATAGATGCACATATAAGCGCCGCCGATCCCGACGACGTTGGGCGGCGTCCAGGTGCGCGCGGGATTATATTTGGTCGTGACAAGGCGGTGGCGCGGGTCGATCGGGGTCGCCACCGGTGCGCCGAGATAGACGTCGCCAAGGCCGTAGACGAGATAACTCGCGTCGAAGATGATCCGCTGGACCTCGTCCGCGCTCGCCAGGCCGTTGGCGCGGCGGATGAATTCGATATTGTCCGGGCACCATGGCGCGTCATCACGCACCACCGCCATGTAGCGTTCGATCGTCTGGTGGATCGCGGGATCGTCCCAGCTGAGCGGCAGATGCACGATGCGCGACGGGATCGCGAAATCGGCGAGATCGCCCAGCTCATCCTCGATCGCGGTCAGGCGTTCGAGCAGCGCGTCCTGCTTCAGCCGGAAGCCATCGATATGCACCTGAAAGGAGCGAATGCCGGGTACGATGTCGACAATGCCGGGCAGCTTCAGCGCGGCGAGCGCGATCGTGGCGGCATGAACCCGCAGCCGCAATTCCAGATCGAGCGTGATCGGCCCATATTCGACCAGCAGGTTGCGGTCGCCCTGACGGCGGTAGAGTATGCGTGGGCGGCGGCCACGTGCGGGCAACTCGGCGAGGATCGCGTCATGGCCTCCGGCAATCGGGCCGCCCAAGGGTAATGGCGGCCGTCCCGCGATCCAGGCTTCCTCCGCCAGACTGGCGGCATCGGCTTCGGTCAAACTGACCTCTTCGAAACGGATACGATCGCCCGGCGCGAGCTGACCCACCTTCCACAGATCCGCAGCTATCACGACGAACGGGCAGACAAACCCGCCAAGCGAGGGGCCATCGGGCCCCAGGATGATCGGCATGTCGCCCGTGAAATCGAGCGCGCCGATCGCGTAAGGATTGTCGTGGATGTTCGACGGGTGAAGCCCCGCCTCGCCACCATCCTTCCGCGCCCAATGCGGCTTGGGGCCGATCAGCCGGACGCCGGTGCGGTTGCTGTTATAATGGACACGCCAATCGGCGGAGAGGATCGCGTCGATATCGTCGGGCGCGAAAAAGTCTGGCGCGCCATGTGGGCCGTAAAGGACGCGGATGACCCAGTCGGGCCCCAGTTTCACCTGCTCGATCGCGCGCGGCCCGGGGATTACCGCGGGGGGATGCGGGGCCAGATGGAGCGTGTCGCCGACCAGAAGTCGACGCCCGCCATGCCCGCCAAACTCCCCCAGATCGAAGGTGCTGCTGCTGCCGAGATAGCGCGGGATGTCGAGTCCGCCGGCGAACAGGATATAGCCGCGCATGCCGCCGCCGCTGACGCGGCTCAGCGCCAGTACCTGGCCTTCGGCGACCGAAACCGGCTTGTTCCTCGGCACCGGCTTGCCGTCGAGCGTTGCATCGAATTCCGCGCCGGTGAGACAGATCCGGCTCGCGGTGTTGAACATGAGCGTCGGACCGGTGGCGGTCATTTCGAGACCGGGGGCATTTGCATCGTTGCCCAGCAGCACATTCCCTAGCCGAAAGGCCCGCGAGTCCATCGGTCCCGATGGCGGCACGCCGACGTCCCAAAGGCCGATCCGGCCTGGATAATCCTGCACGCTCGTCGCCGTGCCGGCCGACCGTACAATGATGCTGTGCGGGCGATGCTCGACGCGTTCCAACGAACGGGTCGAGACGTCGCCCGTGACGAAATCGTCGCTGCGAACCACGTCGCGCAGCCAGCGTATATTGGTCTCGATGCCTGCGAGATGGGTTCGGTCCAGCGCCGCCTGCATCGCCGCCACCGCGGCGTCCCGATCCTCGCCGTGGACAATAAGCTTGGCGAGCATCGGATCGTAGAAGGATGAGACGATCGTGCCGCGTTCGACCCAGGTTTCGATGCGCGCATCGTCGGGGAACACAGCTTCAGTGAGCGTGCCTGCGGCGGGACGGAAGTCGACCGCCGGATCCTCTGCGTAGAGCCGCGCCTGGATCGACCAGCCGCTTGGGCTCGGCACGGGCGTATCGAGGAAGGCATAATCTCCGGCCGCGCCGCGCACCATCCACTCGACCAGATCGACCCCGGTCACTTCCTCGGTGACGCCATGCTCGACCTGAAGCCGTGTATTAACCTCCAGAAAGAACCAGTCCTGCCGCTCCGCATCGTAGAGGAATTCGACCGTGCCCGCGGAGCGATATTTGGCGGCCGAGCCCAGACGCACCGCCGCATCGATCAATGCGGCACGCACCTGCTCCGGAAGGTGCGGCGCTGGCGCCTCTTCGATCACTTTCTGGTTGCGGCGCTGAAGCGAGCAATCGCGCTCGCCGAGCGCGACCACGCGGCCCGTTCCGTCGCCGAAAATTTGGACCTCGACGTGCCGCGCACGCGGGACAAAGCGTTCCAGGAAAAGCCCGGCATCGCCGAAATTGCCCGAGCCGAGCCGCGCCACCGTGGCATAGCCGTCGCGCACCGCCTGGGCATCCGCGCAGACGCGCATCCCGATCCCACCGCCGCCGGCGGTCGCCTTGAGCATGACCGGATAGCCGATCCGCTCGGCGGCCGCGACCGCGGCGTCGACGTCCGCGAGCAGGCCTGTGCCGGGTGCGAGCGGAACCTGCTCGGCTTCGGCCAGCGCGCGCGCGCTATGCTTCAGCCCGAAGGCGCGAAGCGTGTCCGCAGCCGGGCCGATGAACGCGATACCGGCGGCCTCGCACGCTTCCGCGAAGCCTGCATTTTCGGACAGAAAGCCGTAGCCCGGGTGAATCGCATTCGCGCCGGTATCGCGTGCAGCGGCGAGGATACGCGCGACGTCGAGATAGGATTCCGCCGCAGGACCGGGCCCGATCCGCACCGCGATGTCCGCTTCGGCGACATGGCGCGAAGCCTCGTCGGCATCGGAGAATATGGCGACCGATCGGATCCCCATCCGCCTGAGCGTCCGGATGATCCTGCACGCGATCGCTCCCCGGTTGGCGATCAGAACCGTGCCGAAGGTCATGCGGTCACGATCATGCGGACGGGCGTGGGATTGAAGCCGTTGCAGGGATTGTTGATCTGCGGGCAGTTCGAAACGACCACGGTCACGTCCATCTCTGCGCGAAGGTCGACAGTCAGGCCGGGCGCGGAGATGCCGTCGACAATGCCGAGCGCCCCGTCAGGCTCGACCGGCACGTTCATGAAAAAGTTGACGTTCGAAACCATGTCGCGTTTGCCGCGGCCGTCGCGCAGATTGGCCTCCAGGAAATTGTCGATACAGCTATGCTGTGCCTTGGTGTGGTGGCCGTAGCGCAGGCTGTTGGACTCGCAGGAGCAGGCGCCGCCGATCGTGTCGTGATAATCGACAGAGGTGGCCGTGATCGTCATCATCGGCCGCCCCTCATTTGAGAGCAGCTTGCTTCCGGTGCGCAGGAAGATGTTCGCCTGCGCCGCGATGGTGTCCTGCGCGCTGTAGCGCTCGGCATCGTCGGCAGTCGCGTAGAGCAGGAAGTCGACCGCCTGGTTGCCCTCCAGATCGACCACCCGGAGCGTTTCGCCTGTCTTCATCCTGTGCAGCCAGGGCGCCCGCGCAGGCACGATCTCGTCATGCAGCACCTGGCCGGTCAAGCCTGCGGAGTGGGTGTCTTTGTCCATCAGCGGCGATACATATCTTCGGTGTTGAGGAAGGCGCGCAGCCGTTCGGGCGTCGCGGTTCGGATCGGATCGTCTGCGGCAGTCGGCGCACCGCGCCAGGCGGTGACCCGCAGCGGCGTGACACTCCACGGACGGGTGTCGAGCACGTGCGGGCAATTCGCGATGACCAATATCAGCTCCATCTCGGCGCGCAGGACGAGCGAGCGGCCCGGCGCGAACGGACCGAGTTGCGCGGTCACGGCTCCGTCGGCACCGATCCGCACGCCTTTGAAGAGGTTGATGCAGGGGTGGACGTCGCGCCTGCCGAGCCCATATTTGGCCGCGCCCAACAGCAGCCGGTCGCGCGCGTTGGGATAGATGCCGGAGTTGCGGCCGTCGCCATAGTGACGGCGATTGGACGCCTCATTGGATGGGCCGCAAAAGGCATCGTGCGTGGGGGCATCGTCCCGCTCGATGCTGGCGAGGACACGACCCATGTCGGACAGAAGCAGGCTGCCGGCCGAGGGATAGGCGTCCCACTGCACCTTGACCGTGTCCGCGATATTGAGCCGCTCGCTTGGCATTGCGGCGTTGAAGACCAGCAGCGAAGCGCAGGCGTCGCCCTTGAGGTCGATCAACCGCAGCCGCGCGCCCCGCGACAAGGTTCGCGAAGCATAACCACCCGCCGCGATCGTTTCTTCCCACAGCAGGTCGTCCGCCGTGACGCTCGCGGGCAAATCATCGGCGCGCGGCGGCAGGATCGGCATCGCCTCGACGACGGTGCCGCCCATTGCGCGGGCATGCGTGCGCGCCGCATTGGGATCGGCAAGCGCGCTCATTTGGACTTGCCGCCGCTGCGCGACCCATCCTGATCCTGCTCGTGGAGCGGGGGCAGAAGCGCGGTGGTAGTGAAGAGCCTGAGCTGCTGCACGCCGCGTACCTTGCGCAGAGAGTCGCACAGATCGCGGAGCCGCCGTGCCGGACCCTGGACGAGCAATACCTCGAGCGACTGATCGTCTTCCAGAAAGACGTGCTGCGAGGAAATGACTTCCTTGAGATATTCGCCCTGGGTGTGGGCAAGCTGGTGCCGCACACGGCCCATGTCGCCGCGATAGACGAGGGTGATGGTTCCAGCGAGCGTGTCTTCGGGACGCGAGGCCGCGCCATGCTCCGCCAGCTCATCGCGGATCAGCTCGGCAATCAGCTGCGAACGCGAAGGCAGGCCGCGCTCGTCCACCATCACATCCAGCTGGCGGGAGAGTTCGGCGGGGAGGCTCATGCTGAGCCGGGCGAGGTTGGAGGAAGGGGCATCCTTCATAGTGGATCCTCTCTGTTTGGTATTACTGATTCTGTCAATCGTAATACTTCCTGCTCCGAATCGAGCGCGTCCGGCGGCGGTTTGCGCGTCAGAAGCAGGTCGTAAACCGCGGTCGCGCCGAAGCGGTGCGGTGCGTGCGGATCGATGCGGCGCTTGTCGAATGCGAGTACGCGCGTGCCCAACCGGAAGGCTTCGCCAATGTCGTGCGTCACCATCAGGACGGTGAGCGCATGCTGTTGCCAAAGGCCGAGGATCAGGCGGTGCATGTCCTGGCGGATGCCCGGATCGAGCGCACCGAAGGGCTCGTCGAGCAGCAGAACGCGCGGCCGTGCCATCAGCGCCTGCGCGATCGCCAGCCGTTGCTGCATGCCGCCCGACAGCTGGGCGGGGTAGAGGTTAAGCGCGTCACCCAGGCCGACCTCGACTAGCATCGCCTCCGCCTCCTCGGCCGCAGCGCGTCGGGCGGCGCCGAACAGGCGGGCGGTGAAGGGCGCCTTCGTGCATTCGCGCCCGAACATGACATTGCGAAGCGCGGTCAGGTGCGGGAATACCGAATAACGCTGGAACACGACTCCGCGATCGGGCCCGCACTCGGGAGTGAGCTTCTTGCCGTCGAGCAGGATGCGGCCCTGGCTCGGCGCCTCCTGGCCGAGCACGAGCCGCAGGAAGCTGCTCTTGCCCGCGCCCGACGGGCCGACGATCGAGACGAAGCTGCGTTCGGCGATACCGAGATCGACGCGCTCGAGCACGATCTTGTCGCCATATTCGAGCCAGACATTTTCGAAAGTAAGAAGCTCGTTCATCGGCTGACCTGGTGCGCCCAGACGAAGCCGCGGCGGCTCAATTGCGCGAGTGCCACGTCCATCACGATCGCGAGGATCGAAATCCACGCGACATAGGGAATGATGATGTCCATCGAGAGATAGCGGCGGACCAGGAAGATCCGGTAGCCGAGCCCGACGTCGGACGCGATCGCCTCGGCCGAGATCAGATAGACCCAGGCGGGCCCGAGCGACAGGCGCAGTCCGGCGATCAGGCGCGGCAGCGCCTGGGGCAGGGCGACACGAAGCGCCAATTGCCAGCTGCTGGCGCCGAGCGTCTGCGCCTTGATGAGCTGCTCCTGCGGGAGCGCCGTCACATGATCGGCGAGGTCGCGGATCAGAAAGGGGGTTATGCCGACCACGATCAGCGCGACCTTGGCGGTCTCGCCCAGGCCAAAGACGATGAAGAGGATCGGCAGCAACGCGATCGGGGGTATCACCGCGATCGCCGTCACCAGCCCGCCAAAGGTCGCGCGCGCAGCCGGCAGGACCCCCAACACCATTCCGACCAGCAATGCCGAGAGCGCACATATGCCGAGCGCAAGCCCAAGTCGCTCAAGGCTTGCCAGCGTGTCTGCCCAGAAGATCAGCCGGCCGCTGAGCGGATCACTCTCCATCAGCAGGCCGTGCATCGCCGCGATCATCGCGGCGGGGGTCGGCAATATCTTGTCGGACGGATTGACCGCGTGTCGCGCGGTCGCCGCGAACAGATAGATGATGAGAACCAATAGCGGCGGCAGCGTGCCTAGCAGGATCGAACTGCGTCGGCTTGGTCTGACATTCACCCAGCGCATGGCGGCCGCCTCAGAGCTTGCCCGCCGCGGCCTGTTCCATGAAGGTTGGGTCGAACCGCAGCTTCACGTTTTTCGCGTCGCCGAGCGTCTTGCCGTCAGCCAGCCCGATGCCAACCGCATCCGCCGATTTGGCGCCCTGGCCGAACAGACCCTTGGAGAAACTGAAGTCGCGCACCTTGACCATCGTGCTGGCGAGGGCGGGCGCCCTGAGCGCAGCGACCGCATCCTGCGGCGTGCCGTAAAGGTGCGTGGTCGCGAGCTGTGCGTCGAACGCCTGCGGGGTCGATCCCGCCATCTTCGCCATCCCGGCGCGGGCAGCGGCACCGGCCGCGTCCTTGCGCTGCATCAGCGTGATGGTTTCGTACCAGATTCCGGCGAGCGCCTTGCCCAGATTAGGATTGGCCTTGAGCGTCGCGGTATCCACCGCGAGCAGATCAAGGATTTCAGCGGGCACCTGGTGCGAATCGAACACCAGCTTCGCATTCGGCATCTTGGCGAGTTCGGAGAGCTGCGGGTTCCAGGTGACCGCGGCGGTCGCGCTGGGGTTGGCGAAAGCGCCGACGATGTCCGCATCCGACGTATTCACCGTCTTGATATCGGAGAGCCGCAGCCCGACCGTCGAGAGCCCGCGCGCGAGCAGATAATGGGAGACGGATAGCTCGACGAGATAGACCGTGCGGCCCTTGATGTCGGCAAGGCTCTTGGCGTTTTTGAGCACGATGCCGTCATTGCCGTTCGAATAATCGCCCAGGATGATCGCGGTCGTATCCTTGCCGCCCGCGGCCGGAATGGTGAGCGCATCCATATTGGTGACGGTGACGCCATCGAGCTTGCCGGCGTTGAACTGGTTCACCGATTCGACATAATCGTTGACCTGCACGATGTTGATCTTGAGGCCATATTTGTCGGCCCATTTCTTCACGATGCCGGCCTGCTGCGCGTAAGGCCAAGGCATCCATCCGGCATAGATCGACCACCCGATCGAGAAGTCGGTCCGCTTGGCGGCGCCTTGTTGTGCACCGCCGCTGCAAGAGGCGGTAAGGAGCAACGCCGCTGCCGCGATCATGAGACGCGTTTTGGACAGCCTGCTTACCATTACTCACCCCCTTCAGTCGCATTCCGCGAGTCGAAAGCCACGGAATTCCGCGATCAAACAATGCATGCGATATTACGTTTGATCAATCCAGTAATAAATTATATGCAATGACCCGATGACTCGTGTGGTCCCATTTTCCTATGCTGCAATGCGTCATTTAGGCACTATCCTGACTGCGGTTTCGCGCTGGCCGACTCGCATATTGGAAGGTTCGATGGATCAAGCCCGCGCGTCTCTGCAGCCTTCCGGCGAAGGCTTGGCTCAAGGCCTAGGCTCCGCTCTTCCCGCTTGCGAAGCTTCGCAATGCTGCGGGTGAAACGGCCTGCGCAGTGACGCCTGGCGCGATTCGGCTGGCATCGGCAGTCGTGCCGGTCGCGATCGTCGCCAGCGTCTTTTCCTGGCTGCTGGCACTCGCGCGCAAAAGCCGCCGCACCGCGGAAGGTGAGAATCATCGCCAGACCGAGATGCTGCAGCAGGAGATCTCCGCGCACCGGGAAACGCACGCCGCGCTGCAGCGCGCGAAAGAGGCAGCCGAATCCGCCAACGCCGCCAAGACCCGATATCTGGTCGCGGTCAGTCACGAAATCCGTTCGCCGCTCAACGCCATCTACGGCTACGCGCAATTGCTCGAGCGCGAAGGGGCAATGCCGCCGGCCGAAGCGGGGGGCGTGATCCGGCGCTCGGCAGAACATCTCACCAATCTTGTCGAGGGGCTGCTCGACATCTCTCGCGTCGAAAGCGGCGTGCTCAAATTTCGGCAGGACATCGTGCGGCTGCCCGCTCTCCTCGACCATGTCGTGGATATGTTCCGGATGCAGGCTGCGGCGAAGGGTCTGACGCTCGATTATATTATCGAAGGCAAGCTCCCGCCCTTCGTCCGGACCGACGAAAAAAGACTGCGCCAGATCCTGATCAACCTTTTGTCCAACGCAATCAAATATACCGAACAAGGCGGTGCCAAGCTGACGGTTCGATACCGCAGCCAGATGGCGTTGATTGAAGTCAGGGACACCGGAATTGGCATTCCCGCAGAGGATCTCGACCGTATCTTCGAGCCCTTCGAGCGCGGCAGCTCGGCCGAGGCGGCGACGCAGCCCGGGATCGGGCTCGGCCTTGCGATTACGCGCGTGCTCGCCGGGATATTGGGTGGCGACGTCACCGTCAGCAGCGAGCCGGGCCGCGGCAGTAGCTTCCAGCTGCGCATCCTGTTGCCCGAGCCGATGGTCGCGCCGCCGAGCGCCGCGGCCTATGATCGCGTCACTGGCTACAGGGGCGAACGGAAGACGATATTGGTGATCGACGACAATCCATCGCAGATCACCGTCGTGGAGCACCTGTTGCGTCCGCTCGATTTCGCGGTGTTCACCGCGACCGGAGGCGCGGAGGGTATCGCGCTCGCCAAGCGCTGCTCCCCGGATCTGGTGCTGCTCGACATTCAAATGCCCGGATGCAGCGGATGGGAAATTGCGACACAGTTGCGCGCGGCCTTCGGGCAAAAGCTGCGGATCGTGATGGTATCCGCCAACGCCCACGAATTCCGGGCCGGCGGTGATGGCAGTGCCAGTCATGACACTTTCATATCGAAGCCCGTCGACCTCGACGCATTGCTCGACACGATCGGCCGCCAGCTCGATCTCACCTGGATCATGTCTGTCGACGGGGCTGCGGAGGTGGATACTGGCAGGCCGGACAAGCTTCCCGAGACGGCCGGTCCGTTTCTGGCGAGCCTGAGGCGCTATATCAAAGTCGGGCATGTTCGGGCGATCGGGATGGTGCTCACCGACCTGGAGGCCGAAATACCGGGAAGCTCCCAGGCGGTCGCGCATATGCGGCGACACCTCGACGACTTCGATTTGCGTGCTCTCGCCAGGGCGGTCGACGATGTCGGATAAGCCCGTCGGCAGCTGCACTGGGGCGACGATCCTGGTCGTCGACGATACGCCTGAGTCGCTGCGCTTCCTGACAACCACGCTCGAACAGGCCGGAATGACCGTCCTGATCGCCGTGGACGGTCTCGCCGCGCTCGACTTGCTCGAGCATGTCACGCCCGACCTTGTCCTGATGGATGCGGCGATGCCGGGGCTCGATGGTTTCAAGACGACCCAGCGGATCAAGGCGGATGGACGCCTGCGCAACCTGCCAGTGATTTTCATGACGGGCCTGACCGAAACCGAGCATGTCGTGCGCGGGCTGGAGGCGGGCGCGGTGGATTATGTGCACAAGCCGATCGTGGTCGACGAGCTGTTGGCGCGTGTGTCGGTCCACCTCGCCAATGCGCGCATTTCGCAGGGGAGCCAGCTCGCGCTGGACACTGCAGGCAGACCGTCCTTCGCGGTAGAGGATGGCGGTACGATCGGCTGGCTGACACCGCTCGCGGCCGCCACGATCGAGCGGCTATTTCCCGATTGGACGCCGCGTGAGGCGCGATTGCCCGAGCCGCTCGCCGCGACGATCAGGCGGCTGCAGGGTTCCGAAGTCGCGGCAGGCGCGCAAGCCTCGATCCAGATCAACGACAGCGTCGTCGAATGTACTTTTCTGCGCCGTACGAGCGGCCGGGAATGGCTTTTCCGGCTTACCGAGACGCGCGAAGGCGACGCCGAGCGCAAATTGGCCGAGCGTCACGGGCTCACCTCGCGCGAGGCCGAGGTGCTGGTATGGATCAGCCGCGGCAAACAGAATCGCGAGATCAGCGAAATCCTGGAGATCAGCCCGCGTACGGTGAACAAGCATCTCGAGCAGATTTTCGAAAAAATGGGTGTCGAGAACCGCGCCTCCGCGACCGCCATCGCGGTCACCACGCTTTCCCAATGAATCAGCAGATCTCTAAGATGCAAAGGCTCTCGGCGATATGAGCGGGGCGCTCAGCGCCGCTGCCCGGATCGCGCTGGAGCGCGGCGACATGGCCGGCCTGCGCCAGCTGGCGGCCGCCCGGTTGTCCGAAAGTTCGGGAAGGGCGGAGGGCTATTTCCTGCTCGGTATCGCCGAATCCGAGGCGGGGCGGATCCACGACGGCATCAGCCGGATCGAGCAGGCGATCGCGCTCGCGCCGCACGGCGAATATCGCGCGCAACTCGCGCGGCTGTACACATTGGTCCGCCGCGACGGCGATGCCGCTGCGGCACTTCACGCTGCCGAAACAGCGCTGCCGGCCGACGCGCTGGGCCGCGACACGATGGGATGTGTTTATGCGCGGCTGGGCGACCATGAAGCGGCGCTACGTCATTTCGCGATCGCGGTGGAATTGGCCCCCGAAAATGACGAGTTCCGGTACAATCAGGCCGCAGCACTGAGCTTTCTTGGCCGGACCGAAGAAGCCGAAGACGCATTGGAAGCGATCCTCGCCCACGTGCCTGACGATGCCCGCGCGCATCATCTGCTGGCAGGTCTTCGCAAGCAGACGCCCGCTCGCAACCATGTCGAACGTCTTCGCGCCGTACATGATCGCGCGGTTGCGGGTCGTGACCGGCTGCTCACCGGCTATGCGCTGGCGAAGGAGCTGGAGGATGTCGGCCGCGTGGACGAGGCGCTTGCGCGCCTGATTGAGGTCAATCGCGCGCACCGTCAGACACTGCCTTATGATTTCGGGCGCGAAGCAGCCAATTTCGACGCGGTCGAGGCCGCCTGGCCCGCGGTCCGGCGCGCGCCGGCCCTACAATGTCCCTCCGAGGCGCCGATCCTGGTGATCGGCATGCCCCGAACCGGTACGACGCTTGTCGACCGTATCCTCGCATCGCACCCGCGGGTCGAAAGCGTGGGCGAACTCCAGGCCTTGCCGCTCGCGGTCAAGGCGGCGTCCGGTACTCGCAGCCGCACCGTGCTTGATCCGGAGACGATTATTGCCGCCTCAAAGTGCGATATGGCCGCGATCGGCCGCGACTATCTGGTCCGCGCCGCGCATCATCGGCGCGATCCGAGCCGTCGTTTCGTGGATAAGTTCCCGGGCAACTTCTTCTATGCGGGCTTCGCTGCGCGGGCATTGCCGAACGCGGCGATCGTCTGTCTGCGGCGGCATCCGATGGATACCGTGCTCGCCAATTTCCGGAACCTGTTCGCGATCGGGTCGCGCTACTATGACTATAGCTACGACCTAATCGACATCGCGGCTTATTATGCGCGTTTCGATCGGCTGATCGCTTTTTGGCGTGAGGTTCTGCCGGGCCGGATATTGGAGCTTAGCTATGAGGCAGTGGTCGAGGACCAGGAAGGCGAGACCCGCCGGCTTCTGACGCATTGCGGGCTGGAATGGTCCGATCGCTGCCTGGACTTTCATGCCCATGCCGGCGCGGTCTCGACCCCCAGCGCGGCGCAAGTCCGGCGTCCGATCTATCGCGATTCGATTGCACGCTGGCGGGCTCATGAGGCCGCGCTGGCGCCGGTCCAGGCCTTCTTCGAGGCGCAAGGCATCGCCATCGCCTGATCCGCTACGTCAAACGCCTAATGGTGCGTGACGCCTGAACAGATCAGCCATGCCGCATGGCAGCGTTTCGACGGTCTGTAGCCTTGATTGCTTTGGTTCTCGCCAGCGCGAGCACCGTCTCTCATGCGCATGCCGCAACCGCGCGCCTGGTCAGGTGCGACGCTGGAGACTGCCTGCTCGTTCGCGGGCATCGTCCTTCATCGCAAGCGATCATCCGGATCAACGATCGCGTTATCGACGCCGAGGGGCGCCATTCCTGGCAGGTGCAATTGCCGATGTCGGCGGTGCAGGACTGGTCGGCCCCCTTTGCCCGGACGCTTCGGGTCTCGATTACCGATCCGAAGCAAGGGACGGAGCGGAGCGAAGCTGTGCGGCTGCCGGTGGGGCTGCTGGGCCACAATGTCGAACTCGCTTCATTAGTAGTACGCGCACGGTAGGTAAGTAATAACGCTCGGGAGATCGACTAGCGGACGCATTTGCCCTTTCTTGTACCGTACCGAGCCCGCATCTTGCGGTTGCGTATCCTGCACTCGTCTTGACGGGTGTTGGTTATGCACGCGCTTTATCTATTTTACATCTTGTCGACTGACGCCTGCACGATTAAATGCCGCCCATCCGCTCGGAAGATGGCGGCATTATATAATCGCAGGAGTAGGTCATGAAGATCGCTATCGCGGCACTTGCCGCCATCTCTCTCGGTTCCGCCGCATTCGCCGGCACGACTGAAAATCCCTTCGGCAAAGATTCAGCAGTGCTCGCGCTGAGCGGAATCAATCTTTCGACGGCCGAGGGCCAGCAGCGCCTTGCGATCCGCGTCGATCAGGCCGCCCGCGCAGTGTGCGGCGAGAGCCTCGCGACGCTGCATGCCGATCTTGAAGCAAGCGCGCGCGCCTGCCGGGCCGATGTCGCCGAGCAGGTCCGCACGCAGATCGAGCAGCGTGCGGCCGCCGGTTCGCAGACCCGTTCGATTCAGCTCGCCTCGATCCGCTGATTCCCATCTTCAGGCGGTAGATCGTCTTCACGGATTGTGTCGCTGTCCAGCGACGCCGGGAGCGATCTACCGTCTTCCTATCTATTTCCGGTCGCCCGTCCTGTCTGGACGCGCCAGCCCTCACCGCAAATGGTGACACCCGCATCGGCCCCGGCCGATCGCTCCGGGCGACGAGCCCTACGTCATTCGCACACCTGCGCCCGCAATCCGATCGCCTTATTCTGCGCGAGAGGGAGACGTTCACGGGCTTGAACGGCAAGCTTGGGCAGAGCGCGGACCGGATCATGGTCCACCGCCGCGCGGCTCATCCCGTGGGACTGGTCTCCCCGACGTAATTGTTGTGCGCGGGGCGAGAATCAGATGCGGAAGACTTTCTTCAACCTGCTGCCGCCGATTATGATCGCGATGGTGATCCTGTTCTGGGCATTCGGGCCGGCGGTTCTGCTCAACAATAGCTGGACGATTGTCATCACCTCGGCCGCGATCACTGCGGCGGTGCAAGCGCTTGAATGGGTCGCGGAGCGGCATGTCGGATGGCGCCTCAACAGGCGCGAATTCTTCACCGACCTTTTCTACGTGGTCCTGAGTGCCAGTGCGATCGCCTGGACCACCGCCAAATTCGCCGATGGCCCGCTGAAAGCGGCCAAGCATTCGCTCGGCATTACGACCGAATGGGCGATGCATATGCCCTTCCTGGCGCAGGTCGCGCTGGTGATCTTCCTGATCGAATTCGGCCAATATTGGATGCATCGCGGGATGCACGAATGGACGCCCTTGTGGCTGACGCATGCCCCGCATCATCACATCACACAGCTGAATGCGATGAAGGGTGCGGTCGGCAACCCGCTCGAACTATTCCTCATCACGCTGAGCGTGGTGGCCCTGTTCGATTTGCCGCCGGTCGCGGAATATTGCGCGATCAATATCCTGGGCGTGATCTCCACCTTCGCGCATGCCAATGTGCGATCCGATCCTCCCAAATGGTATTCCTACTTCTTCACGACGATCCGGCATCACAGCCTGCACCATTCGGTCGTCTACGAAGACACGCGCTACAATTTCGGCAATTCGCTGATCCTGCTCGATCGCATCTTCGGCACCTATCGCGAGGGGGAATCGGCGGTCGTCGGCCAGGGCGATCGCAGACGGCTGTCGATCTGGGAGCAGTTCATCTTCCCCGCGCAGCCCGTGGTCGAGAGGATAAAGGCGAAGCGTGCGGTGGTGGCTGACTGATCCCCAACTATTTTCTGACCTTTTCCTTCAAGGGGCCTCTTCCGAGGCGAGGCGCTCTCCCCCCGGGGAGCGCCTCGAGACTCCCTCACGGACGGCGCGATCGGGTTGAGACGCTCTACGGCGTTTGACGTATCGGTTGGCGCTCGGATCGGACGCAGGCTCGCGTTACAAAATAGCAAGATCGGACCGGCATGAAGAAGCAACGCCTTTCCCTCTCCCGATTTCCGAATGCCAATCATGGCGCCAGCCGGCGCTGCCGCGCGACGGTGACCCTTTGATGCTCTGGCTTTCGATCCTGGCCGCAGCACTGGCCAACGGCTCCGCGCCTTCGCCTTCCGTTCCACTGCCGCAAGAGGAGCAGGTCCTCACCGTCCCAGGCTTCGCCGATTTCCTGGCCGTGGACGGGGACAGCGTCTGGGCGACCAATCGCGGGCGCGTCGAACGCTGGTCGAGGCAGGGCAAGCTCGCCGAACTGGCGATGGCGCATCCCTGCGGCGCGATGGCGGTGGCATCGGGATCGCTATGGATTGCGGATTGCCAGAACGGCACGCTCAACCGGATCGATTTGCAAACGGCAAAGCTGATCACAGCCATTCCGACCGGGATCGCGAACCCCAAAGGCGAGCTGAACGTCGTCGCGGGCGCCGGATCGATCTGGGTCGGCAGTGATGCGGCCGGAAAGATCGTTCGGGTGGATCCGGCCGACAATCGGATCATAGCTTCGGTACCGGTCGATGCCGGCACCTTCTTCCTCAGCTTCGGTTTCGGGTCGCTCTGGGCGGTCAGCAGTGACGCCCAGTCGCTTCAGCAGATCGACCCGGCGACAAACCTCGTGGTCAAACGCGTGAAACTGGGCAAGCAGCCGGGCTTTCTTGTCGCAGGCGAAGGGGCGGTCTGGGTGCAGGAGCAGGGCGACGGCACCGTCGCGCGGGTCGATCCGGTGACCGGTGAGGTTTCGGGTCGGCTCAAGGTCGGCGCGGATCTGCGTGGCGGCGACATCGATGCGGGCGGCGGCGCGATCTGGCTCCGCACCAGCGCGGATCAGACGGTCGCCATGATCGATCCGCGATCGATGGTTCTGGTGGCCCGGCTTGGCAAAGCATCGGGCAGCGGCGCATTGCGCTATACGAGCAGCGGTTTGTGGACGACTGCGCATGACGTGCACACATTGTCGTGGTGGAGCATCGCCGCAAAGCCCAAGGAATGAAGCGGTAACCTTCCGGTTCTGCCTGGCCCCGTCACCAGCCGAGAACGACGTGCCGATTTTGCGGCAATGGGGTTGCGATCACATTGGCTGACGCCGCTTCGTCTACCTCGCCCTCGATCCGCCCCCGGCTCACAATCCAATCCTAAGGACCAATCCATGTCGAAGTTGATCATCACCAGCCGCGCGGGAGAGCAGGCTACAGTTGACGCCCGGACAGGCCTGAGCCTGATGGAGATCATCCGCAACGCCGGTGCCGAGGAACCATTCGCGCTGTGCGGCGGCTGCTGTTCGTGCGCCACCTGCCATATTTACGTCGACCCGGCTTTCGTAGACAGAATGCCCGCTATCGCCGTCGACGAAAATGATCTGCTCGACAGCTCGGCGCATCGCCGCCCTAATTCGCGCCTCTCGTGTCAAATTCCGTTCGGCGACGCATTGGACGGTCTAGAGGTGGAAATCGCGCCTGCCGACTGAGGCGTGCTGGGCGGATTGGGGCGTGCTGGGCCTAGCGCCTGCACGTCCGACATGTCGGCCGCCTGAAATCACATAATCATTGAAAGGGTGGTGGTTACCTGACGCGAATTATGCGACGCGGCGGGCGAAGCCGAATTTGAGCAGCCACCCAACTGCGGTGGTCATCTGTCCGCGCGGAATTCCCGGAAGCAAATCGGCCAAGGCGCCCACCGAAATTGGGTTTTCTCCAAGCGCTTCGACAATCGCGTCCAGATCCGCCACCGCGGGAAGCGCGAACCGATTCATTAGTGTCGCCTGGAGGCCACCAACCACATCCGCCACCTTCGAAGGTGCGTTATGCGCCTTTTCGATCTTGAGCTCCTCCGTGATCTTTCCGGAGGCGTGGGCGCCGAATGACAGATAGGGATCCATCCGAGCGGGGTCGGCGGTGCCTTTTCGCGCCGAAACCTCGTCCGTCGCAAGACGTACCTGTTCGAGCTCCTGAAGCAGCTGGCGATAAGCGGCGATCACGACAGGCCAGTCAAATAGGGCTTCGGCTCGCTTCCGTCCCGCTTCGCCCATGGTGAGACGCAGGTCGCGATCGAGGACGAGCCTCTCCAAAGCATCGACAACCTGGCCTATGTCGACAGCCGTCGACTGAGCCGCCCCGCCGATATAAGCGTCGGCGGGATCGGCCATGGCATAGCGGTATGCAAGCAGCTCTCCGGCGCCTGGCGGCGGGGCCAGCGTGTCAGCTCTGAAGCCGGTGACGCCATGTTCGATCGTGTCGCGGAGGCCATCCCAATCACTGGCAACGATCGGCAGCCCTGCCGCCATCAGTTCCACCGGAGCCAGGCCGAACGTTTCCTGCACGTTGTCGCTCAGCAATATCCCGGCATCGGCGGCGGACCTCACGCCGCCCACATCTGCCTGATTGCCGTCCACGAAATGGGTGGCGACATAGTCGGCCGTATCGACCGCCAGCTGACGATAGAACCCCTCCTGGAGATCGTTCACGAAAGTGCCGGCGAGGATCAGGTGGAGGCGCCGCCCGGTTCGGCGCCCGGCCTCAACCAGCGCGTTGTATAATGGTGTGGGGTGCGCTTTCGCATGGATGGCCAGGCGTCCGAACTGGAGCACCGCGACATCGGCATCGCTCAACCCGAGCTCTCCGCGCCAACGCCTGCGGGCTTCGGGGTCGTGACGTAACGCCGAACAATGCACCCCCAAGGGAATGACCGGCAATAAGGGAAGTGTGAAAGTGCGCGCGCCCATCCGGGAATGGAGATATTCCGCCTCGGCGCGGAACACCGTCATCACTGCCTCCTTGGCAGCTTGCGAGGTGCAAATGAGCGCATCCCATGGTTGGATGGGCGCGCGCACCAACTCCACCAACCGATCCATCGCGGCATGGGTTGAGAGCGTGTGTGTCACCCCAACGATGCTCCAGTCTTTCTGGGCAAACCATCGCCGGTGCCAGGCAAAACGAGCGAGTGACGGATCGGCCAGCCACAGCGCGCCCGCAGCCCTGAGCGGTCCGACATCGGTGAAATGGGCCGAGGCGATAGGCGCGGTCGCGTTCAATTCACGAACATGCGCTTCAAATGCGTCTCGCTGCTGATCGTCCGCAGTCCAGCTGGTGAGCGGATCGGCTCCGGAATAACGCACCCATGCTTCGAGGAACGTCTGGCCGGCCATCTGGCGGCCCATCAGCTTGCCCACGCGAATGTCAAAGGCCTCTGCCGCATATTGAATGGCTGCCAGGCCGGCCATGCATTAATCCCTTGAGAGAGCGGAAAGCTTCGGAGCGGCTTCAAATCGGTTGCGAATGGGCAGCTGGCTTTCGTCTCGCCGTGGTTCAACACCTCCGCAGCCAGACTTCGCTTCCGGTGCAACGATTGGATCCGCCTGCTGCTAGAAAGCGCCGACTGCAGTCAAATATAGCCATTGCCCCCACGCCGAAATAGCCAACAGCGTGCCGAGCGGCAAGCGCGTGTGCCTGTCCACCTTGCCACCGCGAGCGTGAAGCCATGTTGCCCAGGTCAGCCCAAGAATTCCGCTCCCCAACACCACGAGAGGAAGGCTTTGCCATCCCAGCCAAGCGCCGATCGCCCCCGCCAATTTCGCGTCTCCTGCGCCGAGGCCGCTTCGCCCGGTGCGCTTTTGATAGACGTAGGCAATGAGACTGAAGGCCAAGTATCCCGCCCCAACCCCCACGCACCTGTCGAGAAGCAAAGGGGGAATCCCCACAACCCCCGCTGCAATCCCAATCAGCGCCAACGGAATCGTCAGAGCAACGGGTAGCAGGAAAAATCGACCATCCAGCAGGGCGAGGGCAAGCAGCCACCATCCGAAGAGCGCGCCCGCAAAGCCATTTGCATTGGGAGAGAAAGCAAAGGCGAGAGTGCCGATCGTGGCGCCAGCAAGTTCCGCGACCAAGTGCATCCGATCTATGGGGACACCGCACGCCGCGCACCTTCCTCGCAATGCAAGATGCCCTACGACAGGAATGAGATGTCGCGCCTGGATCGAGTGTCTGCAGGCATCGCATCGAGATCGACCGAGGAGCAGGCCCGCATCCGGCGGCCAGCGCGTGGCCAAGGCTCCTATGAAACTGCCAACCACCAGGCCGGCGAGGGCCCCTGTTAGGCCCCACAGGATCATTGTTTTGCCATCACACAAGTTTCGACGCGCTTTCCCGTGATGGCTTTATAAGGTGGTACCAGCCCCCGCGACGACACACCTTCGTGAAGAAGGCGGATTGCAGCGTTTGAAGCAGCGGCCCCCCGGCGGACTGTCGCAAGCGCAAAGCGCTGATCCATTATGTCGCGGATCCACCTCCGAGCAGCGCCAGTAGCTCGACGCGGAGGTTCTCCATATTGCTTTGAACCTTCATCTTGTATCTGACGACGGCATCGCGATCGACGGGAAAGAGTTCGCCTTCCTCAAAGGTCTGCCCGAAAATGTCATAGAGAAGCGACCGGAACTTGCCTGATGCCCAATCAGGATATCCTTCGATCCTCTGCTCCTGGTAGGAAACGTCGTGCGCACTGGTAAGCGCGCAAAGCAAGGGGTGCAGCCTGGCGCTGGAAACCCCCTGATAAGACTGGATCTTCTGGATCATGCGATCCAGTGCCACTTCCTCGCCGATAATCTCCGGTGGGATGGCGAGTCCTTTATCGCTGACCGGACGGCCAAGCGGAAACGCCGAGACCAGCCAATCGCCGAGGTGGCGTACGTTTGAGCGTCCCCGGCCGAAGGCGAGCACATCCTCCTCATACCGAGCCCACCAGGTGGTCAGCCGCTCGAGCAGGCTGTCGAGCGCACCCGCGATTGCGGGATCGCCGAACTGCTCCCGGAATTGCGTGCCGAATATCCCGATGGACTGGGGCACTTTCGTCAGCAGCGACGCCAATTCCGGCATACACAGATCGCGGGGAAGCAGGCTGTTGCCGATGCCTAAGATCAGCAGATCATAATCCCTATCCGGCACTACCCACGGATAGATGCTTCCGTAAGCCACCTCTACGTTTGCGGGAAGCAGGCTGTTCAAAACATGATAGCCCAATCGGTCGCCGAAATTCGCCGTGTTGTAGTAGGACATCACCAGCACGCGCCGGCCTGCCGCCCCTTGCACGCGGCCGACGTCCTGGACCCATTTCAGCAATCCGATCTTGGGCGAGACCCGCTGCGTGCATTGAAGCCGGAATCCGGCATGGCTCATCGCGTCTTGCAGCGCGAGTAAGGTGGCATCCTCCTCATCGGAGAATGCCCAAGCGCAGACAATTGGCCCCCTAAAACGCTCCGCGATGGCTGCGACATCCGCTGCCGAACCCGCATTCGGATCGACGATCACCAGGATATCCGCTGCCGTTTCCTGCGGCAGCAATTCGGAACTGTGGAACGAGCAGCCGATTGGAAGCACTGCCTCCAGTCGATCACTTCCTTCCCCGGCCCCAAGCACCTTCGCGTAGGCTGGCACCATCCTTGCCGCCAGGCGCGCAAGTTCCGCCTGTTCGTCAGCCAGCATGTATCGCGGCAAGGGGATTTCCGGATCGGCCTTTAGGAGAATTTGGCCGTTCTCGATTTCCATCCCGATGTGATGCTCGAATCCCGCCTCTCGGATAAGCTGCAGGATTTCCGCCTGAGTGTAATGGTTGATCCTGCCGGGGCCTCGCGGGCAATCCGGGCTGTCCATGGCCATGCTATAGCTCAACACGGCCGGACGCCCGAGCGCTCGCACCTTGGCCAGGAAGTCGGGAACGTTGGTCAGCTGTTCCATCACCCCCAAGGCCGTGACGACATCACATTCCACGTCCCCGGGGAACTCGCCAGCATTCAAGTTGCAGACAATCGTGCGCTCATCCCGAGCGACGAGATCGCAGGGTTGGTACGAGCAGCCGTCCGGCAGGTAGCGCTCAAGATCCATTGCCCCGCACCCGAGGTCGAGCACGCGAGCACCCGTCGGAATGTACGTGGCAGCCAGCTTCGCTCGCCCACTCCATAGAGGGTCGAGCGACTGCGGATTGGACCAGCGGCGGAAATCCGTCCGCGCAGCGGCGGTGTCCCCGTAATCGTTTGATTCGTCATTCGCCATGCACGGCTGGCTAGTACGAGACGGGCAATGCAGCAAACGCATCCCGGCTTGTCAGCATCCAGCACGCCGTGCGCGAGCCCGACGCCCTAAACGCAAAGCCTGCTCAGGCCCCGGCAGCTTTTCGGCTGCATGCGATCGTCAATGCGGACCTGAAGGATGCTGATATATACCGATCAGTCAGCGTAAGTGATGCGCCACTTGATGACATAACGTTACTTATCTCACGAAAGTAGCCGCACACAGGCGCTCCAGCTCACACACTACCCATCAAGTCTGCGCAGACTGCGGAGTGGCGACTTTTGGGCCGTCCGCGGTCCGCTTCTAAATGAGGAGGTGGCGAAGCAGGGTTCGGCGCACCGCGGATCGGACCGGCTGCAACTGGGCCCGGAGCGGTTAGGCAGCCTTCGGTTGATCTGTGGGGGGAAAGCGAACATCGCAAAAGCGATACGGAAATTTATTCAGTTCATTGAAAACTTTGGCGTAGAAAGTTCAAATCACCATTCCGACGGACCTTGGGCGAGGGTACTGTCAGAACGGCACCCCTCGCGCTCGCGGTTTCGCGTTTCCTTGCCGCTCACGGGTACTTACCGATAAGATCGATTAATTCGTCCCAAGATCGGATATCATCCAGCTTTTTTAGGTCCGGTCTGCGCCAGGGGTGGGCGTCAAGTGCGGGATCGTAGTCCAGCCAGAACTGACCAGGGGTAACCTTCTCGTTGAAGGTGGAAATGCCCTTGATCTGGAATCCCGCCGCTCGCACCGCCGCCAGAATCTGCTTGAAATCGGCAATCCTGTCCGCGGTGTCATTTATCGTTATGCGGTTCACGGGAGTGTCGGCGTAAACCATACCCTGGGCGATTTTCACCTTGATCGAAGTACAGCCGAGTTTTCGTCGGATTCTTTCGGCCGCGGTGGGGTTAATCCCGAGATGAGGAATAAGCACGAGAAGCGCGCCCGCCGTGCACCGGCTGGATGCGGACGGATCGCCGGCTGTCGATGGCGCGGGTCGCCCGCTGTGTGCTTGCTCGGGACCGGCGCTCGCCGGCTTCGTCCTTGGCGGCGGAACTACAGCGGCCGCTTGCTGTGTCGTCGGTGGAGATTGAGCGTCTTGCCCGGGGGGAGGGCTTTGGACTATCTGACCGGCCTGGCTTGCGCGCCCTCTCGTTCCATAGAGACGGACGAGTTCCCATCCCCCGCCGATCATCGTCGCGAAAAGGAAGAGCAGCATCGTCCAACGTAATAGGGCGCGACTGCGGATCTCCCGCCTTTGTTCTTCACGTCGACGTTCGGGGCTGACCCTGTCGAGCAGCTTTTCCGCGTCGCGAATAATACGCTCGCGTCGGTTTGTCTCGGTTTCCTCGTCTGGCAGCAGGGTGGGTGCGGGGGCCCTGACCGCCCTTTCCGGGTCTGGAATCTGCGCCTTCGGGGCAGACTCGCGGCTGTCGGCAAGGTCCTCAAGCGCTTTGGTGGCAAGTTGGTGGACAAGACGACTATCGTCCCGGCTGAGCCGCTCAAGTGCGGCTATGGCATGCTGCCGCAACTCCGCGTTGGTCTGCGCGACTTGGACAAGATCCTCGACCGCTTGTCCTCGCTGCAAGCGGTCTTGGCTTTCCACCATTCTGCCCAGTTCTTCTGGGAGCGCCCCCCCGTCCCGAAGCGGGTTGCGGGCAATAACTAGCGTTCCATCGAGTCCGCTGAAAAACGGCATAGGCGTTTGACCAGGCGCCTCCCGTCGCAGGGACTCGCGTACAAACTCGAACAACTCCCCAAGCTTCACCTTCCCGGTGTTTTTGCCATCCGCCCTTCCGCTAGCCAGACCCTCTATGAGGTATTTGGTGAAGAGCGATTGCACGACGCCGTTGTCGCCTGCTTCGCCGGCCGGCTGGACGGAAGTGCTAGCCGTGATGATGGCCTTACCGAACTGATCTATCGGGCCAAAGTCCTCCTGCGTAATCGGCGCCGCGGTGCCCTTGTTCACGGTGTTTCGTAAAAAGGCGCCACTGTAACAGGTGTCGACAAACAGGATCTGCTGTGCAGCCGCGCTGTCGTTCATACGATCGATGATAAACTTCGTATCTACCGATGTTGCCGCGACGGCCTTCAATTGAGTGTCCGAGGCAGCAAAATAGAGGGATCCAGTTCGGTCCTTTAAGCCGTGGCCGGTGATCAGCATCAGGTTGAGGTCGTCGGGCGCCGCGCTGTCAAAAAATTCTTGAATCACGCGGCGAAGAGCCGCAGCGTCGTAGTCCGCACATACTCGAATGTCATAACCGCCAATGTCTGGACGGGCGAGGAGGGTGGCCAGCGCATTGGCGTCTGAAACGGGCGAAAGCAGTTGCCCAATGCTCGGATCAGCAAATTCCCCGTTGGCGACGAACAACGCCCTGCGTGTCACGGCTGATGATACTCCGCCGTCAGCGTCGTCACCGCGTTTAATATTTCCTTGGGAGGCGTGGCACCCGTCCAATCCAGTTCCACCTTGCCGACCTTGAGCTTGATACGGGTGGCAGGCGGCTGTCGCAGCAGCCAATCTCGTATCGCATTGACCACAGTGGGCAACAGGGCGTGCGCCGCACCCAATCCTACGACGATCTCAGCCATGACTGCGCCGGCCGACTTGAACCCTGGCTGTGCGGGCGCCACCGAGCGGTCTGCAACCAAGCGCGGGATGCCTCGAAGCTCCTCCAGCAGTGACTGTGCGGCAAGATCGGATTGCTCGGCACGCGTGGAGCCGTAACTTTCGATCAACAGGCGCAGCTCATTGGAATCCATCTCTTCCCCCCATTCGACCAACGCTCATCTTCGATACTATGGACCTGCCGGATGCCCCCATCTTTCTGAACATTATATTGTAGGTCGAGCTGTATCAACGTGCGGCTAGCGCGCGTTGGCCAGCCGTTTGCGTCAAACCAGATGGACGAATGGCCGCTTCTGCCATCGACCCAAGTATCTGAACGGCGAAATTCGGGCGCAGGGCGGCCGCGGACGTCGGATCGCTGCTCCCCAAAAATCAATGGGGGCACTAAAATGCGCGGTGGTTGCTATGTGGTTGCTGCAGACAATTCGCGTGGCACCATGTCGTCGCTAAGTCATTGAAAAGGTGGTGGACGCACTAGGGCTCGAACCTAGGACCCGCTGATTAAGAGTCAGCTGCTCTACCAACTGAGCTATGCGTCCATG
>Ga0207705_10000345_pt1 | contig 41860 bp, 45 predicted proteins | sample KBSC13metaG_FD_184314 | JGI IMG/M metagenome (GOLD analysis project Ga0207705, IMG submission 184314) | Corn rhizosphere microbial communities from Kellogg Biological Station, Michigan, USA - KBS C1-3 metaG (SPAdes) (version 2) | ecosystem: Host-associated > Plants > Roots > Rhizosphere > Soil ... | reverse complement strand
GACGAGCTATTACGGCCAGAACGGCATCGACCAGTGGATGATCCCGTTCTTCGGCGCATCGGTCTATGACGATCCGGCGGTCTATCGTGCAGCGTCGCCCATCGAATTCATCAAACACGCCAAGACGCCGGCGCTGCTCTATGTTGGCGAGCGCGACGTGGAATGCCCCGCGCCGCAATCGCTGGAATACTGGCACGCCCTGCATGCGCTGGGCACGCCGGTGCAGCTCTATATCTATGCGGGCGAGGGCCACCACTTCAATGATCCGGCGCATCTCATCGATCTGCGTGCGCGGATCATTGGGTGGTTTGATAAGTACTTGAAATGAAAATCGCCTCCCCACAAGGGGGAGGCGATGATCGCTCTTATGCCGCCTTCTGCTTTGCGAAGTCTGGATAATATTGTGCCAGCATGCGGTTGGCATAGGCGACGAGGTTCGTGTGCTTTTCCGCGCGGCGGCGTAGTTCACCGGTGAAGAACGGCGTCAACGCCGCTGCTGTCATCGCTGCCGCCGTGGCATCCACGCCCGTCGGCGTCTCGCCCATCACATAAGGCTTGTCGCCCAGGATGACGGACAGCGCGGTGAGCGAACGGTCGGCGAGATCCATGATCTCGTCATGGCTGTGACGCCCAAGGCCGTGGCCCATCTGCGTCGCGCGCACGCGCTCGCGCACTTCCTTCGCCACCGCTTCCGGTGCGCCGTCGAAGAAATGCGACGGGCCCTTCATCCAGTTCTCATCGTCCAGCCAGCGGAAATTGACGATGGCGAAATAGAGATGGTCTTCCAACATCCGCTCGATCGCCCAGGCCTGCGCGCGCTCGGCGGTGCAAAGGCCCGCGTCGAAATCGAAATTGTGATGTTTTTCGAGATGGGCGCGGATGAAGGTGGAATCGCCCACGCGGTGCGCGCCCACCTGGATGAACGGAATCTTGCCCTTCGGCGATTCCTGCGGCGCCGCGCGTTCGAAACGGTAGCGCACGCCCGCCATCTTGAGTTGAATCTCGGTTTTCATCACGAACGGGCTGGGATCGGGAAGGCCGAAGGCCGGGCCAAAGCCGTAAAGTGTGATCATGTCTTGCTCCTCCAAGTGGCCCTTTTCTTACGGACAGGCTGCTGACAGCATGGTGTCAGCAGCGTTGCGGGATGTTGGCAGCATGGAAAACACGCCATGAGACGCGCGGATCGGCTTTTCCGCATCATTCAAATACTTAGGCGCAAGAAGCGCCCGGCCACGGCGCAAGAAATCGCCGAGGAACTGGAGATTTCGCTGCGCACCGCCTATCGCGACATCGCGCAGTTGATGGCGGACCGCGTGCCGATCCGCGGCGAGGCGGGCATCGGCTATGTGCTGGAAGGCGGTTTCGACATGCCGCCGCTCATGCTGACACCCGACGAAATCGAAGCGGCGATGCTGGGTGCGCAATGGGTGATGGGCCGCGCCGATCCGGTGCTGGCGCGCGCCGCCGGCGATCTCATTGCCAAGATCGGCGTCGTCATTCCCGAGCATCTGCGTCCGCTTCTGATGGAGCCGGCGCTTGCGGCCGCCAGTTCGCGCCCATTGCCGCCGCCCGACACGATCGACATCGCGCGCGTGCGCACCGCCATCCGCGCGCAGGGCAAGATCGCGCTCGTCTATCGGGACGAAAAAAATGACGAAACCCGCCGCGTCATCTGGCCCATCGCCGTCAGCTATTGGGAGGCGGTGCGGCTGATCGTGGCGTGGTGCGAATTGCGCAACGGTTTTCGGCATTTCCGGACCGACCGTGTCGCAGGATCAGAATTCCTGGAAGCGCGCTATGCGACACCGCGCGCCAAGCTGCGCGCGCAGTGGAAGAAGGAAATGGAGGAGGCGATGGAGCGGCGGACCCGGCGCACCGCCAGAAATCCTGAATCGCCGGTGGCTTTAATAGAATAAGTCTTAACTCGATGGGTCCGGCGCGCCACACTCTTCACCTTCCCGATTTTTAACCGGCACCTTTTCCGCAATTCACGCGTTGTTCCGCCAGGAGGGGCAGAAAAGCGAGTGAAACAATGCAGATGACAAAGGTGCGGGAAAGCCGGGAAATTTCCCCTGCCAACGATTTGATCGGGCGCAAGCCCAGGGTGCGGATCGGTGCGCAATATGCGGGCGTCCATGCGGACTATCGCCGCGAAGACTATGTCTTTGCGCGTTCACAATCGCCGGAAATGCGGCAGCAGCAATGGGAAGACCGTATGCCCCCGCTGAAGCATTGGGGCAGCAATCTCGTCGCCGATCTGGCCTGGCAGATTTTCGCGTAAAGTTTACCGGGCAAGGCCGGCGCGGCGTAACGAAGCCGGGCGGCAGGGCGTATAAGAAGCGCCGCCGCCGACAGGGACGCCGATGCGATCCGCCATTGTTCTCGCCATGCTGGGGTTTGCATTCGCGGCTTCCGCCAATGCCGCCACCGCACAAAATCCTGCCGTCGTGGAGTTGTTCACCAGCCAGGGCTGCTCGTCCTGTCCGCCGGCGGACGCCAATCTCATCGTCCTCGCCAAACGACCCGATGTGCTGGCGCTGAGCTTCCACGTCACCTATTGGGACCGGCTCGGCTGGAAAGACACGTTCGATCAGGAAGCATTCACGCAACGCCAAAGCGATTATGAAGCACCACTGCATGAGAGCGGGCCGTTCACGCCGCAGATTGTCGTCGATGGGCGCAAGGATACGATCGGCAATGTTCGATCCGGGATCGAGGCGTTGATCGCCAAAAGCAATCGCGCCGCGATGCCGCAAATCCGGTTGACCGCGAATTCGGTGTCCATCGGCGCCGGCATGGGTGAAGCGGATGTTTGGCTGGTGCGCTACGATCCGCGTGTCGTGCAGGTGCCGATTTCGCGTGGCGAAAATGCCGGCACGACGCAGCCGCAGGTCAACGTGGTCCGCGTTCTGGCCAATCTCGGTTCCTGGAGCGGCGGCGAAAAGCAGTTCGCGTTGCCGCCTGCTTCGCCCGGCCTGAAAACCGCCATCCTGTTGCAGCGGCCGCGCGGCGGCGAGATCATCGCCGCGGCGCGCGATTGAAAAGAAAAGCGGCGGTGTCGCCACCGCCGCCGGTCTTCAACAAAACCTTGAACTCAGAACGCCGCGTTGAGATTGTTCTGCAGGCGGCGGGAAGCGGGATTGCTCACGCGGTTGGACAGGATGTCCTGCACGCTGACGTCGCGGCCATAGAAATCGGCGTTGGTGTCGCTTTTCGGCGCGACGACCGAACCGTTGATCGAGATGCCGCCATAAACGCCCTTAGACTTCGACCACAGCACGATGTCGCCGCCCAGATTGCCGCTGGACGCCCCTTCCACGCCGGCTCCCAATGTCACCACGGTCAGTCCCGCGCCGGCGCCGAACTTGAACTTGCTGCGCTCGATCGCGCGCAGGGCGCGATCGCTCATGATGATCATCACCACCTGCGCGTCCTGCAATCCGGCCTGAAAGCCGAACGAGGCCGAACCCATCGAATAGAACGCCGGGCTCGACCAGCCGCGACCGCTACGGCGCAGCAACACGCCATCGCCGCCCTCGGCGCCGAAGATAAAGCCGCCCTTCACGAGCGACGGGAAGATCAACACCGCGCGCGCATTGTTGCGCAAATTACTGCGCGCATCGCCGAACACCCGGTCATGGCGAAGCGTGGAGACGGTGGCGCTCGCACGGGCGAGCAGGTCACGCGGACTGGCCGCTTGCGCGGGCATGGCCAGGAAAGAAACGGCGATCGCCGCGGCGGCGGCGAGCTTGGCAAACGTCTTCATGTTCAAATCCCTCAGAGAACCCTTATGAGGGCAAACCTGCCATGCCCGCCTATCCAAGAAAAGACGTCTACGTCACACCGATAAGCCGGCTTCCACCGAAATCGGCGCTTTTTCCGCGTAGTCCTGCGGCCGCGAATAGATGAGCGTTTCCCCCTGGCGCACTTCGAGTTGGTGCGCTCCGTCCATCTTCATCGCATGTGCGAGAATTTTCGCTTCCTTGTCGGAGGCGCAATGGGTTTCGATTTTCGCGGTGAGCGATCCGTCATCGTGACGATAGATGATTTCGTAAGCGGGCATCGGAAGCTCCGTTGATCGAGCCCCCGCTCCCTATGCAAGCTAGTGATCGCGCACGGGGAGTAAAGAGAATTTTCGGTCACGTTTCTCACAATATTTTTCGCACGATGAAGTGCTGTGCGTTTGCTGTGACAACCCGCGTGACGTCACACAATGTACGAATTTGTTCGCGTGAAACGGTGGTGTTTCGCGAATTGACAGTTTGTCGGTATTGCCGGAAGCTTCCCATAACAAATTCATGATGAGGGGATTTCACATGCGCATTCTCGCAGCGACGTTGTTGGTTTTGTCATCATCGGTTGCAATGGCGGCGGATGCGCTGCCGGCGGCCCCGAAAACGAGTTTGGTGCGTGGAACGATCCAATCCCTCGGCGCCAAGTCGATGACGATCAAGACGGACGCGGGTGCGGACTTCACGGCGGCGGTGGGTCTGACCACGCGCTTTGCGACAGTTGAGAAGCGCAGCTTCAGCCAGATCAAGCCGACGGATTTCGTGGGCATCACATCCGTGCCCGGCAAGAACGGGCATTTGAGCGCGCAGGAGGTTCACATCATCCCGCTCGCGGGTTTGGGCGAAGGCCAATATCCGTGGGACCACCATCCTTCGACGGCGAAGGCGGCGGCAGGCGGCATGGGCAGCATGACGAACGGCACCGTGGCCACGGCGCAGAAGGCCCCGATGATGGGCGGCAGCATGACCAACGGCACGGTCGCGCCGGGCGCGGGCAACTGGCAGCTCAACGTCACCTATCACGGCGCGGGAATCGTGAACGGCACGTGCGAAGGATTGGCAGTGCCGGGCAAGCCGGGCTGCACCGGCACCGCGATCGTCGATGTGACGCCGGCCACCCCGATCGTCGCCATCGTTCCTTACCGCCACGACCTCGTGAAACCGGGCGTTTATGTGGTGGCGCAAGTGCTGACCGACGCGGCCGGCAAGGCCACCGTGGCCTCCGCGACGGTGGAAAAAAATGGCGTGAAGCCCGAATTCTGAGCCGGGGACGTAACGAAGAGCCTTCGCGCGGCGTATAACGGCGCGGGGATATAGTGTTCTCCGCGTCGAATCCGGGATTGGCCGCATGACCATCGCAAGCGAACCGGCGAACGATCACGCCTCGCGCGGCGCGTGGGCGTGGATCGCGAACTTTCTCAAATACGGGGCCAATAGCGACCCGGACGATCCCAAGACCTGGTTTTTCCGTCATCCGCTTTTCGTGCGCATCACCCATTGGACGAACGTCATCGTCCTGACGGTGATGCTGATGAGCGGGTTGCAGATCTTCAACGCGCATTCGGCGCTCTATTGGGGAAACCAGTCGGACTTCGATCATCCGCTGCTCTCCATGACGGCACAGCAGAATGATGACGGTTCGCTCAAGGGCGTCACCCAGATCGGCCATTGGCAATTCGACACGACGGGGTGGCTGGGCGCATCGCAGGTGAACGGCCAATGGGCGGTGCGCGGATTCCCCGCCTGGGCGACGATCCCCGGCCCGCAATGGCTGGCGCTGGGCCGGCTGTGGCACTTCTTCTTTGCATGGCTGTTCGTGGCCAATGGCGTGATCTTCGCGTCCCTTGCGATTTACAGCGGGCATTTCCGGCGCGATCTGAAACCGAAAGCGTCCGACATCACCGGCCTGCCCACGGAAATCGCGCATCATGCCAAGCTGCAATTTCCCAAAGGCGAGGCGGCGAAGAGCTATAACGGCATCCAGCGGCTCACCTATTTCACGGTGATCTTCATCATCGCGCCGTTGATCGTTCTGACCGGCCTCACCATGTCGCCGACACTGGACGCTGCGTTTCCGGTCCTGCCATGGATCTTCGGCGGCCGGCAGAGCGCACGCACGATCCATTTTCTTTGCGCGTTCTCGTTCCTGCTGTTCTTCATCGTGCATATCGTGATGGTGGTTCTGTCGGGCACCTGGAACAACATCCGCTCCATGATCACCGGAAATTACGAGATCGAGCAGACAGGAGGCCGCCATGGGTGACGGCGCCACCCGCCGCGGCTTTCTCGTGCGCGGCTTCGCGGGCATCGCCACGCTCGCGCTGGCCGGGTGCGATTCCATTTCCCAGCAACCCTGGCTCGATCCGCTGCTGCGCAGCGCCGAGGCGCTGACCAAGCGCGTGCAGCGCCTGTTCGCGGGCGATCATGCGCTGGCGCAGGAATTCACCAAGGCCGATATCGCGCCGATGTTTCGCGCCAACGGCACGCTGGATCCCGGCACACAAGAATATCGCGAACACGCGCAGAAGAATTTCGCCGATTGGCGCATCACCGTCGGCGGACTGGTGGAGCATCCGCTGTCGCTGTCGATGGATCAGCTGCGCAAGCTGCCCGCGCGCACGCAGATCACGCGGCACGATTGCGTGGAAGGCTGGTCGTGCATCGGCGAATGGACCGGCGCGCAGATGGCGCACATTCTCGCGCTGGCGCAGCCGAAGGAGCAGGCGCGCTATGTCGTGTTCTATTGCGCCGATCCGATGAGCGACAGCGATGGCGACGGCATCAACGACAGCGACTTCTATTACGAGAGTCTCGACATGGTGGAGGCCACGCATCCGCAGACGCTTCTGGCCTATGGGCTCAACGGCCAGGATCTCGACATCGCCCATGGCGCGCCGGTGCGCGTGCGCGCCGAACGGCAGCTTGGCTACAAGCAGCCCAAATATGTGAAGGACATCGTTCTGGTCGACAGCCTGGAGAAAATCGGCGGCGGCAAGGGCGGTTACTGGGAAGACCAGGGCTACAATTGGTGGGGCGGTATCTGAGGTTCCCGCCTTGATCCCCGCTTTTCCCCTCCCCACATAAGGGCTTCAAACTGGGAGGGAGCCCATGGCCGATATTTCCAGCCAGCAGCCCATGCCGACGGTGGACGAATCCGCGCGCGGCACCGCGATCATCGCCTACGTTCTTTATCTGATCGGTTGGCCGACCTGCCATCTGTCGACGCTGGTGGCGTTGATCCTGGCCTACGTCAAACGCGGCGAGGTGCGCGGCACGATCTGGGAATCGCACTTCGACAACATCATCAATACTTTCTGGGTGACGCTGGTCGCCGGCATCGTGTTCGGCATTCTGGTGGTGTTCGTGATCGGCATTCCGCTGCTGTTCGCGCTGGCGATCTGGTTCCTCTATCGCACGATCAAGGGGCTCATCCGCGCGATCGACCAAAAGGCGTATTTCTGATGAGCGACGCGCAGAACCCACAAGCGGCAGCACCGCCGCCCGCCGTCACCGACACGCGCATGCTCGCCATCATCTGCTATGGGCTTTTCATACTCGCCTTCACGAACGGGCTGACCGCGATTGCGGGTGTGGTGCTGGCGCACATCAAGCGCGCCGATGCGCGCGGCACGATCTGGGAATCGCATTTCACCAACCTGATCCATGTGTTCTGGATCGGCGTCGCGTTCTGGGTGGTGTTCCTTATCGCCGCGTTGTTCGGCGCGGTGGGCACCTGGCACATGGCGATCACGGATGAATTCTATCCGCCGATGTTCGCGCTGCCATTGTTGGGACTGGCGTTCCTGATCTATGTCGTCTGGTATCTGTACCGCACGGTGCGCGGATTGTTGCGCGCGCTGGAGAACAAGCCCTACGCCTAGAAGAGGATCAGGCGCGCGCGCTTCGCGGGCGGAAGAACAGAAAACCCACCATTCCCACCATCAGCGCCAGCGCAAAGGTGTAGGGAACCAGGTCGAACAGCGCATTCTCCGCGAGCACGGCGTCATGCGCGCTCATGCCGAGCTTGGCGCCCCATAACAGGCATTGGCCGACACCAGCTTCGTTCGGCATGCAGTCCGCCGTGGTGACGGTGTAGATCGCGAAAGCGGGAAGGCCGAGCGCGAGAACGGGAAGCAGCAGCATCGAAAGCGCCGCCAGCAATGGGCGGCGCGCTTTCAACGCGGCAACCGAAGCCAGGAACGCGATGCCGACGCAGAGCAGCGTGTCGAGGCCAACGAACCAGGCGAGTTCCAGCGTGTCGCGCATGCCGCCGCCAAGCGCCATGCCGCGGCAAAGATCGGGCGTCGGATCGCAGGACATCGCCATCGCCGCGCCGCGTACGAACCAGACCAGCACCGATGGCACAACCAGGAGTGCCGCGCACATCAACCACGCGGCGGTCTCCCGACGCCGGGACGGTGGAGGAGGTGGCGGATCGAAGTGATGCATGGCGCAAGGTTAGCCATATTGCGCCACAATTTGCGACGAAATTGCTTAAATGCTTAACCGGTTTGGTTAAGACAAACGCGCAGCCCGAAAGCCGCGCGTTCGCCAACAGGTTGCGCCTTTGGGACTCAGGCTTTCGTGCTGGGCCGTTCCTTCACACGGTCGAACCATGCGGCCACGTTCTTGAATTCCGGATTGAGCGGCTGGCCCACGGTGGCGCCGAAATCGAGGAAGCAGAAGAGCAGGATGTCGGCGAGGGTGAAGCGCTTGCCGCAGACGAATTCCTTGCCCGCCATCTCGCCGTCCAGCCATTTGATGTAGTGCTGCGCGATGCGCTTCAGCCCGTCGGCGGCTTCCGGCACGGTCGGGATGCGGTCCTTGAACAGCGGCAGGCCCTGGCTGTAGCGGAAACCGGCCGCCATCGGCTCGCAGATATTGAGGTCGATCCGGCGCGTCCACTTGCGCGTCTCGGCCTTCTTCTCGGCGTTGTCGCCGATCAGGGGCGGATTGGGGTTGGTGTCTTCCAGATATTCGCAGATCGCGGTGATCTCGGTGACGCAATGGCCGCTATCCAGCTCCAGCGCCGGCATCTGGCCGATGGAGTTCTTCTGCAGATAGGGCTCTTTGCGATTGTCGCCCTTCATCAGATTCACGTCCTCGGAAGGAATACTGATGCCCTTCTCCGCCATGAACATGCGCACGACACGCGGATTGGGTCCGACGGAATTGTAGAATTTCATGATGTTCCTCCCGGAGTGGATATTTTGCGGCGGAGGCTATGTCCGGTCACAGCTTCGGTCAAACCGCATTGCAATTTGGTGCGGCGCAAACCACTTTCAGCGCCGGACGAAGCAAAGTTGGCGTTGCGGCAAGGCGTATGAAACGGGCGTTTTATCTTGCGATTGGATGGCTGCTGCTGATCGGCGGCATCATCATCACGCCCATGCCGATCCCGATACCGCTGATCGGCGTGGTGCCGTTCCTCGTCGGTTGCGCGATCCTCTCCAAGCACTCCAAGGTCTTCCGCCGCTTCCTGCAATATATGCGGCATCGTTTCGAATGGTTCTCCAAAACCATCGAGAACACGGCCCACCGCATGCCCATGATGGTGAAGCACATGATCCACCGCACCAATCCGAAGGCGCATGTGCGGCGGATGCGGATGCGCTCGCACAAGAAGGATTGACATGGCGATCCCCTTCATCCGCGAATTCGACGCGAAGTATGAAAGCGAAGTGCGCGTTTCGCCGCTCATCAGCCGCATCGTCGCCGACAATCCAGGGCCGTTCACCTTCAAGGGCACGGGTGTCTATATCGTTGGCAAGGATGAGGTCGCGGTGATCGATCCGGGCCCCGACGATGCGAGCCATGTCGATGCGCTCAAGCGTGCGCTGGAAGGGCGGCGCGTGACGCATATCCTTGTGACGCACACCCATGCCGATCATTCGCCGGCCGCGAAGCCATTGAAGGAATGGTCGGGCGCCAAGACCTATGCCTTCGGTCCGCATGGTTCCGGCAAGCTGGACGACGGCGTGCGCGTGGAAGAAGGCGGCGACATGCAGTTCGCGCCGGATGTGCGCGTGAAGGATGGCGAGATTATACGGGGCAACGGCTTCACCTTCGAATGCGTGTTCACGCCGGGACACACGTCCAACCACATGTGCTACGCGCTGAAGGAAGAGAACGCGCTCTTCACCGGCGATCATGTGATGGGTTGGTCCACCACGGTGGTGACGCCGCCCGATGGCGACATGACGCAATATATGGCGAGCGTGAAGAAACTGATGGCGCGCAGCGATGCCGTGCTTTATCCCACGCATGGCGCGCCGGTGACCGACCCCAAGCCGTTTCTCGCCGCCTATCTCGAACATCGCCTCGATCGCGAACGGCAAATCCTCGCCTGCATCCGCGAGGGACTTCCCACGATTCCGCAAATGGTGGCGCGCATGTATGCGGATGTGGACAAGCGGCTGCATCCGGCCGCATCGCGTTCGGTGCTGGCGCACCTCATCCAGCTGGAGCAGGAAGGCCGCGTCGTCAACGATGGCGGGCGTTATCGCCTGTCGTGACGGTCAGCGCGTGTCCGCCAATTCCTTCATGAAGTCGCGAATGCGCTGGGGATTGCGGTTGCCGTAGTCGCTGTTCATGCGCGCCTTGGAGCGGATATCGAGCTTCGCGCCCATGCCCGAAGGCTTTACGCGGATGACGATGTCGTCGGTGATGCCGAAGAAGAGCGATGTGTCGGTGGCTTCGATGCGCCCTTCGTCCGGCGCGATGGCGACGACGTTCCAGCCCATCGCGTAGGACGCCGTGACCGCGCGTTTGAAGAGACGTTCCGGCGACATGAGGATCGCGACCGAGTGAATGTCGCCGTAATATTTGTGCTGCACGAGCGAGACGGTGGTCGTCTTGCCGTCGAATGTCATCGGTGCATCGCCATTATAGTCCGGCGGCGTGGCGTCGTCGCCGCGCTGGGTGAGAAGGGAAACAAAGATAGGCGGATGCTCGGTGTCGGTCGTTGTGTCCGCGATCGACGGCATGCCGTGGCTGTTCCAGAACGTCAGCACCGGATTGGCGAGAACGACAATGATGCCGGCAAGGCCGATCAGGCCGTAACGCGCGCCGGTGCTGTCATTGGCGATCATCGCCCACAGAATCCACACCGTGCCGGCGATGAATGTGACGAGGCCGATGCCGGCGCACCACGGAAACAGCGTGTGCAGGCCGAAATCGACGCTCCAGAATCCGAGGCGTGTGCCGAGCGCCGCAACAAGCCCCACGGCCGCGGAGACGATGAATCCCGCGAAAGTGGCTTTTGCCAGCGCCGGCAGTGCCCGCATTCTCTCCTCTCCCATGCTGCGTCAGGCGGTCGGCAGCTTGTATTTGCCGAAGCGCTCGCGCAGCGCCGTCTTCAGGATTTTTCCCGTCGCGGTATGCGGTATCTCATCCACGAACACAACATCATCCGGCATCCACCATTTGGCGATTTTGCCTTCGAGGAATTTCTGGATGTCTTCTTTCGTCGCCGTCTTGCCGGGCTTCAACACTATAATAAGGAGCGGCCGCTCATCCCATTTGGGATGCGCCACACCGATCACCGCGGCTTCCGCGACCGCGGGATGGCCAACGGCAAGATTCTCGATGTCGATGGTGGAAATCCATTCGCCGCCGGATTTCACCACATCCTTGGCGCGATCGACGATGGTCATGTAGCCGTCTTTATCCAGCGTCGCGACGTCGCCCGTGTCGAACCAGCCCTGCTTGTCGAAGGAGCTTTTGCCGTCGCCTTTGAAATAGCCCTTGGCGATGGCGGGGCCGCGCACTTTCAGGCGGCCGAAGGTCTTGCCGTCGCGCGGCAGCTCCTTGTTCTTGTCGTCGACGATCTTCATCTCGACGCCGAAGGGCGGATGGCCCTGCTTGCACTTGTAGTCGAGCCGTTCCTCATAGGGTTTATCGACGAGATGCGACTTGATCGTGCCCAGCGTGCCGAGCGGGCTCATCTCCGTCATGCCCCAGGCGTGCACGACTTCCACATCATATTTGGTCTCGAAGGCTTCGATCATCGATCGCGGGCAGGCCGAGCCGCCGATCACCACGCGCCGCAGATGCGGCAGCGTCTTTCCCGTCTGCTCCAGATATTGCAGCAGGCCCAGCCACACGGTCGGCACCGCGGCGCTCATGGTGATCTTTTCGGTTTCGAGCAATTCGCACACCGACGCGCCATCCAGCTTGGCGCCGGGCATGACCAGCTTTGCGCCGATCATCGGCGCGGTGAAGGCCAGCGCCCATGCATTGGCATGGAACATCGGCACGATGGGCAGGATGGTGTCGGTGCCGCTCACGCCCAGCGCATCGGTCTGCCCCGCCATCAGTGCGTGGATGACATTGGAGCGATGCGAATACAGAACGCCTTTGGGATTGCCGGTCGTGCCGGAGGTGTAGCAAAGGCCGCAGGCCGTGTTCTCGCCGAATTCCTTCCACGTGAACTTGTCATCATGCCGGGCGATGAAATCTTCGTAAGCATAGAGCTTCTTGATCTTCGACTGGGGCAGATGGGCCTTGTCGGTCATCGCGACGAAGAATTTCACTTTCTTCAGCTTGGGCGCGATCTGCTCGACGATGGGCATGAAGGTGGTGTCGAAGAACAGTGCCTTGTCATCGGCATGGTTGGCGATCCAGGCGATCTGATCGGGGTGCAGGCGCGGATTGAGCGTGTGATAGACGCCGCCCATGCCGGCGATTCCGTACCAGGCCTCGAGGTGCCGGTGCGTGTTCCAGGCCAGCGTGCCGACGCGCTCGCCGGGCTTGATCCCGGCCTTCACCAACGCCTTGGCGACGCGTCTGGCGCGGGAACCGATGGTGCGGTAATTGGTGCGGGTGATCTGGCCTTCGACCTCGCGCGTCACCATTTCGCGGTCGCCGTGGTAAAGCGCGGCGTGATCGATGATCTTGTGGACCAGCAACGGCCAGTCCTGCATCTGTCCCAGCATCCCTTTGAGGCTCCCCAATAGCTTTTGCCGCATCATAGGAAGCGAATTTCGCAGGGGCAAACATTCCGCCACGGCGCTTCCCGCCCATGCCCGGCAATCGCTATAAGGTCGGCGAGGACGAGGGCTGACGATGGCCGATCAAAAAGACGAAGACGAGGATATCGCCGAGGAACTGGCGTTCGAACGGCTTTCCGCCGCCGGGGCCGATGCGGACGTGGCCTCCAACTTCCTGAAGGCCAAGACCGAAGTCCTGCGCAAGCAGCTTCACCAGCTTCATCTCAGCCATTTCCGCGAATGGCTTTATACCTCCGCTGAGATCGTTCTGGGCCTTGTCATCCTGCTGATCTTCGTCGGCATCGCATCCGCCGTGTGGTCGGCGGCGCATGACAACGGTCTTGTCATCGAGAGCTTCTCGGTGCCCACCGACATGACCAACCGCGGCCTCACCGGAGAGGTCGTCGCCGCGCGCCTGCTCGACAAATTGTCCGGGCTTCAGGCCAAGACGGTCTCCAGCCGGGCCGCCTCCAGCTATGCGAACGATTGGGGCAAGGACATCAAGGTGCAGATCCCCGAGACGGGCGTCTCCATCGGGCAGCTCGACGGTTATCTGCGCGGATGGCTGGGCAACGAAACGCATATCAGCGGCGAGCTATATCACGATGCGACGGGCAATCTCATTCTGACGGCGCGTGTCGGCAGCGACGCGGGCCCGGTTTTCGTCGGCAAGGAAGCCGATCTCGACAAGCTCCTGCAGAAGGCCGCGGAAAGCGTTTATCAGCGCACGCAACCCTACCGCTATGCGGTGTATCTCAGCAGCCTCAATTTCAAAGATCAGAGCAACGCCGACGCCGTTTATCGCCGCCTAGCCGCGAACAGCTCGCTGCGGGAGCGCGCCTGGGCCTATATCGGTCTGTCCAACATCTACAAGACCCGCAACCAGCACGATGAAGCGGTGCGTGTTCTCCACAAGGCTCTTGCGCTACGTCCCAATTTCGCGATGGCGCTCCTCAATCTGTCGCAGGAAGAAGCGGCTCTTCAGCACGACGAAGACTCCTATGCATGGAGCCTCAAGCTGGTGAAGGCGCTGAAAAGCGGTGACGCCTCGGACATGGACCCGCGCGCAGCGGCCATCAACGCGCGCGCCGCGCAGGCGGCGAATGCCGGCAGCGTGGGGGATTTCCAGGAACAGTTGCGGATTGACGCGGAAGGCGAAAATCTCCCCGATGCGGGAAACCAGCTCGAAACGCTGCGTGAAACCGACGTCATCACCTACGCTTTCCTGCACGACAGCGCGGGTGTGCATGGCGCGATCTCGGACAATCCCCTCTCCACCGACAAGAACGTCATTCTCAATCGCACCGCCATCATGCTGGGCACCTATTTTCAGCTTGGGCGCTGGTCGGACGTTCTGGCGGTCGCCGATACGCTGGAGGTGATGGCTGCCGATCTTGGGCAAGCGGGGATCAGTTTCGAGGAGCGGTTTATCCGTCCGCTCGCTGCTGTGGCGATGGCGATGAAGGGCGATATCCACGGCGCGAATACCCGCATCGAACACACCGCGCTCGATTGCGATCTGTGCGTGCGTGCGCGCGGACGCATCGCGCAGATCCAGCATCGCTGGGATGCGTCGGCCTACTGGTTCAACATGGTATCGGCGCGCTCGCCCTCCATTCCTTTCGCCGACGACGATTGGGGCATGATGCTTTTGGAAAAAGGCGATGCCGCAGGCGCGATCGAGAAATTCCGCTCCGCCAACCGCAAAGGTCCGCATTTCGCCGACGCGCTGGAAGGCTGGGGCGAGGCGCTGATGGCGCAGAACCGTTCCGATCTGGCGCTGTCGAAATTCGAACAGGCGAACAGATACGCGCCCAACTGGGGACGGCTGCATTTGAAATGGGGCGAAGCATTTCTTTACGCCGGCGACAAGAAGTCCGCGAGGACACAACTCGACGCCGCTGCGGCGCTCTATCTCATGTCCGCGGAGCGGGCGGCGCTGTCCAAAGACATGTCCGCGTTGCGCTGAACGTCAGAGCGCCGTGGCCAGCACCTGCGTGTCCGCGCTGTGCGAATGCGGCGCCGGCGCGCCGTCGATCGCGGCGGCGGCGGAAGCCAGCAACTGCGCTATCTGCATGGCATAGGAGGATTGCAGCTCGTCGCCTGCTTTCTCCGTCAGCGCCACGACGCCATCGTTCGCATACGCCATGAATCCCTCACGGACGGCGTCGTTGAGCATGCGCCGGATGTGAATGCGCGACACGCCGAAGCGTTGCGCCGCGGCGGCGATGGAAAACGGGATAGAACCTTGCGGCGGAAACGTCGCGCCCGGCGCGGTCAATAGCGTGGACATGATCTGGATTCCGGCGTGGCGGTGCATGAATACGCGGATATGGGTGGTTTCGCGGTCGCGTGCGCGTGACAGCGACAGAAGCCCCTCGGCCTGAAGCCGCGCGATCCGTTCAAACACCACTTCCTCATTGATGTGGTCGAGAACGGTTTGCGCGGCCGGTTCGATGATGCAGGCGGCTTGCATGGCCAGGTGCAGATGCTTGCGCCAGGATTCGCGGAATTCCGCCGTCGGCATATAACGCTGCGGCTTGCCGCGCGCGCCGTCGGAGACGGGCATGACATAGCCCAGATAGCGCATATACAGGAGCATCGCGCGTGCGCGCCCCGGGCTGAGAAAACCGGAGGAGACGCAAATCTCCTTCAAGCGCGGAAGCGTCAGCCCGCCGGAGACGTGCAGATAGATCGCCCACATCGCCGCCACATAGCGGCCGGCATCCTTCATGATTCCGGCGAGGGCTCTGCCGCTATCGCCGGCAGCCAGCGAATTGGCGGCCAGCGTGCGCGCCGCCTCGGCGAAGCGGGGATGCGCGCGCACGCGCGGCGCATGAAGGTCCGTTTCGCCCTCATACACACGCCACGTTGAAAGATCCGATTTTTCCGACATGTCCGCTGCGCCCCTCGCGCGATCAAAAATGTACATTGTCGCCAAAAACCTAACAACCTACGGTTTTGTTGGGGTTTTTCGATCCGAAACAACGTGGAATCGAATTGCGGGGTTGGGGGGACATCGCCCCGGCGATGCGTATCTGCGCAAGCGATCCTTGCCGATGCAGATCGGAATTCTCCGCACGCGCGACGCTTTCGGCATCTCGCGTCTGCGCCGATGCCGCTTCATAGTGCGCGCTCAACGCGGGGGCGCACGAAATGGAAATACACAGACCGAAAGCGGTGCACAGTTGGCGCGAACTGCTGAAGGAAATCGGCATCATCGTGATCGGCGTGGTGATCGCGCTTGGCGCCGAACAGGCCGTCGAGTCGCTCCATTGGATGCGCCAGGTGGATGTCGGAGAGGCGACTCTGAAGGGCGCTTTCGTGCAGGAGGTGCAGAATGCGGCATTGCGCGATGTGCAAGGCGATTGCATTGGGCAACGTCTGGCTTTTCTTTCTTCGGTTGTGCAGCGTGCCTCCCAGGACGGCGGGCTTCCCCCGATAGGCGTCATCGGCCATCCCCCTTACACGCCGTGGACGATCGGATCGTGGCAGGCTCTAGTGGCAAGCCAGACCGTTTCGCACCTGCCGCGGCAGAAGATGATCGACTACTCCATAATTGCGCAGATGACGGTGTTCCTCAGTGGCCTCAGCGATCGGGAAGAGGCTCAGTGGACAATACTGGATACTATGGTTGGTCCAGGACGCAGACTGAGCGACGTCGAGGCGGAAAAATTGCGGGTCGCCCTGGCCGAAGCATCCGATTCCAACAACCTGATGCGCCGCACAAGCGCCCGCATGCGTGACCTCGTGAAAGCCACAGGTCTCGTCGCGCCGTCCGAATTCGACGCCGCGGCGAAACGCGCTACACAGGGCAAAGCGAATGCCGCGATCTGCCGCCCTGTGGCGGTCTCGCCCCAGCTAGATACGAAAGTGAACGCAGCACATGGTTGAACTCGCGGACGGCACAGCGCCACCCCGGAAAGGCACCTTCTTCGGCGAGCCGCGCGCGCTGGCCTATCTGTCCTTCACCGAAGCGTGGGAGCGCTTTTCCTATTACGGCATGACCGCGCTGCTGGTGCTCTATATGACCCAGGCGCTGTTCATGCCGGGTCATGTCGAGAACATTGCGGGCTTCGCGACATTCCGCGCCGGGCTGGAATCGGTCTTCGGGCCGCTATCCACGCTGGCGCTCGCCTCGCAGATCTATGGTCTTTATACGGGCTTCGTCTATTTCACGCCGGTGTTCGGCGGCCTGATCGCGGATCGCTGGCTGGGCCGGCGCAAGGCGGTGATGCTGGGCGCAGTGCTGATGAGCGGCGGCCACATCGCGATGGCGTTCGATCAGTCTTTCCTGCTCGCGCTGTTCCTGCTCATCGTCGGTTGCGGATTGCTCAAGGGCAACATCTCCACGCAAGTCGGCCAGCTTTATGCCGAAGACGACGGTCCGGGACGCACGCGCGGCTATTCCATCTTCTCCATGGGCATCAATGTCGGCGCAACGCTGGGGCCGCTGATTTGCGGGTTGCTGGCGCAGATCTATGGCTGGCATGCGGGCTTCGGACTTGCCGGCATACTCATGCTGACGGGCCTTGCGACCTATATTGCGGGCTATCGCACGCTCAGCGAAGAAACGCCGAAAGCCAATCGCACGAAAGCGGTCGCCGCGCCGCTCGATGCGAAACAGTGGCGCGTGATCGGCGCGCTGGTGGTGGCGATGGCGCTCACCATTCCCCAATCCGTCGCGTACTACCAGAATTCCAGCATCGGTCTTGTCTGGATCGACGCGCATGTGAACCTGGATGCCTTCGGATTCCACATCCCGACATCCTGGTTCAATTCCATCGACCCGTTCATCAGCATCGTCTTCGTGCCGGTTTTGATTGCGCTATGGCGCTGGCAGGACAAACGCGGCGGCGAGCCGAACGAAGTCATGAAGATCAGCATCGGCGCCTGGATCGCGGCGGCGGCGAATTTCGCGCTGGTGCTCGGTTGCCTGCTCGCCCAGCGCGTGCCGGCGATTTTTCCGGTCATCTATGACGTGCTGCTCGGTGTGGCGTTCCTCTATTATTGGCCGCCGCTTCTGGCGCTCATTTCGCGCGCGGCGCCATCCGGGCTGAAAGCGACTTTGATTGGCGCAGCGTTCCTGTCGCTCTTCGTCGGTAACATTCTCGTGGGCTGGGTCGGCACCTATTATGAGCGCATGACGCCGACGAATTTCTGGACGCTTGAAGGCAGTATTGCGCTTGTCGGTGGCGTGCTCGCATTCCTGCTGGCCAGGCCGCTCCATCGGGTGCTCACCGGCACGGCAAACTAGGCGCCCCGCGGGTTTTGTTTTTTTGGGCCGAGCCGCTATCGTCGCGGCTCAGCCTCGCGGGAATCCCCCTTCATGTTTGCCGATGTCGGCACGGCGCGCATCTTCTTCGACACCGTGGGCTCCGCGCTTGCCGTCGATGGCGAGCGCATGGTGGAGCGCCCGGCGCTGATCGTCATGCATGGTGGCCCCGGCTTCGATCATTCGACCATGCGGCCCTATTTCGACCGCTTCGCCGATACGCATCAGGTCGTCTATATCGATCACCGCGCCAATGGCCGCTCCACCGGCGAGCAATCCACGCTCACGCTCGCGCAATGGGGCGATGACGTGAAGGCGTTCTGTGATGTGCTTGGGATCGTCAAGCCGGTTGTCTATGGCAATTCCTTCGGCGGCATGGTGGCGATGGCCTATGCCGCGCGTCATCCCGATCATCCATCCAAACTCATTCTGTCCTCGACGGCGGCGCGCATGCGTTTCGACGAGACCTACCGGATGATGGAAGAGCGCGGCGGCAAGGATGCGCGCGCGATCGCCGAGCGCTTCTGGACGACAACCGACGACGGGGCCATCGCCGATTACATGCGGGTGTGCATGCCGTTCTACAATCCGCCGGGTGGCAATGCGGAGCTGCAGGCGCAAGCACGCCGCCGCGCTATCCTGCGCGGCGATACGTTGCGTTATTTCTCGACCGGCGAAATGCGCAACATGGATGCGCGCGCGGGGCTTGCGAAGATCAAATGCCCCACGCTCATCACGGTGGGCGATTACGATCCGATCACGCCGGTGATCTGCTCGCGCGAAATCCACGAGGCGATGCCCAGGAACGTGTCGCGGCTCGAAGTCTTCAAGGGCGCAGGCCATGGCGTGCATCGCGATCAACCCGATGAAGCGGAACGCGTGATGCGCGCGTTTCTGTCCGCATGAGCGCGCCGCCCGCGACATTGTCCCGGCGCCATGTCGCCGCCGCCGTGATCGGCAACGCGCTCGAATTCTACGATTTCGTCACTTATGCTTTTTTCGCGGTCCAGATCGGTCACGCGTTTTTCCCCACGCACAACGCCTATGCCAGCCTGATGCTCTCGCTCGGCACGTTCGGCGCCGGGTTTGCGATGCGTCCGCTGGGCGGAATTGTGCTGGGGCGTTATGCGGACAAGGTGGGGCGCAAGCCCGCGATGCTGCTCAGCTTCGCGCTGATGGGCTGCGCCATTCTCGCGGTCGCCGTCATTCCGTCTTACGCCATGATCGGCATCACTGCACCCGTACTGGTGGTCTTGGCGCGCATGGTGCAGGGCTTCGCGCTTGGCGGCGAAGTGGGATCCTCCACCGCGTTCCTGATGGAAGCAGCGCCGCTCTATGAGCGCGGCTTTTACGCGGCGTGGCAGGGCGGCAGCCAATATATCGCCAGCTTTGTCGGCGGCATTGTCGGCGTCGTGCTGACGACGGCGATGGACCCGACGAGCTTCGACACCTATGGCTGGCGCATCGCCTTTGCGCTCGGCGCGCTGACGCTGCCCTTCGGCTTGCTGGTACGCAAGAGCCTGCCCGAAACCTTGCACCTTTCCGAAGACGCGCACACCGTTGTGCAGACGGGGCGCACGGCGACATTGCTGCGCAGCAACGCGCGCGCCATCACCCTGGGCCTGATCGTGCTGGCGAGCGCCACGATCTTCACCTATGTCACCAACTATATGACGACCTTCGCCGAGACCGTGCTGCACATGAGCGCGCGGGTGTCGTTGTCCGCGACGCTGATGCTCGGCATATGCGGCGTTATCGGCATGCAATATGGCGGCTGGCTTTCGGACCGCATCGGCCGCTGGCCGGTGATGGTGATCCCGCGTCTGATCTATATCGTTGTCGTCTATCCGGTCTATCTGTGGATGGTCGATACGCGCTCCGTCACGGCGCTACTGGTGGGCACCGCTTTCCTGCAGCTTCTGGGCACGATCAGCTTCGCGCCGTTCTACGCGGCGCTGACCGAGAGCCTGCCCAAGCAGATTCGCGGCGTCGTCTTCGGCACGATCTATGCGATCTCGATCGCGACCTTCGGCGGCACCACGCAGCTCGTCATCACCTGGCTGATGCACATCACGCAGAGCCCGCTGGCGCCGGCCGTCTATTCGCTGGCGAGCGGCGTGATCGGCACCATCGCCATGGCGATGATGAGGGAAACGGCACCCGCCAAACTCGAACAGTTGCGTGCGGCGGCGCGCGGCGGCGCAGCCGCGGCGGCTTCGGCCGATTGATGCAGGGGGAATGGCTTTGATCGACGAGAGCTCGAACCGCGAGAAGCCGCACGGCATCGCCAAGACGCTTGGCTTCGAGCGGCTTGTCGATGACGGCGTGCAATCGGGGCGCGCCGTTCTTCACTTCCGCCCCACCATGGACATGTGCCATTCGGGCGGCATCGTGCAGGGCGGCTTCGTCACCGGCTGGCTCGACATGGCGATGGCGAATGTCGTTTTGGCCAAGACGAATTACGAGCAGAACCTTCTGTCGCTGGAGATCAAGGTGAGCTTTCTCGCCTCGGCGAATCCGGGTCTTGTCATCGCGGAAGCGTGGATAGAGCGCATGGGCCGCTCGACCGGTTTTCTTGAAGCGCGGCTGCTGAATGAGGCGGGCGATGTGCTCGCCAAAGCATCGTCCACCGTCAAGCTGGTGTCGATGAAGCGCTGAGCTTTGGCCTTTACTGGGTCTGAAGCAGCGGCACCACTTCGAACCGGTCCGCGATCGGAACCGGCGCGATGCTGGGCGGGCCGCTCAATGTGCTCTCCGGCCGCCAATCGAGATGAAAGAGGATGAGCCGTGCGCCATCTTCGGTGCGGTCGGCGAAAGGAAGCTGCAATTCCTGCGTGGTGCCGGCGCCCTGCGGCGCCCTGCTGTGGCGAATGCCCATTCCCACAGCGCCATCGGCGATGATGCTGTTTCGCTGCAGCCGCTCCGCATGTTGATGGTGCGGCGTATAGGTGCGCCAGTCCAAACCGGCGAGCTCGCGGCCGAGCGCGCGCTGGATGGCGGTGCCCGCGAGACGGCAGCGGCTACTTTCGCCGGCGCGCACTTCGAAAATACCGATACCGGGCAAAAGGTCTTTCATCCGCGCGGGCGACAATTGCGCGCGGTGCGGAAGCTCGTCGCCGTCCCATAGCGACAGCCAATATTGCGCGAGCTTGATGTTTGAAGCGGAAAGCGGAAGTTTCGCGAAGGCGTTCATCGCCAGATCGCGTCTCATACCCGTCATGTGCTCCCCCCGAGAAGCAGTGTCCGCGGGTGCGGACTTCGAATCGATTTTGCTATAAGTTCGCCGTCTTATCCACCACGGACATTGCTCCCATGCCCCTTTCCAACACCCAGATGCGCGATGTGCAGTCGATCCTGCACCCCTACACCAACCTCGTGAAACATCGCGAAACCGGGCCGGTGATCTTCGAGCGCGGCAAGGGCGTGTTCGTCTATGACGATCACGGCAAGGATTATATCGAGGGCATGTCCGGCTTGTGGTGCACGGCGCTGGGCTGGGGCGATCCGGTGCTGGCCGATGTCGCCGCCGAGCAGATGAAGAAGCTGGCATACGGCCATCTGTTCGCGGGCCGCAGCCATGAGCCGGGCATCGCGCTCGCCGAAAAGCTGAAAGAGGTTTCGCCGTTCCACACCGGCAAGGTGTTCTTCGCCAATTCCGGATCGGAAGCGAACGACACGCAGATCAAGCTGTTCTGGTACGCCAACAATGCGCGCGGCAATACGAAGAAGAAAAAGATCATCTCGCGCAACAAGGCCTATCACGGCGTCACCATCGCCAGCGCCAGCCTAACGGGATTGCCGGGCAATCACCGAAGCTGGGATCTGCCGCTGGATTTCGTGAAGTTCACCGATTGCCCGAACTATTATCGCGACGCGCAAGCGGGCGAGAGCGAGGAACAGTTCTCGCAGCGCATGGCGCAGAATCTGGAAGCGCTGATCGAGCGCGAAGGTGCGGACACCATCGCCGCCATGATCGTGGAGCCGTTGCAAGGCGCGGGCGGCGTGATCCTGCCGCCACGCGGCTATTTTGCCGCGATCACGAAGGTACTGAAGAAACACGACATCGCGCTCATCTCCGACGAAGTGATCACCGGTTTCGGCCGCACCGGAAAATGGTTCGGCTGCGAAACCTATGGCTTCCAGCCGGACACGATGACGGTGGCAAAAGCGTTGTCCTCCGCCTATCTACCCATCTCGGCGGTGATGATCTCGCCGGAACTGTGCGACATCATCGAAGCGGAATCCGGCAAGATCGGAACCTTGGGCCACGGCTTCACCTATTCCGGCCACCCCGTCGCCGCCGCGGTCGCGCTCAAGACCATCGAAATCTACCAGGAACGCGACATCATCGGCCATGTGAACAAGGTTTCACCGCGCTTTCACAAGCGCTTCATGAAACTGGCCGAGCATCCGATGGTTGGCGATGTCAGCGTTGTCGGCCTGATCGGCGCCATCGAATTGGTGTCGGACAAAAAGACGAAAGCCGGCTTCGATCCGGCGAAAGCCGTCGCGCCCGCCTTCTCCAAATTCGCGGAAGAGGAAGGCCTCATCACGCGGCCCTTGATGGGCGATCGCATCGCGCTGTGCCCGCCGCTCATTATCAGCGAAGGGGAGATCGACGAGATGTTCGATCGTTTCGAGCGCGGTCTTGCCAAGGGCCTCGATTGGGCGAAGCGCGAGAAACTTGTCGCAGCATAGGTTTGTCGCATTGAAACCTCGGGTTCCACGTGTGTTAGTGGAACCTCCAGCGGTGCGCATCGTTGAATCCACAGGCGCGTATCGCTGCAAGCCAAGATGACGGAAAACGTCAGCGCGGTAGCGATGCGCGCTGTATTTTTTCCGCGAGGAGCACGACATGACCGCCCCCTTCAAACTTTCTCCGCTTCCCTATGCCGAAGACGCGCTTGCGCCGACCATCAGCGCCAAGACCATCAGCTTTCACTACGGCAAGCATCATGCGGCCTATGTGAAAACGCTCGGCGAGATCGTTGCAGGCACCAAGTTTGCCGACATGAAGCTCGAGGAAATCGTGCGCGCGACCGCGACCAGCGAGGACGCGAAAGAGAAGAAGATTTTCAACAACGCCGGCCAGGTGTGGAATCACGACTTCTACTGGCGCAGCCTGACGCCCAAGCAATCCAAGCCGTCCGGCAAGCTGAAGGCCGCCATCGAGGAATTCGGCGGCGAAGACAAGGTGATTGAAGGTCTCGCGAAGGCGGGCGCCGAACAGTTCGGCTCCGGCTGGGCATGGCTCATTTCCAAGAACGGCAAACTGGCCATCGAAAAGACGCCCAACGCCGTCAATCCCATGTCCAAGGGCGTGAACGCGCTCCTCACCGTCGATGTCTGGGAGCACGCCTATTATCTGGACTACCAGAATGCGCGCCCCAAATATCTGGAAGCGGTGCTCAAGAACCTGCTGAATTGGGACTTCGCGGCCGAGAATTTGGCCCAGGAATCCCATCCGGTCCGCGCCGCTGCGTAATCTTGTTGCGTGTCCAAAACGGCGGTGAGCCCAGCGCTCCCGCCGTTTTTCTTGGTGATCGAGACTCATCTTGACGTTCGCGTAAACGGAGGCTTAGCCTTGGCCCGAACCGGAAACGCAAACTAGGGACGGCGAGAGGCGAAAAGCCCCGCCGCAAATGGGAAATGGCTCGCACTTACTCCATCCGCCAACTGACCAAGGAAATGGGCGTCACCTCGCGCACACTCCGCCACTATGAAGACGAGGGTCTTCTGACCCCCGAACGCCAGGGCTTGGCGCGCATCTATTCGCAGCGCGACCGCGCCCGTTTGCAACTGATCCTGCGCGGCCGCCGCGTTGGCTTCAGCCTGGCCGAGATCCGCGAGATCCTCGACCTCTACAATTCCGAAGATCACGGCGTCGCGCAGTTCCAGCACAGCCGCAAGAAGTTCGTCGAACGCATCGCGGCGCTGGAAGCGCAGCGCAAGGACATCGACGAGTCGATTGCCGAACTGAAGCTGGCGCTTTCGCGGGCCGACAATTTCCTCGCCGAGCATCACGCCGAACAGAATCCGGTTCGCGTGAAGATGACCGGCTATTCCGTGATGCCGGCGGCGGAGTAATGAATTCTCCGCTGCAAGTGGAAGCTCCGTCGTGGAAGACGGAGGATTTACGCATCTTCGAGGACGGCGTCGCGAAGTTTCTGGAACGCGAGGCCGTCCCGAATGCGGAGAAATACCTGAAAAACCATCAGGTCGATCGCGCGCTGTGGAACAAGGCGGGCGAGGCCGGTCTGTTGTGTACCGAGATACCGGAAGAATATGGCGGCGCGGGTGGCAGCTTTGCCCATGACGCCATCATCGCCGAACAGCTTGGGCGGCTTGGCGTGGATGGCTGGGGCGTGGTGCTGCACAACGGCATCGTCGCGCCCTACGTCCTGCACTATGGCAGCGAAGAGCAGAAGAAGCGCTGGCTGCCGCGCCTGGCGACCGGCGAACTCGTCGGCGCCATCGCGATGACGGAGCCGGGCACCGGCAGCGATCTTCAGGGCGTGAAGACGACCGCGAAGAAAGACGGCAATCACTATTCGATCACCGGCAACAAGACCTTCATCACCAATGGCGGCACGGCGAATTTCATCATCGTCGTCGCCAAGACCGATCCCACGCAGGGTTCCAAGGGCATTTCGCTCGTCTGCGTGGAAACGGACGAGGTGGAAGGTTTCCGCCGTGGCCGCATCCTCGACAAGATCGGCCAGAAGGCGAACGACACCGCCGAACTCTTCTTCGACAATGTGCGCGTGCCGACCGAAAACCTGATCGGCATGGACGAAGGCCGCGGCTTCATCCAGTTGATGCAGCAGCTTCCGCAGGAACGGCTCATCATCGCGGTGCAGGCGATCGCCGTGATCGAGCGGGCGCTGGCGGAGACGATCGCATACGTCAAGGACCGCAAGGCGTTCGGCAAACAGCTGATCGAATTCCAGAACACCCAGTTCAAGCTGGCCGAATGCAAGACGGAAGCGACCGTCGCGCGCGTGTTCGTCAATCACTGCATGGATCTGCATCTGGCGGGAAAGCTGGATGCCACCATGGCGTCGATGGCGAAGCTGTGGCTCAGCGATCTGCAATGCAAGATCGTGGACGAATGCCTGCAGCTTTTCGGCGGTTATGGCTACATGAACGAATACCCCATCGCGCGCATGTATGCGGACAGCCGCGTACAGCGCATCTATGGCGGCACCAACGAGATCATGAAGCTGCTCATTTCGAGGAGTTTGTAATTTTCCTCCCCCGTTTACGGGGGAGGTGTCGAGCGAGCATAGCGACGCGAGACGGAGGGGGCATTTGCGCGGCAATCGCCCCCTCCACCGCTTCGCGATCCCCCTCCCCCGTAAACGGGGGAGGAAAACAGGAGAATAGAATGACCGATTGTTTTATCTACGACACCGTGCGTACGCCGCGCGGCAAGGGCAAGAAGGACGGCGCGCTGCACGAAGTGACGGCGCTGGAACTGGGAACGCAGGTTCTCAAGAACATCCGCGACCGCAACAAGCTCGACACCAAGATGGTCGATGACGTGGTGTTCGGCTGCGTCGATCCGGTGGGCGAGCAGGGCGCGGACATCGCGCGTCTTGCGGTGCTGAACGCTGACTACGCGGACAGCGTTTCGGGCGTTCAGGTCAACCGCTTCTGCGCGAGCGGCCTCGAAGCCTGCAACATGGCGGCGGGGCAGGTGATGAGCGGCCAGTCTGACATGACGATTGGCGGCGGCGTGGAAAGCATGAGCCGCGTCGGAATGGGTGCATCGGGCGGATCGTGGTCGGTCGATCCGAACATTGCGTTCAAGTCCTATTTCTCGCCGCAGGGCATCGGCGCGGACCTGATCGCGACGATGGATGGTTTCTCGCGCGACGATGTGGACGCCTTCGCGGTGGAAAGCCAGAAGCGTGCGGCGAATGCGTGGAAGAACGGCTATTTCAAGAAGTCCGTCACGCCAGTGAAGGATATTCTTGGCCAGAACATCCTGGATCACGACGAACACATGCGCCCGGATGCGACAATGCAGTCGCTCGCCGGTCTGAACGCGAGCTTCGCGCAGTTGGGTGATTTCGCGGGTTTCGACGCGGTGGCGCAGCAGCGTTATCCGCAGGTGGAGAAGATCAATCACGTCCACCACGCCGGCAATTCATCCGGCATCGTGGACGGTGCGGCGGCTGTGCTGCTGGGCAATAAGCAAGCAGGCGATGCCGCGGGATTGAAGCCGCGCGCGCGCATCCGCGCGTTTGGCTCTATTGGCAGCGAGCCGATGATTATGCTCACCGGCCCGTCTTACGTGACGGAGAAGGTGCTCAAACGCGCGGGCATGAAGGTCGGCGACATCGATCTCTATGAACTCAACGAAGCCTTCGCCTCCGTGGTGCTGCGCTATATGAAGGTGCTGAACATTCCCCACGACAAGCTGAACGTGAATGGCGGCGCCATCGCCATGGGCCATCCGCTTGGCGCCACGGGCGCGATGATCCTGGGCACCGTCTTGGACGAACTGGAACGCCGCGATCTGAACACCGCGCTGGTCACGCTCTGCGTCGGCGCGGGCATGGGCACGGCAACGATTATTGAGAGGGTGTGAGTTTCTGCCCTCCCCTTGAGGGAGGGCCGACAATTTGCGCAGCAAATTTCGGGGAGGGGTCATGGCGCTGGATCGGACCCCTCCCCGAAAAATCCAAGTGGATTTTTCGACCCTCCCTCAAGGGGAGGGTCATGGAGACCGAAAATGGAATTGAAAAACTTCAAATGGGATCAGGACGCGGACGGCATCGTCACCATTTTCTGGGATGTGCCGAACCGTTCGATGAACGTGCTGACGGGTTCGGCGATCAGCGACCTGCTCGCGGTTGCCGACAAGGTCTCGACGGACGCTTCGATCAAAGGCCTCATCATCACCAGCGGCAAGAAGACCGGTTTCTGCGCCGGCGCGGCTCTCGATGAAATGGAAGGCAACACACAGGCCGCAGGCGCCGCGAAGTCGCCGGAAGAAGCGCTCGCCTCCGCTTATCAGGGCGTAATGAATTTTCACAAGGCGTTCCGCAAGCTCGAAACCTGCGGCAAGCCTGTGGCAGCGGCGATCAACGGGCTCGCGCTCGGCGGCGGATTGGAAGTCACGCTCGCCTGCCACTATCGTGTGGTGCTCGACAATCCGCGCATCCAGTTGGGATTGCCGGAAGCGAAGGTTGGATTGCTGCCGGGCGGCGGCGGCACGCAGCGTTTGCCGCGCCTCATTGGCGCACAAGCCGCGCTGCCGCTCATCCTGCAAGGCACGACGGTCGATCCGAAGAAGGCGGTCGAGCTGAAGATGGTGCACACCGTCTCCGCCGATCCGGTCGCGGAAGCCAAGCGCTGGATGAAGGCGTCGCCGGTCTCGGTGCAGCCCTGGGATCAGAAGGATTTCAAGATTCCGGGCGGCGGACCTTACACACCGGGCGGCTCGCAGACCTTCACCATGGGCAATTCCATGCTGCGCAAGCAGACCTATGGAAACTTCCCGGCGCAGCGTTTCATCATGTCCTGCGTCTATGAAGGCATTCAGGTGCCGATCGACGCCGCGCTGCGCATCGAAGCGCGCTATTTCACCAAGCTCATGTCGTTGCCGGAAAGCCGCAACATGATCCGCACGCTGTTCCTCTCCATGCAGGATCTCGGCAAAGGCGCGCGCCGTCCGCATGCCGAAGCCAAGACGGATGTGAAAGCCGTCGGCGTGCTGGGCGCGGGCGTGATGGGCGGCGGCATCGCCTATGTCTCCGCGCTGGCGGGCATCGACGTGGTGCTGATCGATACGACCGATGAAAAAGCCAAGGCCGGTTACGATCATGTCGCGGGCATCCTCGACAAGGCGATTTCGCGCGGCAAATCCACGCCGGAGAAGAAGGCCGAAGTGCTGTCGCATGTGAAGCCGACCTCCGATTTCGGCCAGCTTAAGGATGTGGATTTCGTCATCGAGGCGGTGTTCGAGGATCGCGCCGTGAAAGCGGAAGCGACCAAGAAAGCCTGCGCGGTGCTGAAGAAGGGCGCGGTATTCGGCTCGAACACTTCCACCTTGCCGATCACCGGTCTTGCGGAAGCGAGCGACCGGCCGGAGCTGTTCATCGGCGTGCATTTCTTCTCGCCGGTGGATCGCATGGGCCTTGTCGAAGTGATCCGCGGCAAGCAGACCAACGATCATGCGCTCGCGGTGGCGATCGACTATGTGCAGAAGATCAAGAAGACGCCGATCGTCGTGAACGACTCCAGAGGCTTCTACACCTCGCGCTGCTTCGGCACCTACACGCGCGAAGGCATGGCGATGCTGGCGGAAGGCATCCATCCGGCGATGATCGAGAATGTCGGGCGCATGTCCGGCATGCCGATGGGTTCGCTGGAAGTGGTGGACTCGGTCGGCATCGACACGGCGCTGAAGGTCACGCAGCAGACGCGCAAGGATATGGGCGTCAACGCGCCCGATGCGAGCCTCGATTTTCTGTCCTGGGTCGTGGAGAAGAACGGACGCCTCGGCCGCAAGAACGGCAAGGGCTTCTACGATTACGACGCACAGGGCAAGCGCCTGCGCATCTGGCCGGAACTGCTCGCTTACAATGGCGGCAAGTGGAAGACCGATGCGAGCGTGGACGAGATGAAACATCGCTTCCTCACCATCCAGGCGCTGGAAGCGGCGCGCTGCTTCGAGGAAGGCGTCATCACCGATCCGCGCGACGCCGATGTCGGCGCGATCCTCGGCTGGGGCTTCGCGCCCTTCACCGGCGGTCCCGTCAGTTACATCGACACGATGGGTGCCAAGGCGTTCGTCGCGCAATGCGATGACTATGCAAAGCGTTTCGGTGATCGCTTCACGCCCAACAAGCTGCTGCGCGAAATGGCGGAGAAGGGGCAGACCTTCTACAGCCGCTTCGCCCCAGTGAAACAGGCGGCGTAAATTTTCGAGAATAAGGAGAGGGCCGGAGCAATCTCCGGCCCTTTTTCTATGGCGCCGGGCGCGGCGCGGGTTTGAAGAACATGCCGAGCTGCAGGCTCTTGGCGATGTTCTCCGCGCGGCCCACGAAGAGCGCCGCCACATCCGGCTCGCAGAGTTCGCGCGCGGTTTCGCCGAACAGCGTAAGCCAGCGCTCGAAATGCTCGGGCCGCACCATCTTCAGCCGCATATGCGCCAGCATGGGGTTGCCCTTGTAGCGCCCGGTCATGCGCATCACCGACGACCAGAAATCGCACATCTTCTCCAGATGCGGGTCCCAATCGTCGCCGATCACGCGTGCGAAGATGGGGCCGATCATCTCATCCTTGCGTACCTTGGCATAGAAGCCATGCACCAGGGCGCGGATCACATCTTCCTCGATGCGGTCGTCGATGGGTTTGCGCTTGGGGTTTTCATAAGCCATACGCTGCACCCTATCGCCGCCGGGCTGTAAAAGGAATATATAATATGCTTCTTTTAGCGGCTGCGACAACGCGCCAATGGGTTGCGCAAGGCGGCCGGAGGCGCGAACATCGCGAACGGAGAAACCCCATGCCCATCAAGGTCAAGCGCGTCTACGAAAAGGCCGAACGCGGCGATGGCAAGCGCATTCTGGTCGATCGTCTTTGGCCGCGCGGCGTGAAGAAGACGGCCATCGACGTCTGGATCAAGGACGTCGCACCATCGGACGACCTGCGCAACTGGTTTCATCACGAAGAACCCAAGTGGCGCACGTTCCGCAGCAAATATCGCAAGGAGCTTTCCGCCAACAAGGATGCGGTGGTGGAACTGCGCAAGGCCGCGAAAGGAACGGCGACGCTGCTCTATGGCGCCAAGGACGAGGCGCACAATCAGGCAGTCGTCCTCGCCGAATATCTCAAGGGCGCGAAGTCGGTGAAGAAAACCAAGGCGGCGCGGAAAACGAAGAAAGCCAAAAAGAAGGCATGAATCCGAAGCTGCATACGCCCGTCTGCGATCTTCTGGGCTGCGAACTTCCCATCGTGCTGGCCGGCATGGGCGGTCCGTCGCGCAGCGAACTCGTCGCGGCGGTGACGAGGGCGGGAGGCTTCGGTTTCCTCGGCATGGTGCGCGAGTCGCCGGACCTCATCTATTCGGAAATCGAGAAAGTGCGCGCCAAGACGGATCGCGATTTCGGCGTCAATCTTATTCCCGCCGCCACAAAGCCCGATCTGCTCGAAGCGGAGATCAAAGCGGTGCTGGCCGCGCGCGTGCCGGTTGTCTGCCTGTTCTGGGATTTGTCGGCGGAGGTTGTGAAGCGCTTGCGCGGCGAAGGCGTGCTGGTGGTGTGCCAGGTTGGCGGGCTTCATGAAGCGGAAGACGCGCAGGAAGCGGGCGCGCAGGTTCTGATCGCGCAGGGTGTGGAAGCGGGCGGGCATGTGCGCGGCACGATTCCGCGCGCCGAAATCGTGCGCGGCGTAGTGAAAGTCGCGGACGTGCCGGTGCTGGCGGCGGGCGGCATGTCTAGCGGGCGCGATCTGGTGGAGATGCTGGAGCTTGGCGCGCAGGGTGTTGTGCTCGGCACGGCGTTGCTGGCGACGAAGGAATCCTTCGCGCACGATTATCACAAGCAGCGCATTGTCGCCGCGAAACCGGGCGAGACGGTCCACACGCAGGATTTCCATGTGAACTGGCCGCGCGGCGCCTATGTGCGGGTGCTGGAGAATTCGGTGACACGCGGCGAACATGGCGATCCGTTCAATGGCCACCGCGAGGCCATCGGCAAGGAAGGCGAACGGACCATCTGGTTGTTCTCGACGGATTCGCCGCTGAAGGACATGACCGGCGATTTCGAGAAGATGGCGCTCTATGCCGGCAATGCCGCGGGCGCCATCAAGGATGTTGTGCCTGCCGCCGACCGCATTGCCGCGATCATCGCCGAGGCCGATGCCCTTTTGCCGAAAGCGGGCGCCGTTGCCGCAACTTCGGAAGAAAAACTCTCTTCGCCCGTCTGCTATGCCCATGAAAGCAGCGATCAATATGCCGGTTACGCCGCGCGGGAGGAGCTGATCGCTTTCTGCAACGAACTGCTGGAAGCCGAACGGGCGGGCGCGCGCATCACCGCGCGCTCGGCAACGGAAGCGAAGGATGCGGCGACACGCGATTTGCTGCGCGATATCCAGAAGGACGAAGCACGCTGGTGTGCCATGCTGCTCAAATGGATCGGGCATCTGAATGGCGAGCCGTCGGCAAGGGTTGGCGCGTTCTACGAGAAATGTCTGGCCTTCACGGATCTGAAGGAACGCATTGCCTTCATCAATCGCGGACAGGGCTGGGTGGTGAAGAAGCTGCGCGAGATGCTGCCCAAGGTGCGCGACGACCGCATGCATGCCGATTTCAAGGCCATGCTGGAAAGCCACGAAGAGAATATCCGCCGCGCCTCTTGACGCTGCGGCAGTGGCGGCTTGTGCGCGTCGCCCGCTGCAATAAAGTCTCCGCCAGATCATCGGAGACGGCATATGACCTACGGCCCCTACAAGGAAATTCTCGTTGCGGTGAAGGACCAGATCCTCACCCTCACATTGCATCGCCCGGAGAAGCTCAACGCCTTCACCGGCACGATGATGAATGAGATGATCGACGTGTTCACGAAAGTGAATGGCGACGATGAGGTGCGCGCCATCATCGTGACGGGCTCCGGCCGGGCCTTCTGCGCCGGCGCCGATCTTTCCGCCGGTGCGGCCACCTTCGATGCCAACAGCAACCCCGGCCGCGCCGAGCGCAATGCCGGTTCCGACGCCACCGTCGATTACAGCGATGAGCGCGTGCGCGACGGCGGCGGCCGTGTGACGCTTGCGATCTTTGAATGCCTAAAGCCCGTCATCTGCGCGGTGAACGGCCCGGCGGTGGGTATCGGTCTCACCATGCAGCTCGCCATGGACATCCGCATCGCCTCGGAGAATGCGCGGTTCGGCTTTGTGTTCTCGCGCCGGGGTATCGTGCCGGAAGCGGCATCCAGCTTCTTCCTGCCGCGCATTGTCGGCATCAGCCAGGCGCTGGAGTGGTGTTACTCGGGCCGTGTGTTCGATGCGCAGGAAGCGCTCAAAGGCCGCCTCGTCAGCAAGGTCGTGAATGCCGACGTGCTGTTGTCGGAAGCGCACAAACTGGCGGTCGAAATCCGCGACAACACCGCGCCGGTCTCCATCGCGCTCATCCGCCAGATGATGTGGCGCGGCCTCGGCATGGATCACCCGATGGAAGCCCACAAGGTGGACTCGCGGGGCATCTATTCGCGCGGCCAGTCTGGCGATGTGAAGGAGGGCGTGGTCGCCTTCCTGGAAAAACGTCCCGCCAACTTCCCCAACAAGGTCTCCACGGATATGCCGCGCTATTTCCCGTGGTGGGACGAGCGGAAATACTCTTAAGAGGACATCGGCGCGCCGGGCCGAAGCTTGCGGGAGCCTTCCCTCGCCTTGTGGGCGAAGAGGACGAGCGGCAACATTCCTGAAATATTCGCAAGATGTCGCGAAGTCTCGCGGGTTAATACCGCGTTAACACACGCGGCATAGGCTTCGCGCGGTCTGGGGGTTTGCTTGCAACAATACGACGAACTTGCTGCTGCGCGTGCCGTTGAACTGCTGGGGTTCGGCAGCATGAACCTGCAGCTTGCGCGGCACTGGCTGTCGCTTTGGAAGAACAGCGAACCGCCGCCGCGCGACGCCATCAAGCCGCGCGATGTGAAAAATCTTTTGCCCGGAATCGCCATTCTGGAAATGCGCAGCGACGGCTCGGTCATCTGCCGTCTTGCCGGCTCTGCGATAGCGATGGGCCTGGGCGTCGATCCCACCGGCAAGGATGTGATCGCGATCACCCCGCCCGAATATCGTGCGATACGGTTGTCGCGCTATCAGCGGGTGCTCGACGGCGCGGTCAGCCGCTGCGTGAAGCCGCATCTGACGCGTTTTGGCACCACGGTCCTGGTGGAAGATATTCAGCTGCCGTTGGGCGGCGTCAGCACAGAGGGTGGCCGCCAGATTCTCTATCATGCCGATTGGCGCCCGCAGACGCTGGATCGCTCCATCGCCGAAATTTCCGACGCCTTTGCGGTTACCATCGACGAATCTTTCCCGATCGTGCGCGCGGCGGCGGCCTGAAGTTTCTCTTCTGAATCGTGCTAGGGTTCTTCCGAATTCGGGGGAATTTCCATGCGCATCCCATTCGCCGCGCTGCTCTGCGCCGCTGTCTTCGCGTCACCGGCCATCGCCGACGATTCCTCCGCCGCCCTCGGCATGGGTGGCTTGCAGTTCACCAAGGCTGCCGACATCCGCATGGCGAAGGAGGACCTGTTCATCAGTCCCAAGGCCGTACGCATCCGTTATGAATTCGCCAATGATGGCGCGCATGATGTGGACAGCATCGTCGCCTTTCCGCTGCCGGACATCGACACATGGGAATTCTACGAAGAACCCATCGGCACGGTCGGCGATGATCCAGTGAACTTCGTGGGTTTCACCGCGACGATCGACGGCAAGCGCGTTCCGGTGCAGGTGGAGCAGCGCGCCTTCCTGAAAGATAAGGACGTGACGGCCACGATCAAATCCATGGGGCTGCCGGTGAACATCCTGCTGGCAGGCAATGTCCGGAAGCTCGACAAATTGGACGCGGTGAAGAAGCAGGCGCTGGAAAAAGCCGGTCTGGTGCAGAACGAAGGCCAGGGCCAGGAACATCCGCGCTGGACGGTGCGCACCAAATTCTATTGGACGCAGCATTTTCCGGCTGGGAAAACGGTGACGATCGAGCACAGCTATACGCCGGTCACCGGCCAGACTTTCTTCAGCGATTACGATCTGAAGCCAAAACAGGATCCGGACGGCGGCCGCCGCTGGCAGCGCGACTACTGCATGGATGGGCCCACGCTCGCGGCCATCGCGCAGCGCATCAAGCAACTGAGCAAGCCGGACCAGAGCGGCATGCTGAACATCTATTCGACGGATTTCATCCTGAAGACCGCGAACAACTGGAAAGGCGGCATCGGCGAATTGCACCTGACCATCGATAAGCTGAAGCCGTCGAACATTCTTTCGCTCTGCTGGAACGGCGATCTTAAGAAGACCGGGCCTACCACCTTCGAGTCGGTGCTACGCAATGTGCGGCCCGCGCGGGACATTCAGATGGTCGTGCTGGAGAACCCGCAGCCCTGAAATCAGGGGCGGCCGTTCTTCGGTACGTTTTTGTCCAAGCCGTTGTTGAAGGGATTGGACGATCCGGCACTGCCGTTCCGGCAACTCTGAAATCCCGTCGCGTAGCCGCGTTTGTAGATTCTGTCCTCGCCGGCGAGCGTATCCTTCGCGTCCCGCGGGTTGGCGCTTTGCGCCGTGGCCGCCGCGCAGCCATCGGAATATCCCGCCCGGAAGTTGGGCGAGCGACGCAAGGCCCTGTCGCCAGGACCGCCAAAAACCGCGCAGCCGCCAAGCGTGAACGCGGCCAGAGAAATCACACCGATCGTCTTCAACATGGGCTCGTTCCCGGCTTTGCGGTTTCGCGATTATCCCGGTGGTAACGCCATCGGGCGCGATCCCGCAAATCGGTTCGGCGGTAAATCTAGTTTCCTATAATATAGGATTATCCGCTTGACAAATAGGTAGGGAGTCTCTAATTTGGGACGGCGCGGCCAAAAAGGGGTGCCGCGCCAAGGTATGAAAGAGAACAAATAATGAACAAAGAAGCAAGAAGCTGTGAAAAAGACGCGGTGGAAAAGGCCAAATCGATGGTCAGTTCTTTGGAGACGGAACGGGAAGGGCGCCGCGTTCTGCGACGGCTTGCCAACAAGCATCTCTTCCTGGCGCCGGAAGCGGGCGCGCAATTTGCGCTCGCCGGATCCAAGCGCGCGGGCCGCACCATGCGCGTTTCCGCCGTGATCGTGTCGGAATTCCGCAGCCGCGGCTGGATCGTGCCGCGCGGCACCACGCCGGAGACGTTTGCCTTGGGCGATGTGGGCGCCGACTGGCTCACAGGCAGCGGCACCGATGTGTTCGGCGCGATGAAACCGTTCCTGTCCCAGCGGCGCGTGATGACGAAAGACGGCGCGCTCACCGTCAACGTGAATGAACTGGAATCGCCGCTGGCACGCTTGCGGTTCCGCGGGCAGCTGACGCCGGTGCAATACGAGGCGGGCGAACGCCTGCGCCAGGATTTCACGCTGGCCGGATTGATGCCGCGCCTGTGCGCCGATCTCACCGCGCCGATCTCCAATTCCGCGCGCGGCGCATCGTCCGTGCCGATGACCGAGAAGCTGATCGCCGCGCGCCAGCGCTTTCGCCTGGCCATGGCCAGCGTGGGGCCGGGCCTCTCCGACCTTCTCTTCGATGTGTGCTGTCATCTGAAGGGTCTGGAGACGGTGGAAGCCACGAATGCGTGGCCCGTGCGCTCCGCGAAAGTCGTGCTGTATATCGCGCTCGATCGGCTGGCCGCGCATTATGGCATCGCAATGCGCTCGACCCGCAACCGCGTGCGCACATGGCATGCGGATGTCAGTGCTTCAGCCTGAGGAGATATTTGTGAACGCCGTCGAGGACGAGTTCGGATTTCTGGTTGTGGACGGTGGCGCGCATCGCGACGATGCCGGTCGTGTGCTGCGGCACCAGTTCGGTGATCTCCAGCGCGGGATAGAGCGTGTCGCCGGGATAGACCGCCTTCAGGAATTTCGCGCTTACCTCGACGAAGCCGATCAAGCTTTCGCCGATGACATGTGGAAACAGCCCCGCGCCCGCAGCCGTGAAGCTCAGAACCTGGAGCCCATGCGCCAGCGGCGCGGGGTGACCGAGCTTCCGGCAATATTCGACGTCGTAATGGATCGGATGATTGTCGAGGCTGACGGCCTGGAACGCCGCGAAGTTCGCATCGCCGATGGTGCGCGAGGGGCTTTTGAAAATCTCGCCGACGCGAAGCTCCTCAAAGCCGCGCAACGGCAAGACGCGATGATCGTCAGGTTTGAATTCGGTCATGGCCAGCCTCCGCCGTCATTGGGCGGAGGCGGTGCCATGCTGTCAATCAGCCGTGGCGGCGTGCCGCTTCTCGCTCGCGCCGGGCTTCATCGAGCTGCGCTTTCACGCCGGCCAATCCGCCCACCGCGAAATCGGGAATCTTCACCGGCATATTCTTGGCGGCGAGGCAGGCGATGGAGTCGCCATCGCAAGGCACGGCAGCCTGTGCCGCCGGTGCAACCAGACTTGTCAGTTTCGAAAGCAGCGCGCCTGGCGAAGACACGTCCACGCCCGGCCGGCCCATTCCCAGGTCCGGCTCCCGCGGCATCAAAACCGCGACGACTGCAATCCAGAACATTGCTCGCAGGATCATCTTACCCTCGCTCACCCAACGCGGGAGAGCATGGTCGGTGCCATGCTGCTGCGTACTGAAACCAATCGCTAAAGTTTAATCTAACCGGAGTGTTGTGCCAATCGTCGATAAGCAAGAGTTTCTTAATTCGCGCGATCTCGATTTAAAACAGAGTCGAGTTTTCGGTTACTTCAATTCAACTTTTATAAATTTGTCCCAAAACGAGACGCTATGCTGCAGGAAGATGCAGCGTCGCGGTGAAACCTTCGCCGAATATGCTGGCGATTGTCAGTTTCCCGCCGTGAAGTTCCGCCAGTCCTTGCGCCCATGGAAGGCCAAGACCCGCGCCTTGCGTATGATCCGTCGTGCCGCGGCCGGCTTGCTCGAATGGTTGCTGGATGCGCAGCAGATCTTTCGGTGCCACGCCGGGACCGTTATCGGCGACGACAAATTGGACGACATTACCGTCGCGCGCGGCGCTGAGGCGGATCTGGCCGCCGCTTTGCGTGAAGGTGACAGCGTTCTCGATCAACTGGCCGATCATTCCGTTCAGCGCATTTTCATCGGCATCCACCATGAGATCGGACTCGCATTCGCCGATTTCGATCGCAATGTTCTTTTCCGACGCACGCCCCGAACAGGCATCGGCCGCCGCCCAAAGCGATGCGCCCGCCGGAAGCGCACGGCGGTGCAGCGGGAAGCGGTTCGCGGCGATCTTCGTCAGGTCCAGGATTTGATTGATGAGGTTGAGCAGGTTGCCGCCCGCCAGGTGGATCAAGCCGGCATATTCGGAAATCTGTTCCGGCGAAAAGCGGTCTGCCGATATGCGCAGCAAATCCGAGAAACCGAGAATGGCGTTGAGCGGTGTCTTCAGCTCGTGGCTCATGGTGCGCATCAGTGCGGTCTTGGCGGTATCGGCTTCAGCCTCCGCCGCACCCAGCCGGCGCGTGAGATCGGCGAGATATTTCGCCTGGCGCCGGGCCTCGAACTCGGATGTCTTCAAGGCGTGATTGGCGCGCTCAAGCGTCGTGCTCTGCTCGGCCAGGGCGCGCTCGGCACGATGGCGCTCGGTGATGTCGGTGAAAACCGTGGCGCAGCCGCCATCTCGCGTGGTGCGGTCGCGTACCAGGAAAGCCGCGCCGGAATGGGTTTGCAGCGTCAGCGCGCCGGCCGGCGCGCCATGCGTATCGATGCGCCGCGCGATCCAGTCCTCGACGTCGCCGTCGATCTTGAACCGGTCGCGCCGCACCGCGGTCACGACGATGTCGCCGAAATGTTCGCCGATCATCTGGTCGGGCGAAGAATAACCGTGCAGTTCGGCGAACAACCCGCTGCACAGGATCAACCTGTCGCCGGAATCCCAGAAAGCGAAGGCATCGGCGGAGAGGTCCACCACTGTCTCCAGGCGCCGCAACAGATGGCGCGCATGGGTGGCGTCACTCCACAGCACGATCCAGCCGCCTTCCGGCGTCTGCCGCGCCTTCACTTCGACGATGCGGCCGTCGGCAAGCTCGATGTCGCGCGGCGTATATTCGCCCGCGCGAAGCTGGGCACGGCGATAGGCGACATACGTGTCGGCATCCAGCGCCCCATCGGGTGAAACCTCGCCGCAGGCGATTTCCATCCGAATCAGGTCTTCGTATGTGAAGCCGATCAGCGATTCGCGATTCGGCAGCGCGCGGAAGATGTAGTTGAAATGCTGGCTGCAGTAGGTGAGCCGCTCTTCGGCATCGAACAGCGTGATCGCTACGCGCAAGCAATCCAGCGCCGGAAGGACTTCCGGCGACAAATCCAATGCGCTGTGGACCGCGCTTTGCGCGCGTGCCGCGAAAATCACCCCTGAAACCCCAGCTTTTTGTTGGGATCAGTCTGGCGGCAGGGGCTTGCTGATTCCTTGCACCGATAGGTGAGCGGCCGGAATCACGCCATCATCGTTAAGAAGCGATGAAGGGTTCCAGCCGCGAAGCTTGCCAATTAACGAACGAAGTTCCCCGGCGTTCAAGTTTCATTAAGCTTGAGGATCCAGATTGTGCGCGGGATTCGCGCGCAAACAAGAGTCCGAGATTGATGGCCATATACGAGACGATCACGACGATGAAGGGAGCGGAGCTTGCCGCTCAACGCCGTCGATTCATGATCGTCCAGATGGCCAAGGCGGGCGTGGGCATCGTGCTCGCCGGCGCCTTTGTGGCTGTCATTGGGCAGCTGGACCTTGCCGAATGGATCGCCATCGGCGGATTGCTCCTGCCGGCGATCGTCGCGCTTCTCGGCTTCACGCCGCTCAGCCTCATCGCGCTGGAATCGATTTCGCTGACGAGCTTTGCCGCGCTGATCGGTTATCTCGTCGCCATCACCGGCGGTATGACGTCGCCGCTTCTGGTATGGTTTGCGCTGGTGCCGGCGGAGGCCGCGCTCGCCGGCGGCCGGCGGACGGTGTGGGAAGCAGGGGCGGCCGCCGCGATCGCCTTGCTCATGGTCGCGCTGTTGCAGGCGCTGGGCGAGTTGCCCAGTTCGCGCGTCATCGAGCCCGGCTGGGGCTTCTATACGATCTCGATCCTGGCAGCGGTGGTGCAATCGGCGCTGGTCGCCGTCGCTGCGCAGGACCGCCAGCGGGCCGCGGACCACGCGGCCGCCGAAGGCGCCGCGATGTATCGTTTCCTCGCCGACAACGCGATGGACCTCATCACGCGCCACAGCGCCGACGGCCGCATCCGTTTCGCAAGCCCCGCGGCGCAGACCATTTTGGGCCGCACGCCGGAATCGCTGTTGGGATTGGCGCCGTCCGCGCTCGTGCATCCCGAGGATCTGGGCGCCATGCAGGCGGCTCTCGTGGAAGCGAGCTATTTCGGCCGTTCGGCCATCGCCGAGGCCCGGATGAAAAAAGCCGATGGCAACTATCTTTGGGTCGAAATGCGCTGCCGCCCGGCGGCGCTTGTGAACGGAAACGCGGCGGACATGGTGGCGGTCACGCGCGACATCTCCGAACGCAAGGCGCATGAGGCCGAGCTGATCGACGCGCGCGATGCGGCCGAAGAGGCCAACCGCGCCAAGTCGCGCTTCCTGGCCAATATGAGCCATGAGCTGCGCACGCCGCTCAATGCCGTCATCGGGTTCTCCGAAGTGATGACGCATGAGATGTTCGGGCCGGTGGGAAGCCCGCGCTATCTGGAATATGCGCGCCTCATCAACGAAAGCGGCAGCCATCTTCTGGCGCTCATCAACGGCATCCTCGACATGTCCAAGATCGAGGCGGGCAAGTTCGATCTCACGGAAGAGACGTTCGACCTCGTCGAAGTCGCTGATCAGGCCGCGCAATTCGTCAAGCTTCAGGCCGACCGTAAAAGCGTGACGCTGAAACTCGGCATCGCGGCGGACGCGCATACCATCTTCGCCGACCAGCGCGCGGTGAAGCAGGTCGTCATGAACCTGCTCTCCAACGGGGTGAAGTTCACGCCGCGGGGCGGCGAGGTGCGCGTTCTGGCCATGCGCCGTGCCAACGGCATCGAGATCGCCGTCAGTGACACCGGCATGGGTATTTCCCCCGAAGATGTGGAACGCCTGGGCCAGCCTTTCGAGCAGGTGGAAGGCGCACACACCCGCACGCAGGAAGGCACCGGCCTCGGCCTTGCGCTGGTGAAAGCCATCGCCACGATGCATGGCGGCGAGGCAAAAATCGAATCCAAGCTCGGCGAAGGAACGACGGTGCGCGTGTTCCTGCCTTATGCCGCACTCAGCGCCACGGGCGAGCGCATCGCCACCGCGCCTGTGCGCCTTGACGTCCAAGCCCGCGCCCGCAACGCTGCGGCGTAGTTTACTTTACCGCCCATTCAATCGTGACAGTCGCGGTGATGCTTTGCTGTCCCGCTTCAATCGGTGTGGCGACTCGTCGCGCGGTTACAACAACGGACTCGATAGAGTTGCTGGCTGCTATACCGCCATAACCTTCGCGAATAGACCGGACGGGTCCCAGAGCCGCACCTACGGAACGGGCATAGATTTGCGCACGATTAAGCGCATCTTTACCGGCTTCTGCGCGAGCTTGGTCAAGCAACGGTTGCGGATTACGAATGCTGAAAGTCACGCCGGCGGATTGATTTGCACCGGCATCGATCAGTGCGTCTAACACGGCTCCTGCGCGTGTAACATCATCAAGAGTTATCGTTATTCCGTTTGAAACTTCGTAGCCAATGATGGTGTGTGGTTGCGGATCTTTGTCATTCCGCGGCGGGTATTGTGGTTCCAGAGAGAACCCGTAAGTTGCGATAGCCTTGCGCGCTATTCCCATCTTCTGAATGGAATCGAATACGCGAGACATGATCTCGCTGTTCGCTGCGACCGCGTCGCTAGCTGTCCTTGACTGTGTGACCGCTCCGCCCGAAACGACCGCCTGATCCGGTTCGGCTTTAACTTCCGCTTCGCCTGTCATGACAATCGTGCGCGGTGCATCGGTCGTAGGTATGGTGATCGTCGCTGCATTCGCCGCTGTCGTGAGCGCTACAAGAAAGGCGCTGAACACAAATACCGAGAAATTTGCTTTGATGAACATCGCTTCCCCCAATCAGATACTGATATAAGAAGATAGCCTACCCTTTAGAAAAACCGTAGATTTCTTCTGTGACCGTTCCCCGCCTCAAAGCCGGTTTGTTCGTTCGTGCCCTTATTCGCCGCGCGGAAGTGGCTGGCGCGCAGGCCTATGTCTTGCGTAAAGGCGTGGAGGAATCCGGCGCGATCTTTTTGAAGGTCTCCAAACTCGACGGCACCACGACGGTGCTGTCGCAGGCGCGTCGTGGCGAGGGCGAGCTTGTGTGGGTGAAGCCGCTGGGCGAGGCGGTAGACGAGGAGAAAGCCGCCGCCTGGTTCGAAAAGCAGATCAAATTCGATTCCGATCTGTGGATCGTGGAGATCGAGGACCGCGAAGGCCGGGCTTTCGTGGACGAGCCGGTGGTCTGAAAACCCGTGAGTTGCAGGATTTCCGCCTCCCTGCTACGCCCCGCGCCATGTCCCAGACCCCTGCCACGGAAGCCGCCCGGCGCCGCACTTTCGCGATCATTTCGCACCCGGACGCCGGCAAAACCACGCTGACGGAGCACTTGTTGTTGCTCGGCGGCGCGATCCGGGCGGCCGGCGCAGTGAAGGCGCGCGGCGAGGCGCGGCGCGCCAAATCGGACTGGATGAAGATCGAGCAGGAACGCGGCATCTCCGTCACCTCGGCGGTGATGACGTTCGAATATGGCGGCGCGGTGTTCAACCTGCTCGACACGCCGGGCCACGAAGATTTCTCCGAAGATACCTATCGCACGCTCACCGCCGCCGACAGCGCGGTGATGGTGATCGACGCGGCGAAGGGCATCGAAACGCAGACGCGCAAGCTGTTCGAAGTCTGCCGGTTGCGCGACATCCCGATCATGACCTTCGTCAACAAGATGGACCGCGAAGCGCGCGATCCTCTGGAGTTGCTGGACGAGATCGCCGATCAGCTGCAGCTGGAATGCGCGCCGGTGAACTGGCCGGCGGGCATGGGGCTGAACTTCAAAGGCACCTA